>Ga0073903_10001055_pt1 | contig 14468 bp, 10 predicted proteins | sample KloWWTKNB14_bulk_FD_66665 | JGI IMG/M metagenome (GOLD analysis project Ga0073903, IMG submission 66665) | Active sludge microbial communities from Klosterneuburg, Austria, studying microevolution and ecology of nitrifiers - Klosterneuburg... | ecosystem: Engineered > WWTP > Aerobic digester >... | reverse complement strand
GCGGGCGCCGGCATGTATTCGCTCGAGCAGGGCTTCGCGGTGAAGACGGCGGAATTCCGCGACGGCATCGCCGCGCTCTGGGAGCGCAACGACCTGCCGGCGCCGGTGGCCGACTATCTCGGCCAGGTCCGCGCCGTGAACCCGGATGGCGTGCTGCGGCGATATCCGGGGTCGCCCCGGATCGCACTGGGGTTGCTCCGGCCCCAGGATCGCCTGCGGCTGTTCGAGCTGCACAGCACCGAGGGGCCGATTCTCGCCCAGCAGTTCGCGCAGGAAGGCCGCCGCGTGACGGTGACGGCCGGGGACGGATTCGCGGGCCTGAAGGCGGTGCTGCCGCCCCCGTCGCGCCGCGGACTCGTGCTGGTCGATCCCTCGTACGAGCTCGCATCCGACTACCGGGCCGTCGTCACCGCGCTCCACGACGGGATGCAGCGGTTCGCGACCGGCACCTACGCGGTCTGGTATCCGCTCCTCCAGAGCCGGGACGCCGTCCAGTTGCCCGACAGGCTCCGCAAGGCGGCTAGCGCGGACTGGCTGGACGTCGCGCTGCAGGTGAAGGCGCCCTCGCCCGCGGGGCGGGGCATGCACGGAAGCGGCCTGTTCATCGTGAACCCGCCGTGGACATTTTCCGCGCTGATGCGCGACACCATGCCCTGGCTCGCGCAGGCGCTTGCGCAGGATGCGACCGCGGGCTTCCGGCTCGACGCGCGCGAGACGTAGGCCCGGATGAAGGCAGCGAGCAGGCCCTTCACGGGCCTGCCTGCGTTCATACGGGCGGCTTGAACAGGGACAACAACCCGAGGCACCCGCTGGGGTCGGGCCCGAAGCTCTCCGCGACCAGCGGCGTGTTCATGTACGGGGAGTAGCCGGGCATCGCCCGCACGTCGGGATCGGACAGGTCGCGAAACCCCATCGACCAGTCGGCGAACAGCCGTCCATCTGCTTCCCCCTCCAGCAGTTCGATGACGCCGGAATGGCGGGGGTCGGCCTTGATGGCGTCGAACACCGCCCGCACCGCCGACCGATCGCCCTCCAGCAACTGGATGAAATCGCCGTCCTTGTAGAGAAGCAGCCCCGTGATCCCCAGGCGATGGTTCTTCTCGCGCGCCTTGGCCAGCAGCGCGAGCAGGTCGGCCCGGGTGGGGGAGCCGACGGCCGCGCTCACGTAGACGATTCGGTACATGGGAAGCCGGGCCTCCGGATGCAGGGCGGGATGCCGTCATCTTAGCAACGAAGAAAGGGCCTGCCGGGCGAACGCCAGGCAGGCCCCTTGCCGTCCCGCGGAACGGCACCGCGGCCTACGGCCGCAAGTCGAACCGGTCCGCGTCCATCACCTTCGCCCAGGCCGCGACGAAGTCGCGCACGAACTTCTCCTTGCCGTCGTCCTGCGCGTAGACCTCCGCGTAGGCGCGCAGCACCGAGTTGGAGCCGAACACGAGGTCGACCCGCGTCGCCGTCCACTTCGCCTTGCCGGTCTTGCGCTCGACGATGTCGTAGGAGTTCCGGCCCGTGGGCTTCCACGCGTACGCCATGTCGGTGAGCGCCACGAAGAAGTCGTTCGTGAGCGCGCCCACGCGGTCGGTGAACACGCCGTGCTTCGTGCCGCCGTGGTTGGCGCCCAGCACGCGCAGGCCGCCCACCAGCACGGTCATCTCGCGCGCCGTGAGGCCCAGCAGCTGCGCGCGGTCGAGCAGGAGCTCCTCGGGCTGCACGACGAAGTCCTTCCGGAGCCAGTTGCGGAAGCCGTCGGCCACCGGCTCCAGGACCTCGAAGGAGGCGGCGTCGGTCTGCTCCGCGGTGGCATCCCCGCGGCCGGGCGAGAAGGGCACGGCGATGTCGACGCCTGCGGCCTTCGCGGCCTGCTCGACGCCCACGGCCCCCGCGAGGACGATCACGTCGGCCACGCTCGCGCCGCTCTCCTTCGCGATGCCCTCGAGCACCTTCAGGACCTTCGCGAGGCGTTGCGGCTCGTTGCCTTCCCAGTCCCTCTGGGGGGCGAGGCGGATGCGCGCGCCGTTGGCGCCGCCGCGCATGTCCGAGCCGCGGAAGGTGCGGGCGCTGTCCCACGCGGTCGCGACCATCTCGGCCACGGAAAGGCCGCTCGCCGCGATCTTCGCCTTGACCGCCTTCACGTCGTACTTGGCGTTGCCGGCGGGCACCGGGTCCTGCCAGATGAGGTCTTCCTTCGGCACCTCGGGGCCGATGTAGCGCGCCTTGGGGCCCATGTCCCGGTGGGTGAGCTTGAACCACGCGCGCGCGAAGACCTCGGAGAAGTATGCCGGGTCCTTGTGGAAGCGCTCGGCGATCCGGCGGTAGTCCGGGTCGAACTTCAACGCCATGTCGGCGTCGGTCATGATCGGCTTGCGGCGGATCGAAGGGTCCTCCGCGTCGACAGGCATGTCCTCTTCCTTGATGTTCACCGGCTCCCACTGCCACGCGCCGGCCGGGGACTTCTGCAGCCACCAGTCGTACTTGAAGAGCAGGTCGAAGTAGCCGTTGTCCCACTTCGTCGGGTGCGTGGTCCACGCGCCCTCGATGCCGCTGGTGACGGTGTCGCGGCCCACGCCGCGGCTCGCGTGGTTCATCCAGCCGAGGCCCTGCTCGTGCACGTCCGCCGCTTCCGGAGCCGGGCCGAGGTTGGCGGCGGAACCGTTGCCGTGCGCCTTGCCGACGGTGTGGCCGCCGGCGGTCAGCGCCACGGTCTCCTCGTCGTTCATCGCCATGCGGGCGAAGGTCGTGCGCACGTCGCGGGCGGTCTTGAGCGGGTCGGGCTTGCCGTCCACGCCCTCGGGGTTCACGTAGATGAGGCCCATCATCACGGCGGCCAGCGGGTTCTCGAGGTCGCGCTCGCCCGAGTAGCGGCTGTGGGGATTGTCGGTGGGGGCGAGCCATTCCTTCTCGGAGCCCCAGTAGATGTCCTTCTCGGGGTGCCAGATGTCCTCGCGGCCGAAGCCGAAGCCGTAGGTCTTGAGGCCCATCGACTCGTAGGCCACGGTGCCGGCCAGCACGATGAGGTCGGCCCAGCTCAGGCGGTTGCCGTACTTCTTCTTGATGGGCCACAGCAGGCGCCGGGCCTTGTCGAGGTTGGCGTTGTCGGGCCAGGAGTTGAGCGGCGCGAAGCGCTGGTTGCCCGTGCCGGCGCCGCCGCGGCCGTCGGCGATGCGGTAGGAACCCGCCGCGTGCCAGGCCATGCGGATCATCAGCCCGCCGTAGTGGCCCCAGTCCGCCGGCCACCAGTCCTGGCTGTCGGTCATGAGCGCTTTCACGTCCTTCTTCAGCGCGGCGAAGTCGAGCTTGCGCACTTCCTCGCGGTAGCTGAAGCCGGGGTCGAGCGGGTTGGTCTTGCTGTCGTGCTGGTGGAGGATGTCGAGGTTGAGCGCGTTCGGCCACCACGCCATCACGGACTTGCCGGCGGCGGTGTTGCCGCCGTGCATCACGGGGCATTTTCCTGCGTTGGACATGGTTCTCTCCTGGTCGGGTTGCGGCAGGAGTGAATCTAGTCGCCGGCAGTCAATTGCGCCAATTTATTGTTTCGATGGGATCGATTGGCGAAATCACTCGCCATTGCGCGCCGCCCGCAGGCGGTTCTCGCACGTTTCCCACTTGTCGTGGAGGCACTCGTCGACGCGGCAGTGGAACTCGCAGGCCGCGATGTCCGATGGCACCTGGTCGACGATCTCGCCGCGCAGCCAGAGCCGGATGCGCGACATGAAGCCGCCCTTGCCTTCGTTCGGGTCCGACATGTTGCCTCCTGTCCGGGGAGCGCGAGCGCGGGGCCGACCGGTGGACTATGCACCGATCGATTCCGCGGCGGTTGACATTTTCGCGATGGCGCGATTCCGTGCCGGATTCCGTAATCCGGTGTGAGGGAGTTCGGAGGTAACATTCCCGCTTCCCGTCCAGACCGCAACCGGAGACTCTCCATGCGCTTCCCAGGTTCGACGACCGTCCGCCTCCTGTTGCTCGCCGCCGCGCTCGCGGCCGTGCCCGCCGCCGCCGCCGACCGCGCGTATTCCGCAGAAGCCCCCTTCGCGCCCAAGGCTGCCGCGCAGTCCCTGCACCTTGCGCCGGGCGGCAAGGCGGCGCAGCGCATCGCGCTCGGCGAGGCCGATGCCGGCGAGATCGCCGCGGTCAAGCGGGCCAACACGGAAAGCTTCAACAAGCGGCTGCAGATCGGGGTGGGCCGCGCGCTGCCCGAGTCCGCGCCCACGCGCGGCGGCGCGTTGCAGTGGCAGCCGGTCGACGGCGGCCATGCCGCCCAGTGGGAGATCACCGCCACCGGCGCCCGCGCGCTGCGCGTGGAATTCGACGGCGGCGCGCTGCCGGCCGGCGCCGAGCTGCGCTTCGCCGGCTCCGGAGACCCGGGCACGGTCTACGGGCCCTACGACGCGGCGGGCCTCGAGGCGGCCGCGCGCTGGAGCCCGGTGCTCGAGGGCGAGCGCGCCACGGTGGAGGTGTTCGTTCCCGCCGGTTCGACCGGGGAGGTCGGCCTGGGCCTCGCGCGCGTGTCGCACCTCTTCGTGAGCCCCGCGGACCCGAACGCCGACATCCTCGCCAAGGACTCCCAGTTCTGCGAGGTCGACCTCATCTGCCGTTCCGCATCCGACGCAGCCCTCGCGAGCGTCGGCCGCGCCGTCGCACGCATGACCTTCTCCGACGGGCTGGGCGGCGGCACCGCGCTGTGCACGGGCACGCTCCTCAACACGACGGGCGGCCCGGTGGCGCCGTACTTCTACTCGGCGGCCCACTGCATCAGCACGCAGGCTTCCGCGAGCACGCTCACCACGCACTGGTTCTACGACCGCACCGGCTGCGGCACCGGCGGCGTGAGCGGCTCCTACGTGCAGGTGGGCGGCGGCTCGACGATGCTCTACTTCGACACGACCACGGACGTCCTGTTCGTGCGCCTCAACCAGAACCCGCCGTCGGGCGCGGTCTACGCCGGCTGGGACGCCGCGACGGTGGGGAGCGGCACGGCGATGACAGCCGTCCACCATCCGGCGGGCGACGTGAAGAAGGTGAGCCTCGGCACGGCCGGCGGCTTCTCCGCGTACGGCGGCGGCGCGGGCGACTCGCACCTCATCGCGCTGTGGAACTCGACTTCCACCGGCGTCACGGAAGGCGGCAGCAGCGGGTCGGGCATCTTCACCTTCTCCAATTCGCAGTACCTCCTGCGCGGTGGCCTGCACGGCGGCCCATCGAGCTGCACGGCCACCGGGACGAGCCTTCGGGATTACTACTCTCGCTTCGACCGCGCCTACCAGTTCGTCTCGCAGTACCTCAATCCGACGACCGGCTGCACCTACGCGATCTCGCCGTCCAGCGCCACGGCGGGCTCGGGCGCGAGCTCGGGCGCCTTCTCGGTGAGCACCTCGTCGGGCTGCACGTGGAGCGCCTCCAGCAACGCGAGCTGGCTCACCACCTCCAGCAGCGGCAGCGGCAGCGGGACGGTGAACTACTCGGTGGCTGCCAACACCGGCGCGGCGCGTTCCGGGACGATCACGGTCGGCGGACAGTCCTTCACGGTGTCCCAGCAGGCGGGCAGCGGCGGCGGGACGACCGAGCTCGTCACCAACGGCGGCTTCGAGAGCGGCTCGAGCGGCTGGACGCAGGAAGCCTCGGGCGGCGCGGCCATCATCACCTCCAACGCCTCGCAGGCGCGCACCGGCAGCGGCGTCGCGTGGCTCGGCGGCTACAACAATGCGACCGACGCGCTCACGCAGCCCATCACGGTGCCCTCGGGCGCCTCGTCCGTGACGCTGCAGTACTGGTACCGCATCACCACGAGCGAGACCGTTCCCGGCGCGTGGGACACGCTGCAGGTGCAGGTCCTCAATTCCGGCGGCTCGCTGTTGCAGACGCTCGCATCGTATTCCAACCAGAACGCGAGCTCGTCCTGGGCGCAGAGCCCGGCCTTCAACCTCGCGTCCTACGCGGGCCAGACGATCCGCATCCGCTTCATCGCCACCACGGACAGCTCGGCCTCCTCGTCGTTCTACATCGACGACGTGAGCGTGCTGGCGGCCACGAGCGGCGGCACGACGGCCAACTACACCGCGTTGTGGTGGAACCCGAACGAGTCCGGCTGGGGCGTGAACCTCAACCACCAGGGCAACATCGTCTTCGGCACGCTCTTCACCTACGACGCGAGCGGGGTCCCGCTGTGGCTCGTGCTGCCCGCCGGCAACCTGCAGTCGGGCACCACCTACTCGGGCGAGCTCTACCGCACGACCGGGCCGGCGTTCAACGCCAACCCCTTCACGCCGATCGGGCCGGGCAACCTCACGCTGGTGGGCTCGATGACGGTGACCTTCTCCGGCTCGAACGCCGCGACGCTCACCTACACCTACAACGGCACGCAGGTCACCAAGTCGATCCAGCGGCAGGTGTACGGCTCGCGCGCCGCCAACTGCACGCCCACGACGGCGAGCCGCGCCTCGGCGACGAACTACCAGGACCTGTGGTGGAACGCGAACGAGTCCGGCTGGGGAGTGAACGTGACGCACCAGGACAACATCCTGTTCGCGACGCTGTTCACCTACGACGCCGCGGGCCAGAACCTGTGGCTGGTGCTGCCGGCCGGGACCCTGCAGTCCGACGGCTCGTACCTGGGCGACCTCTATCGCACCACCGGCCCGCCCTTCAACGCGAACCCCTTCACGCCGATCAATGCCGGCAACCTCACCATCGTGGGCACCATGCGCTTGCGCTTCACGAACGGGGAGAACGGCACGCTCACCTACACTTACAACGGCACGCAGGTGACCAAGGCGATCACGCGCCAGGTGTTCTCGAGCCCGGTGCCGGCCTGCAGCTAGCCGGCTCGCGCGGCTAGCGACCGCGCAGGAGGTCTTCCGCCGCGCCAGGGGCGCCGAAATGGTACCCCTGGAACGCGTGGCACCCGTGCCCCGACAGGAATTCCCACTGGGCGCGGGTCTCCACGCCTTCGGCCACCACGGAGAGTCCGACGCTCTGCGCGAGCGCGATGACGGCGCGCGCGATGGTCGCGTCGGCGGGGTCGACGAGGACGTCGCGCACGAACGACTTGTCGATCTTCAGCTGCTGCACGGGCAGGCGCTTGAGGTACGCGAGCGATGAGTAGCCCGTGCCGAAGTCGTCCAGGGCGAAGCTCACGCCGCGCGCGCGCAGGGCGGTCATCTTCGCCACCGTTCCCTCGAAGTCGTCGAGGAGCACGCTCTCGGTGAACTCCAGCATGAGCTTGCGCGGGTCGGCCCCGGTGCGCTCCAGCGTCGCGAGCAGGCGCTCGATGAACTCCGGGTGCTTGAACTCGCGCCCGCTCACGTTCACCGCCAGGACGAGGCCGACGGTGCGCGGCTCGTCCGCCCAGCGCACGAGCTGCTCGCAGGCCGCCGCGATCACGAAGTGCCCCAGGGGCACGATGAGCCCGGTCTCCTCGGCGACCGCGATGAAGGCGTCCGGCGAGACGGCGCCGCGGGTGGGGGAAGCCCAGCGCAGCAGCGCCTCGGCGCCGAGCAGGCGCCCGTCGCGGTCGACCTGCGGCTGGTAGGCGAGGCGGAACTCGCCCTGCGCGAGCCCCTTGCGCAGGTCCGCCACCAGCTCCGCGCGCGCGTTCACGGCGCCCTGCATCTCCGGGTCGAAGAAGCGAAGCGCGTTGCCGCCGGCTTCCTTGGCCCGGTACATCGCCAGGTCGGCGCGCCGCAGCAGGTCCTCCGGGGTCTCGGCGCGGTCGCCGAAGAGGACGATGCCGACGCTCGCGGCCTGGTGATGGGCCCCGGAGGGCAGGGCGTACGGCACGCCGATGCGCGCGAGCACCGTCTCGCCCACCTGTTCCACGCGCGCGGCGGCCTCGTGCCCGCTCTCGGCCACTTCCTCCAGCATCACCACGTACTCGTCCCCGCCGAGGCGCGCGACCGTGTCGCCCTTGCGCACACAGCCCGAGAGGCGCGAGGCCACCTGGCGCAGCAGCTCGTCGCCGACGTCGTGGCCGCGGGTGTCGTTGAGGGTCTTGAAATCGTCGAGGTCGATGTAGAGGAGCGCGCCGGAGCGCCGGCTGCGGGCGCTCGCGGCGAGGGCGTGCCGCAGGCGGTCGCTCAGCAGCCGCCGGTTGGGCAGGCCGGTGAGCGCGTCGAAGAACGCAAGGCGCTCGATCTCGGCTTCCGCCTGCTTGCGCTGCGTGATGTCGGCCAGCGTGCCGATGTAGTTCGTCACCACGCCGGCCTCGTTGCGCACGGCGGTGATCCTGAGGCTCTCCGGATAGATCTCGCCGTTCTTGCGGCGGTTCCAGATCTCGCCGTGCCACGAGCCGGTGCGGTTCACGCTGTCCCACATGGCGCGGTAGAACGCCTCGTCCTGGCGGCCGGACTTGAACAGGCGCGGGGTCTGGCCCACGGCCTCCTCCGGGCTGTATCCGGTGATCTCCGTGCACGCGCGGTTCATGCGCAGGATCACGCCCCGGGCGTCGGTGACGATCATCCCTTCCTTCGCCTCGAACGCCGCGGCGGCGAGGCGCAGGTCCGACTCGACCTGCTTGCGCTCGGTGATGTCCTGCATCGTGCTCACGATGCGCGGCGGGGCGCCGTCCCCGGCATCGACGCGCTCGGCCTGGCCGTGCACCCAGCGCACGCCTTCGTCCGCGACCAGCCGGAACTCCACGGCGCACGGCTCGCCTCCCAGGACGCGGTCCCGGGCGCGCAGGACCGCCTCCCGGTCCTCGGCGTGGATGCGTTCCATGATCGCCCCCACGTCGACGGGGGCGTCGCCGGGAATCCCGAAGATGCGGTAGGCCTCGGGCGAGCCCTTGAATGTCCTGCCGTCGGTGGTGACCCAGCTGCCGATGCGGGCGACGGCCTGCGCGCGCTCGAGGTCCGCCTCGCGGGCCTTCACCTCCGCCGTGCGCCGCGCCACGAGCGATTCCAGCCCCCTGCGGTGCGCCTGCAGCTCGAGCATCAGCTTGGCGAGGTAGGCGACCAGCAGGCTCAACGCGAGCACGGCGCCCGCCATCGCCGCGCGCCGCGCCGGGCTCGACCACCCGCCGACGGGCGCCACGGACAGCGTCCAGGTCGCGTTGGGTACCTCCAGCGTCCGCTCCACGGGCTCGGTGGGCGGCCCCGCCGCGGAGACCGCGAGGGACTCCTTCTCGCCCGATTCGGGATTGCGGCGCCACAGCTCGTAGCGATAGCCCATGTCGGCGAGGTGGTCGAGGCGTGCCGGCGCCAGCGCCTCCGGGAAGCGCATCAGGACGATCGCGAACCCCCAGAACGCGGGCTTGCCCGCCGCGTCCGGGAGGAACACCGGCAGGCGGCCCGCGGTGCCCAGGCCTCCCTGCGCGAGGCGGAAGGGGCCCGCGAGCGTGAGCGCGCCGCTGTCGCGTGCGGCGATCGCCTCCCGGGTGCGCGACGGATCGCGCAGGAGGTCGTGGCCGAGGGCCTGCTCGTTGCCTGCGAGCGGATGGACCTGCGCAACGACGCCGCCGGGCGCGAGCTGGAGCGCGCTGGCTCCCGGATAGTAGGGCAGCATCTCGGCCGCCAGGGACTCGAAGTCGCGGATGGCGCCGTTGCCCTGGCGGATCATCGCCGCGAGGGCGAAGGTCGCCGAGAGGTTGTGCTCGATGGCTGCCTGCAGCGCGTGGGCGTGGTCGCCCGCCATGTCCAGCGTGCGGGCGCGGGTCTCCTCGGCCTGGTGCAGGTCCAGGCGCCAGGCGACCAGCGCCGAGCACAGCAGCGCGGCGGCGAAGACGCCCGCCACGAGGATCGGGCGTCGCGCCTCGGCCGTCCCCGCAGCGTCGCCCGGCACGCGGCCTCAGTCCGCCTTGATGCCGGCCGCCTTCACGACCGGGCCGTACTTCGCGAGATCCGCCTTCATCTGCTCGCCGAACTGCTCCGGCGTGCCGGGCGTGGCGACGATCCCGAGCTTGGCCAGGCGCTCGACCACCTCGGGCGAGGTGAGGAGCGCGTTGAGCTCCTTGTTGAGCCGGTCGATCACCGGCCGCGGCGTGCCGGCCGGCGCGAGGATGCCGACCCAGCTCGAGGCCTCGAAGTCCGGCACGCCCGCCTCGATGAAGGTGGGCGTGTTCGGCAGCGACGGCGAACGGGTGCGCGACGAGACCGCGATCGCGTGGAGCTTGCCGGCCTCCACGTGCTTGATCGCGCCCGCGACCGCCGTGTAGACGAGCGGGACGTTGCCGCCGAGCGCGTCGCTCATCGCCTGCCCGCCGCCCTTGTAGGGCACGTGCACGAGCTTCGCGCCCGCGCGCAGGTTGAGCAGCTCGCCCGCGATGTGCGGCGTGCCGCCGATTCCCGAGGTGCCGTAGGAGACGCCCTTCGGGTCCTTCTTCGAGATGTCGATGAGTTCCTTCAGCGTCTTCCCCGGGAACGAGGGGTGCGAGACGATGATGAGGGTCGCATCCCCGATCTTGCCCACGGGCGCGAAGTCCTTGAGCGTGTCGAAGGGGATCTTCGCAAAGACGTGCGGGTTGATGACCATCGTGCCGTCGAAAGCGAGCACCAGCGTGTAGCCGTCGGCGGGGGCGGCGGCGACCGAGGCCGTGCCGATGTTGCCCGAGGCGCCGGCCTTGTTCTCCACCACGACCTGCTGGCCGAGGCGGCGGCCGAGCCCCTCGGCGATGACGCGGCCGCTGGTGTCGGTCACGCCGCCGGGCGCGAAGGGCACGATGAGGCGGATGGGCTTGTCGGGATAGCCCTGCGCCAGCCCCGCGAGCGGGATGGCGAGGGCGGCGACGGTGGCGAGCAGGCGCTTGGCGAGCATGGGTCTTTTCCTCCGGTTTGTTCGCGGGTTCAGTCCGCGTGGTTCTTGTCGAAATCCCAGACGTCCCGGAACCCCATGAGGAGCGACAGGTCGCCGAATTCGTACAGCGGCTGCGGGCAGCCGGCGGTCGAGCCCGTGGCCTTCAGGTGGCCGTAGACGCCCGCCATCGCCTTCACGGAAGCGAGCATGGCCGCGATGGGGAAGATCGCGAGGCGGAAGCCCAGCGACTCGAGATCGGCCTTGGCGAGCACCGGCGTGCGGCCCTTCTCCACCATGTTGGCCACGAGCGGCAGGTCGAAGGCTCGGCCGATGGCGCGCATCTCGGCCTCGCTCTCCGGCGACTCGATGAAGAGCACGTCGGCCCCGGCCCGGGCATAGGCCTCGCCACGGCGCAGCGCCTCGTCCAGGCCCAGCGCCGTGCGCGCGTCCGTGCGGGCGATGACGAGGAAATCGCGCGAGGCGCGCGACTCCACCGCCACGCGGATCTTCCTCGCCATCTCCTCCATCGGGATCACGCGCCGGCCCGGCGTATGGCCGCACTTCTTGGGGAATTCCTGGTCCTCGAGCTGGATGGCGCTCGCGCCCGCCTCCTCGTAGCCGCGCACCGTGTGCCGCACGTTGAGCAGGCCCCCGTAGCCCGTGTCGCCGTCGGCGATGAGGGGTGCCGCCGCCTGCGAGGCGAAGGCCTTCACGCGGCCCGCCATGTCCGTGTAGGTGGCCAGTCCCGCGTCCGGGAGCCCCAGGTGCGAGGCCACGGTGCCGTAGCCGGTCATGTAGAGCGCCTCGAAGCCGAAGGTGTTGGCGAGCCGCAGCGACACCATGTCGAAGATGCCGGGGGCGACGAGGAGTTCGCGCGATTGCAGGCGCTGGCGGAGGGCGGGGGAGGGCATCGGGGAGTGCGGGAGGTCGGCCTGCCATGATAGTCGAACCGCCGCATGTCTTGACGGAACGCCCGTGCCGCGAGATCGTGGCGCGATGATCGCTTCCTTCCGCTCCGCCCGCCGCGCCGCCGCGGCCACGCTGGCGCTCGCCCTCGCCGCGTGCATCGCCTCGCCCGCGCTGGCCGCCACGGAGGCGCCCGCCCTCGCCCCCGGCCTGGTCCACCCCGGCTACCACGAGCCGCCGAAATGGTTCAAGGAGACCTTCCTCGACCTGAAGGACGACGTCGCCGAGGCCGCCAAGGCCGGCCGCCGCGTGATGGTCTACTTCTACCAGGACGGCTGCCCCTACTGCGCGAAGCTCCTGCTGGAGAACTTCGGCGACAAGGCGCTCGCGGAGAAGACGCGACGGCACTTCGACGTGATCGCGCTGAACCTCTGGGGCGACCGCGAGGTGACCGACCTCGAAGGCAAGGCCACGACGGAAAAGGCATTCGCCAAGGCGCTGCGCGTGCAGTTCACGCCCACGCTCGTCGTGCTGGACGAGAAGGGCGCGACGGCGCTCCGGTTGAACGGCTACCGCCCGCCGCACGAGTTCGACGTCGCGCTGGATTTCGCGCGGGCGGGTTCGGGGGCGGGGGCCTCGTTCACCGAGTACCTCGCCTCGCGCAAGCCCGCGCGCGCGAGCGGCCGGCTGCACGCGCAGCCCTGGCTCATGGCGCCGCCGCTCGCGCTCGCCGGTCGCGCGGAGAAACCGCTGGTGGTCCTATTCGAGCAGAAGGTGTGCGCGGCCTGCGACGAGCTGCACGGCGAGGGCTTCGCGCGGCCCGAGGTCGCCGCCCTGCTGCCGGCGTTCCGCGCCGCGCGCGTGGACATCGTCTCGCGCGAGGCCGTGACGACGCCCGCCGGCGAGGCCACCACCATGCGCGATTGGGCCCGCGCGCTCGGCATCGCCTACACGCCGAGCCTCGTCTTCTTCGATGGCGAGGGCCGCGAGGTCTTCCGCGTCGACGGCTACCTGCGTCCCTTCCACCTCGCCTCCAGCCTCGACTACGTGGCCTCGGGGGCGTACCGGCGCGAGCCCGAGTTCCAGCGCTTCATCGAGGCGCGGGCGGCCGCGCGCCGTGCCCGCGGCGAGAAGGTCGAGCTGATGAAGTAGCGCGGGCGGCGCGCTAGGGCGTGGCCGCCGCGCCGGCCTTCGGGTCGGTCACGAATGCGATCTTGCGGATTCCGGCCGACTGCGCCTGCGCCATCACCTGCGCCACGCGCTCGTAGCGCACCGAGCGGTCGCCGCGGATGTGCAGCTCCGGCTGAGGGTCCCCGGCGGCGGCCTGGCCGAGCCGCGCGCGCAGCGCCTCGTCGGAGACGGGCTGTTCGTTCCAGTGATATCCGCCCTGCGCGTCCACCGACACGCGGACCACCTGTGGCGTGTCGGGCGTGCGCCGGGCCGCGGCCTGCGGCAGGTCCAGCCGCACGGCGTGGTTGATCACGGGCACCGTGATGATGAAGACGATGAGCAGGACCAGCATCACGTCGATGAGCGGGATCATGTTGATCTCGCTCAGGACGTCCTCTCCGTGGACGTCGGAATCGCCGAAGGCCACCGCTTGCTCCTCAGGCCCGCGCCGCCACGGCCGCGAGCGGCGCGCGCCGCGGCCCCGCCTCGGAGACGCGCGCCCCGGTGACGAAGTAGGCGTGCAGGTCGTGGGCGAAGCGGTTGAGCTTGTGCAGCACGCCCTTGTTGCCGCGCACGAGGGCGTTGTAGCCCAGCACGGCGGGGATCGCGACCGCGAGGCCCAGCGCCGTCATGATGAGCGCCTCCCCGATGGGGCCGGCCACCTTGTCGATCGTGGCGGCGCCCGCCTCCCCGATGCCCAGCAGCGCGTGGTAGATGCCCCACACCGTGCCGAAGAGCCCCACGAAGGGGGCTGTGGCGCCGACGGAAGCGAGGATGCCGAGCCCCGACTGCAGGCGCGCCGTGAAATCGTCGATCGCATTCCTGAGCGAGCGCGTCACCCAGTCGCTCACGTCGAGGCTGTCGTGCAGCTGGCCGGGCGCACCGCCGTCCAGGTGCAGGATGTGGTGGGTGGCATCGCGCCCCTCCAGCGCGAGCGCGCGGAAGGGGTTGTCGTCGGCCGCGCGGGTCACCCCCTCGAGTTTCGCCAGGCCGTCGGCGAAATCGGCGCTGTGCCAGAAGCCCTCGCAGCCGCGCGCCTGCGCGCGGTGGCGGCGCAGGTTCACGGCCTTGATGGCGATGACGATCCACGAGACCACGGACATGGCGAGGAGCACGATCACGACGGTGCGCGTGATCCCGTCGCCCTGGTGCCAGACGTGGGAAAGGCCGAAGGGGGTTTGCATGGCTACTCCAGGACGAATTGGACGGGGATGTTGAACCACATGGCCTCGGGCGTGCCGCCGCGCCGGCCGGGCACGTACTTCCAGCGCAGCACGGCGCGCAGCGCCGCCTGGTCGAGCCGCTCGAAGCCGCTCGAGGTGCGGACCTCGGCCTGCGCCGCGGCGCCGTCGACGCCGATCAGCACGCGCAGCACCACGCGCCCCTGCTCGCCGAGCCGGCGGCTCGACCGCGGGTACTCCGGCGGCGGGTTGTCGAGATACGCGGCGCTCGCGCTCGGCAGCTCCACCTTCGGCGGGGCGGGTGGCGCGGCGGGCGCGGCCGCGACCTCGCTTCGCGCGGGGGAGGGCGGGGAGCTTTCCGGCACCGCCGCCGGGGCCGGGGGCAGGGGTTCCGGCGATGGCGCGGCGGCCGGCAGCGGGGAAGGCTCGGGTGCGGGCTTGCGCGGGGCCGCCTCGTGCTTCACCTCGCGCGGCGCGGGCTTCGGC
>Ga0073903_10001049_pt1 | contig 14511 bp, 12 predicted proteins | sample KloWWTKNB14_bulk_FD_66665 | JGI IMG/M metagenome (GOLD analysis project Ga0073903, IMG submission 66665) | Active sludge microbial communities from Klosterneuburg, Austria, studying microevolution and ecology of nitrifiers - Klosterneuburg... | ecosystem: Engineered > WWTP > Aerobic digester >... | reverse complement strand
ATGATGGGGCCGATCGTGGCCGAGGCGGCGGTAATGGCTGCGGCGGTCTCGCCGTCGTAACCGGCGTCGCGCATGGCCTTGATCTCGATGATGCCGATACCGCCTGCATCGGCCACCGCCGAACCCGACATGCCTGCGAAGATCACGCTGCCCAGGATGTTGGCATGGCACAGGCCGCCCTTCCACCAGCCGACGCAGACCGATGCAAAACGAAAGATCCGCACCGTGATGCCGGACGAGTTCATCAGGCTGCCCATCAGGATGTACATCGGCGCAGCCAGCAGCGGAAAGCTGTCGGCCGCCTTGGTGATCTTCTGCGGGATCGCGATCGGGTTGATGCCTGCGACAAACACGAATGCCGCGCCGGCCAATGCCATCGTCAGGTAGATCGGCGCGCCGGTGAACAGCGAGACGAACCAGATGCCCAGGATGACCAGCATCGCGGTGGTCATAACAGGCGCTCCACATGGACGGCATCGTTGCGGAAACGGTCGCGCGCGCCATAAACCGCGGTGATGCCGATCACGATGCCACTGAACGGCACCACGGCGTACACCAGCGCGTAGTTGAAGAACAGGGTGACGGTTTCCACGTCCCGGTTGTTCTGCACCAGCTGCATGCCGTACCAGACCAGAATCGCCGCCAGCACCAGCGAGGCCAGATCGGAGAAGCAACCCAGCGCGATACGCCAGGGACGCGACAGCCGCTGCACCACTGTGGCGACGTGCACGTGCGAGCGCTTGCGGCTGGCAATCACCCAGCCGACAAACGACACCCAGATGAACACGTAACGCGCGAGCTCCTCGCTCCATACCAGCGGCTCGAAGAACTTGCGCATCACCACCTGGGCCAGGACCAGTCCGAGCATGCCGACGAACAGCACGATCGCGAGCAGGTTCAACAAACGTTCGGGCACTGGCGCCCTGTCAGTGCCCGCCATCAGGATTTACTTCAGGTTCGCGATGGATTCGTAGGTGCCCTTGCCCCACTTGGCTTCGAACTTGGGCGGCACGACGGCCAGGGTCGCCTTGCGGAATGCGTCGACATCGGGCTGGAGAATGGTGACCCCGGCGGCCTTGAACTCGTCCAGCAGCGACTTCTCTTGCGCCTGGATCTGCTCGTCGGCCCAGTTCATGCCGGCCTTGAGCGCTTCTTCCACCGCCTTGCGGTCGGCAGGTGCGATTTTCTGCCAGGCGGCGTCGTTCACGACGATCAGCCTTGGCGTCATGATGTGGCCGGTCAGCACGATGTATTTCTGCACTTCGGCGAATTTGCCGGACTTGATGGTTGGCAGCGGGTTCTCCTGGCCGTCCACCACGCCTTGCTTGAGTGCCAGGTATAACTCGTTGAAGTTCATCGGTGTCGGCTTGGCACCCCAGCTCTCGGCCATGGCACGGAACACGTCGTTCTCGGGTACACGCAGCTTGAAGCCCTGCATGTCGGCGATGGTCTTGATCGGCTTGCTGGTGGTGCTCACATGTCGGGTGCCGTAATACACCGCGCCCAGGATGCGCATGCCGCGCGCCTTGACCAGCTGTTCGTTATAGGTGGCCAGCAGCGGACCGTTCATCGCCTTGATCAGATGCTGCGGGTCACGCCAGATGAAGGGCGCCTCGATCACCGAGATGGCCGGAATCCAGGCACCGAAGTTCGCGCCGCCTTCGGTCACCAGTTGCTGTGACCCGTTGGAGACCGCCTCGATCATGTCGCGCGAACTGCCCAGCTGGCCGTTGGCAAAGGACTGGATTTCGACCCGCCCTGCGGTGCGGGTTTTGACGTCGGCAGCGACCCGGTCGATCATCTGTACCTGCGGATGGCTGCCACCGACCACATCGCCCCAGCGCAGGATGGTCTGCGCCTGGGCCGTGGCGCTCAGCACGACCAGTGTGGCGGCCGAAAGCAGGGTGCGGACCCATGGACGCGCGGCGGATCGCAATAGAGCTTGCATCTTCTGTCTCCTGATTGGGCCGGGACCGGCCTGGTTGTAAACGTCGGGGCTTGATGCTAGCACTGACATGTTACTGGTGCAACAGTTATTCGTCGCCTTGTTCATCGCCTGGTCGATGTCCTTGTGGTTTGGGCCGCGCCTCAGAGTTGCGCGGCGCTGCTCAGGAAGGCATCCACCTCGGCCGCTTGTGGCGCGCCGCGGATGCCCCCTGGCCGGGTGCATTTGATGGCTGCAGCAGCGCTGGCAAACCTGAAGGCTTGGTGCACTGGCAGCGCGCGTGCCAGCGCCAGTGTCAGCGCACCATGGAACACATCACCGGCGCCGGTGGTGTCGACGGCCTGTATGGCGAAGGCTGGCAGCGGTGTCAACCCGTTTGTACTGGCATACAGAACACCGTGCTCCCCGAGCGTGACCACCGCATGTTCCGCGCCTTGGGCCAGTGCCCTGCGCAATGCACGGTCGTGTGGCATGTCGGCTGCCCAAACCGCGAGGCCGGGTTCGGAGAACACCGCCCACTGCGCCAGCGGAACCAGTGCCGTGAGATCGGCCAGCGGCGCTACGTCGGCATCGAGCACCGCGAGCTTGCCGTTGCGGCGCGCCCATATCAGCGCGGCACGGGCACCGGCGGGCCAGCGTGGGTCGACCAGTACCGCATCGCAGCCTTCAAAAACCGTGTCGTCGGGCAGCTGTGCCCGGGCCAGGGCATTGCCAAGATGGTTGAAGATCTGCCGGTCGCCGTGGTCGTCGACGATGATGGCCGACGCGGATGTGCGGGCGCCGGCGACCTGCTGCAGATGGCGCAGTTCGATGCCTTCGGCGCCGAGTTGCTGGCGTACCAGGCGACCGGCGTCATCGTCGCCGACCGCGCCGACGAAGCGCACCTGGACGCCGAGCCTGGCCATGGACAAGGCGGCGTTGGCGGCCATGCCTCCGCCGACACTCTGGAAGTCATGGGCCGGTGTCTTGGTGGCACGTTGCGGAAACGCGTGGATCTGGAATACATGGTCGATCGACGCGTGGCCGACGCAGGCAATTTGCATATGCGGGAGAAGTGACATGGGTGGCATGCTGCCTAGGCCACGACCAGCATGCCCGAGAGCAGCGTCGCGATACCCAGGAATAAGAAAAACCCGACGCTGACTTCCTTGAACACCACCTTGGGCCAATTGCGCAGGTTGGTCTCGCACAGGTGGTAGCCGGCCCGCTCGGTGAAGCGTTCAAATGCGCTGGCCAGGATCACGCCACCGCTGGTGAAAAAATCCATATCCCGTCCCTCATTGCGGTGCGGTGGATCGCGCGGGTTGACTTGCCAGCCGTGTCCGGATGGTCACGGCATGGATGTAAGACAGCTTAGCACTGCGGCGATAACGCGTAGCCCCAACGCGCCCCCGCCAGCGTGCCAAGGCCGGGGGCAGCACGGCTGCAATTGCGCCGTCAGACGCTGGCGATCGCCTGGGTCAGGTCTTCGAGCAGATCGTCGATATGCTCGATGCCGATCGACAGGCGGACCATGTCTTCCTTGACGCCGGCCTTCTCCAGTTCATCGGCGCCGAGCTGGCGATGCGTGGTGGAGGCCGGATGGCAGGCCAGCGACTTGGCGTCGCCGATATTGACCAGGCGGGTGAACAGCTTGAGCGCATCCTGGAAGCGGGCGCCGGCTTCGCGGCTGTCCCTGGCTTTGAGGCCGAAGCTGATGATGCCCGACGCACGGCCACCCATCAGGCTCTTGACCAGGCCATGGTCGGGATGGTCGGGCAAGCCGGCGTAATTGACCCAGCCGACCTTGGAATGGGATTTCAGGAAGCTGGCCACACTCAGCGCGTTGTCGCAGATGCGGTCCATGCGCAATGCCAGAGTCTCGATGCCTTGCAGGATCTGGAACGCGTTCATCGGGCTGAGTGCCGCCCCCATGTTGCGCAGAGGCACGACGCGGGCGCGACCGATGTAGGCTGCCGGGCCCAGGGCTTCGGTGTAGACCACGCCGTGGTAACTCACGTCGGGTTCGTTCAGCCGCTTGAAGCGTGCCTTGTGTTCGGCCCACGGAAACTTGCCGGAGTCCACGATCATGCCGCCGATGCTGGTGCCATGGCCTCCCAGGTATTTGGTCAGCGAATGCACCACGATATCGGCGCCGTGTTCGAACGGACGGCACAGATAGGGGCTGGGAACCGTGTTGTCGACGATCAGCGGCACCCCGGCGGCGTGCGCCACCTTGGCCAGCGCCGCGATATCGGTGATGTTGCCCAGCGGGTTGCCGACCGATTCGCAGAAGATGGCCTTGGTCCTGCCGTCGATCAGCTTGGCGAACGAGGCCGGATCGCGGTAGTCGGCAAAACGGGTCTCGATGCCCATCTGCGGCAATGTGTGGGCCAGCAGGTTGTAGGTGCCGCCATACAGTGTGGACGCAGAAACAATGTTGTCGCCGGCTTCGGCGATGGTCTGGATCGCATAGGTGATGGCCGCCATGCCGGAGGCCACCGCAAGGCCGCCGACGCCACCTTCCATTTCCGCCACGCGTGCCTCGAGCACGGCGTTGGTCGGATTCATGATGCGGCTATAGATGTTGCCGGCCACCTTCAGGTCGAACAGGTCGGCGCCGTGCTGCGTGTTGTCGAAGGCGTATGCCACCGTCTGGTAGATCGGCACGGCCACGGCCTTGGTGGTGGGATCGGGTGTATAGCCGCCATGAACGGCGATGGTTTCAATCTTCATGTCGCAGTCTCCTCAAAACTGCGCATCTTAGGGCATGCGGCCATTGTCACCAGTCCCGCCATGACGGAAGCGGCCCGCACTGCGGACCGCCTGCGAGGGGCCAGAGCTTACTTGCGGCGACGTCGACGCACGATCGTGCCGATCAGCCCCAGACCAGCCAACAACATGGCGTAGGTCTCGGGTTCGGGGACGGCGGCGGTGATCTGGATCATCCGGTCGACGCCGCTGCCGGGATGTTGCACGTTCACGAAGGCGATGTTGGGATTGGTCACATCGAAGTACAGGCCCGTGGGCTCGGCACCAACTGTTGACAGGGTGGCCCAGCGCGCCACCGATTCCGCGATGCCGTCGCGATTTGCATCGTTGGCAAACCAGATGTCCGCCGCACCGCCCGGCTGGTCTTCGACGATGTAGATGTTGCCGGCCGCATCGATAGCCAGATTGTCCGGGCTGGTCAAGGCATTGCCGACGGCCAGACCGGTGGCCAGATCGATGGTGCTTCGACTGACGAAGGTGTTCATCATGCCGGTGGCCAGATTCATCGAGTACACCTCGTTGGTGGTCGTGGTGGCTACGTACAGGATCTGGTCGCCGTTGGCCAGGGTCTGGATCTCCAGATCCTCGGGGCGCTGGTAGTCGGTTCCCTTGTACGCCGCCACGTTGGTCGTGGCGCGCCCGTCGACAGAGACGATGCCATTCGGGTCGGTGATGGTCACCGCACCGGCCAAGCCGGTGCCGGTGGCATCCGTGAACGCCACCCAGCTGAACGACCCGGTTGCGTTGGGTGTATTGCCGTCGCCGATGCGCAACACCGAATTCACGCCGCCGTTGAAATAGGTCGAGCCATTGGTGGGGGTTGCGGAACTGTAGCGGTAGATGCTGCCGCCATTGAGTTCGTCGATGAAGTACAGGTTGTTGTTTTTGTCGAACGCCAGACCTTCATGCGAAACGCGGGCTATCGCATTGTGGTGCACCACATTGCCGATGCCGTTGGCCGCAGTCGGATTGGTCAGCTCAAACAGCCGGCCATATGGCTGCGGCTGACTACCCCAGGACTCCTCGGCCGTCAGGTAGGTGCCAAAAGGTGTCCAGCGCGATGCATCGAAAGCGATCGCGCTGTTGGATGCCGGTGCTGCGGCTGGTGCGGCCCACATGGTGATGGTTTTGCCGCTCTGGCGGTCGTAACGCTGGATGCCGGACTGGCCGGTTTCGAACACGGTGTAAAGATACCGACCCGCATCCGGTCCGGTGCGGTTGGTGTCAATCATGTCCCAGTTGCCGCTGTTGAACTGGCCGTTGGCCAGTTGGGCTGCGCGATCGGCGATCGAGACCTGGGAAAAGTTCGGGCTGCCGAGCAGAAAGGGTGCGCTCTCGGGCAGCGAGCCCGCGGGCACGGACGCTCCCAGCGGTGTGAAGGTGCTGAAGTTGGTGGTCGCGGCCAGGGAGACCTGGGACACGAGCGCCAGCGACAACGCGGCGGCAATGGGATGCAATCGATTCATGAAGCAACTCCTGTGGGAATATCGAACGGCGCATGGCTGGAACCCGGCGCGGGGTATACGTCACGACAACTGTCATGACTCCGTTCCATGTTGCGGTTGCCATATGACAATATCAAGTCCGACCAGACGGCATGTGTAGTCCATTCGGACCCGTCATTGCAGTTTCGGCGGACTGCCATGATCCTTGCGCGTGATGGACCTCGATTGGTGCCGCAGTCGGCCGATGAAATGCAAACGAAGGAGACAACATGAAATCGCTGCAGGACCTGCAGATTGGTTGCACCGCAGGTGGCACGACGCACCACGACACCGACATTCCCGACATCGCCACCAAGGTGCGCATGGTCAAGGACGCGGGCGTTTTCGACTACATCGACCGCTGCCCGCCGGATGACGAATTTCGCGACTTGCTCAGGGCATCCGAGCAATGCGACCTGCCGGTGGCATCGAGCGGCTGGTTCTATACCCTGGGTCGCGACGAAGCGCTGTTTGAACGCAATATCCACAAGGCGCGCTTGCTGGGCAGCACGGTGCACAACGTACAGATGCTGACCCACCATGCCGACGGCCACGTGGCCAGCAACCAGGAGGTGGCCGATTTCTACTGCTGGGCGCATGAGACCGGCATGCGCCATGGGGTGGTGCCGTGTTTCGAGGTGCACGTGAACATGTGGTCCGAGCATTTCGGCCGTGTGGCGCAGGTCGCAGCGCTGGTGCAGGCGCGTGGCCTGCCGTTTCACATGACACTGGACCACAGCCACGTGATCTTCAAGATCGGCAACCCGAAGGAGCAGGCGGTACAAGGCATGAAGGCCGACATCGACGACGGGCGCCTGGTGCTGGATCCGGCGCAACCGGGCAATGTCTGCGATTTGTGGATCGGCTCCAACTGGGTCCGGCTGGCCCATGCACGTGCCGCGGTGCCCGCCAACCCGGTGAACACCTGGGCAAAACATCCCGATGGCAGCGATGGTCGTGGCATCCAGTACCCATTTCTGCAACCCGGCCCGGGAGAGTACCTGGCCGAGTGGGATGCAACGCGCCTGCAGCCCTGGAAACAGGTCATGCATGCGTTGTTGCGCCACCACGCGCGCGACGCAGCCAGCGCGATCGGCCACATCTCTTGCGAACATATCGTGGCCGTGGATTACGGCGCCGGCCATCGGTACTCGACTTTCGACAACAACGTGGCCTGCGCGCGCTGGTTGCGCAGCGCGTGGACACAGGCGCTGGCGGCGTCTGCACAGGATACGGCTGGCAGCCATTGACGCCGCCTCCCAGGTTCTGATAGCATTACTAACATGTCAGTCCTGAGCATTCCAACCCGGTGCAGGCGCGTTTCGCGCTGAGCCCAACGCCATGCTCAAGGGCATCTCCCCATTGTTGACGGCCGACCTGCTGCACGTGCTGGCCAGCATGGGCCATGGCGACGAGATTGTGCTGGCCGATGCCAATTTTCCGGCGGCCACGCACGCCCGCAGGCTGGTCTCGATGCCGGGCGTCGACGCCCCGCAGGTGCTCGACGCGGTGCTCAGCGTGTTGCCACTCGACGACTTCGTGGACCATGCGGCATTGACGATGCAGGTCGTGGGTGATGCCGTCGCCGTTCCGCAAGCGGTGCAGGAATTCGACGCGACACTGCGTCGGCACGGATGTGGCCCCAGCGCGTCGCTGGAGCGGTTTGCCTTTTACCAGCGGGCTGCGGGTGCATTCGCCATCGTGGCCACTGGAGAGCGGCGCATCTACGGCAATATTCTGTTGAAGAAGGGTGTCGTCAAGCCATGAGTGGACGGGCAATTGCCAAGGGGGCCACGCAGCCGCGGCGCGAGGCCAAGACCACGCGAGGTTATGCCGGTGCGCAGGCACAACCCGCGCAGGGCATCAGCCAGCGCGCCCGCGCCTACCAGGGCTTCACGCAGCAGATTCTCAGTGGTGGCATCCGCAGCGGGCAATTCATTTCGCAACGCGAACTGATGACGCTGCTCGACATGCCGCTGGGCGCGGTGCGCGAAATGATTCCACGGTTGGAGGCCGGTGGTCTGATCAAGACAGTGCCACAACGCGGATTGCAGATCGCCCACGTCGACCTCAAGTTGATACGCAATGCGTTTCAGGTGCGGTCGATGATCGAACGCGAGGCGATCAGCCACTTCGTACACAGCGCCGGCGACCAGGAACTGGCCCAGATTGCGTCCAGCCACGAGGACATCCTGCAGCGCGCGAGCGCGACTCCGTCCGACAACCAGTTGCTCGATGATGCGCAGGCCATAGATTGGGGCCTGCACGATCGCATGGTCGACGCGCTGGGCAACGAGATCGTGTCCGAGTTGTACCGCGTAAACAGTCTGCGCATTCGCCTGATCAAGCTTGACAGCAGCGTCATCACGCCAGCCCGGTTGATACCTGCGATGCACGAGCACCTGAGATTCATCGCCGCGCTGCGCCAGCGTGATGCCGGCGCGGCCATCGAATTGCTCGAAGCCCATATTCGCAGTGCGCGCGACCGGGTTCTGGCGGCACCGCTCGAGTCGGCCCCGGCAGAAATCGTCCAGCCAGGCCTGACCGAACAAGCAACACGACTCCCTACTACCACCCGAAGGAAGACTTCTTGAACCAAGACATGAATGGACTGTGGCCCGCGCTGCTGACGCCAGTCTCGAAAGGCGGTGAACTCGATACCGCGCGCATGCTCGCCCATGCAAGGCATATGCTGGACAGCGGTTGTGACGGTGTCACGATTTTTGGCACCACCAGCGAAGGCCCGGCCTTCACCAATGCCGAGCGCAAGGCTCTGCTGGAGGCCCTGATCGCCAGTGGCGTGCTGCCAGACCAGATCGTCGTGACCACCAGTTGCAGCGCACTGGCCGATGCCATCGACCTGGGCCGCCATGCCATCGCGCAGGGCTGCTTGCGCCAACTGTTCATGCCGCCTTTCTACTTTCGCAATCCGCGCGCGGCGGGCATCATCGAATCGGTCAGTACCGTGGTGCGCGGTATTGCAGACGATCGCCTCAAGCTTTTGCTCTACCACATCCCAGGCTTGAGCAGCGTGGTGTTCAGCCATGCGAGCATCCAGACGCTGGTCGAACGTCACCCTGGCGTGGTGATCGGCGTCAAGGACAGCAGCGGCGAACTGGCGCACGGACTGGCACTGGCCAAGGCGTTTCCCGGTCTGTGCATTCTCTCGGGTGCCGAGCAATATGTCGCGCAGATCATGTGCGCCGGCGGCTCGGGCTCGATCAACGGGCTGGGCAATATCTCGCCGGCATTGATGGCACGCATCATTGCCAGGCCGCAACAGGTCGACGCGCAGGATGCCAAGCTGGTGCTGGACCTGCTGGCCTTGTTGTCCTTGCGGCCCGGCACCAATTTCGTCAACGTCTACAAGACCATGCTGGCCGAGCAGACGGGCGACGATACCTGGCTCAACGTTCGTGCACCCCTGTGTCCATTGGAGCCGGAAGAAGAGCAGGCGGTGCGTGCCGCCTACCGCGCCATTGGCGCGGCCTTGGCCAGGGTCTGATCCATCCATCGACCGTCGGCCAGGTGTCACAGGTTGGCGCACTGACGCGCACCACGGGCGTCACAACCTGCGACGAACCCGTCCCAGGCTACGCGATGTGCCCTGCGGCATAGCGTCGTACGTCGACATTCGCAAACCCGCGCAACCTCCGGCACGCCGGTAGCGGCGGATCGGGAGGCGAGTGGCCCGTCGCCGGGTGCAGATGCAGAAATCGACATCGCTCGCCTCTGCGCAGTCAGATTCGTCATAATGATTGCGTTTGCAGGCGCCAGGCCTGAGCAAGAACAAAGCACCGGCTGTTGCACCTTTCACGGGCCGGACACCTGCCTGTCTCTGAATGTGAGGGGAGTTGCGTGCCACCTTCGAACGAGATTGCAACGATTCTGGTCGTTGACGATACGCCGGCAAACCTGGCGTTGATGGTCGAGGTTCTCAAGCCGGACTATCGGACCCGCGTCGCGATCAATGGTGAAAAGGCACTTGAACTGGTATTTGGCGGCAAGCCGCCGGATCTGATTTTGCTGGACATCATGATGCCCGGACTCAACGGGTATGAGGTGTGCGCGCGCATCAAGGCCAGATCCGAGACGCAGGATATTCCCATCATCTTTGTCAGTGCCATGGGTGAGGTCGAAGATGAAACGCGCGGGCTCGATCTGGGCGGTGTGGACTATGTGACCAAGCCCATCAGCCCGGCCATCGTCAAGGCGCGTATTCGAACCCATCTGGCGGTATCGCGGCAGGCGCGCGAGTTGACGCATCTGGTCGGGCGCCTGGAAGCCCAGGCGCAGGAGCTCTCGGAACTCAACCGCACGCTGGAAGACCGGGTGGCGCAGGGCGTGCAGGAGCTCGAGCGCATGGGCAGGCTCAAACGCTTTTTCTCGCCATCCGTGGTCGAGATGTTGCTCTCGGGCGCCGGCGACGATCCGCTGCGCAGTCACAGGCGTGAGGTTGCGGCAGTGTTCGTGGACTTGCGCGGTTTCACGGCTTTTACAGAGACTTCAGATCCTGAAGACGTGATGCATGCGCTGAACCAGTACCACACCGCGATGGGGGAACTGGTGATGGACCATGGTGGCACGCTGGAACACTTTGCCGGTGACGGCATGATGATCTACTTCAATGACCCGGTCGAGATTGACAACCCGGCAGCGGTGGCGGTCGACATGGCCCTGGGCATGCAGCGCAGGTTCACGGTGCTGGCCCGTGATTGGCAGCGCCGGGGTTATGCCTTGTCCATGGGTATCGGCGTGGCGCAAGGGTTTGCGACGATTGGTGCGATTGGATATGAAGGCCGGCGCGATTATGGAGTGATTGGAAACGTCACCAACATGGCGGCGCGCCTGTGTGGCGAAGCCACCGGCGGCCAGATCCTGGTCTCGCAGCGGGTACAGGGTTTCGTGGCGGACAAGGTGCGTACCGAACTTGTCGGCGAACTGAACCTCAAGGGTTTTCATCGACCCGTGCCGGCGTTCGAGATTCTGGGTCCGGTGGGTGTCATGGTCAACCAGTCCGTGGCCTGACCGGAGCGGCGCATGAGATTGCGCAGAGCCTCAGCCTTGTTCTTTGGCGTGGTGTTGTTTGTGCTGGGCGCCAATGCCATGTTTCTGGTGCTGATCAAACACGCCTATGACACCGTGGTATCGGCACAGGACCACCGGCAGCAGGCGCTGGAGCTTGCCAACGAGTTGCAGCAGGAAACCGAGCAGCTGGCGCGGCTGGTGCGTGCCTATACGACCACCGGCGAGTCGCGCTACCTGCTGTATTACTTCGATATCCTGGCGGTGCGCGAGGGGGAGAAAGCCGCGCCAGTGCCGTTCGATCCGACCTCGTATTGGGACGACGTGATCGCCGGGCGCATCAGGCATGCGCTGCCGCCGGACGGCGCTCGGCGTTCGGTCGGCGACCTGATGAAATCGCAGGGTTTCAGCGATAGCGAACTGCGGGCCCTGGAGAACGTGTTTGGTGCGACAGCGGCGATGAACAAGATCGAGCAGAAGGCATTTGCGGCGACCCAGGGGCTCTACAACCCGGAGAAGGAAGAGTTCGTCTCGGACGGGCCGGCGCGTCTTGACTATGCATCGCGGCTGGTCCATGGTGATGAATACAACGCACTGAAGGCGGAGCTTTCGCATGCCGTCGGCAATCTGGTGCGCATGACCGACCAGCGCACCCGCGCGGAGGTTACGGCGTCCGGGCTGGCACTGGAGCGCTGGATTCTTTTCTCGCTGATCAGCATGGGTGCAACCATCATCTTGGCGGTGTTGGCCTTGCGCAAGATTCGCCAGCAGGTGCTGGTGCCTATCCATCGGCTCGGCCGCAATGCCGACCGACTGGCCATGGGTGACTATGCGGGGCGCACCGGTGAACTGCGTGGTTTCGAGGAACTGACGGCGCTGGGCCGAACCATGGATACCATGGCACAGGCGATCGAAGACGATATCGGCCAGCGGCGCGAGGTGCAGCAGGAGCTGGAGGTGGCGCGCAGGCAGGCAGAGGACGCGACCCATGCCAAGTCGATGTTCCTGGCCAACATGAGCCATGAGATCCGCACACCGATGAATGCCATTCTGGGCATGGCCTACCTCGCGCTGCGCACCGAACTCAACCCGCGCCAGCGCGACTACGTCGGCAAGATACACGACGCGGCGCGGTCCCTGCTGGGGATCATCAACGACATTCTTGATTTCTCCAAGGTGGAGGCGGGCAAGCTCGAACTCGAAGTAGGACGGTTTCGCATCGAAGATGTGGCCGGACAGTCGCTGTCATTGCTGCGCCATCGGGCACACGAGAAGGACATCGAATTGCTGTTCGACGTAACCGAGGCGCGCTTGCTGGGCGAGAGTGGCGCGCTGATGGGTGATGCGATGCGGCTGGGGCAGGTGCTGACGAACCTGTTGTCCAACGCTGTGAAGTTCACCCATCATGGGTATGTGAAATTGATGATTCAGGTGAACGCGGCCAATGCCGACGGTCTCACCTTGCAGTTCACCGTGCGCGACACCGGCATCGGCATGACGCCCGAGCAGATGGCCCGGCTGTTCAAGGAGTTCACGCAGGCCGATGGGTCGACGACACGTCGCTACGGCGGAACCGGTCTGGGGCTGACGATTTCCAAGCGTATCGTGGAGTTGATGGGTGGCAGGATCTGGGTCGACAGCCTGCCGGACAAGGGGTCGAGCTTTCATTTCACCGCCCATTTCCCGCTGACCAAGCCCCCTGCGCCGCCGGCCACGCCCTTGCCCAGCGCGGACGCGATGCGTGTGCTGGTGGTGGACGATCAGCCCGATGCCTGCCTGGCACTGGAGGATCTGCTCGGTGCGCTGGGGGTCGGTACCTTGTTGCCGGGTGGGATCGACCGGGCCGACGACGGTGACACCGCGCTGCTGATGGTCGACAAGGCGGAGCAGGAGCAGCGGCCATATGACCTGTTGCTGATCGACTGGGTCATGCCCCGACTCGATGGTGCGGGTGTGTTGAGTGCGCTCAACACGCGCCACGGCAACAAGAAGCCGCTGCCGGTAGTGGTGTCGGCCTACGACTCGGACCTGCTGCACGAAACGGCCACCAGCCTTGGTGTGCGGCACTTCCTGCCCAAACCTGTATTGCCGGAATCGCTGCGTGACCTGGTCAAATGGCTTGCCGGCAGTGATCCGAACCGCGAGCCCCAGCGGGAGGCGCAGACCGACGACGCGATGTTGCTCAATGGGCTGCGCGTGATGCTGGTCGAAGACAATCCGATCAACCAGCAACTGGCACTTGAACTGATGCAGGCCCAAGGTGTCGAGGTGGATGTGGCCGGCAATGGGCAGGACGGCGTCGACCAGATCAATACACACCCGCCAGGCTACTACCACCTGGTGCTGATGGACCTGCAGATGCCGGTGATGGACGGCTACGAGGCTACACGCCAGTTGCGCCTTGATGCCCGCCACGTGAACCTGCCGATCATCGCGATGACCGCGCATGCCATGGCAGATGAACGCCAGCGGTGCCTGGTGCTGGGTATGAACGGACACATCAGCAAGCCGATCGATCCGGAGGTGTTGTACGCAACGCTGGCCGAGTACCGGGCGGTCACGACTTCCGCGGCGGCGGCGCAGCGGCCGGGCCCGGTGACCGCCCTGGCAAGCCCGCGTACGCTGGTGGCGACCTTGCAAACGAGCCAGGCAGACCTGCCACAGATCGTGGGGCTGGACCTCGCCGCCGGACTGCGCCACACCAATGGCAACAAGAACCTCTACCTCAAACTGCTCAGGAGTTTCGCCAATGACCTGGGTGGTTTCGCGGTCAAGATGGAGTCGTTGCTGCAAGCCGGCGACAAGGACGGCGCATTGCGGCAAGCCCACACGCTCAAGGGGCTGGCCGCAACATTGGGTGCACACGAGGTCCGCAACCTGACGGCTGAATTGGAACTCGCCGTGCGCGCAGACGATGCCGCCTCCGCGCGGCTGCGACTGGTTGAAACCGACGCCGCGCTGGCGCCTTTGATTGGCGCCATCCACATGGTGTTCAAGGAACTCGATTCGATGCCAGCAGTTGCTGAGCCGGGCGCACGAGGCGCCAAAGGCGAGGCAGGCGAGACCAGAACACCGATCGCCGATTGGCTCCCTCAGTTCAAAGCCCTGCTCGTCAGCGGCGATGCCGACGCCCGGACCTTATGGGAAACCCACAAACCACACATCGGAGATCAATTGCCAGCGGAAGTGATCGAGCGGGTTTCGGTGGCGATGGAGGGGTTTGATTTTGATGCGGCGTTGGGGGACTTGGTGGCTTAGCGCTCAAACAGAGGCCCGAAACACTTGCAAAAACATTGCGCAAAGCAG
>Ga0073903_10001046_pt1 | contig 14531 bp, 13 predicted proteins | sample KloWWTKNB14_bulk_FD_66665 | JGI IMG/M metagenome (GOLD analysis project Ga0073903, IMG submission 66665) | Active sludge microbial communities from Klosterneuburg, Austria, studying microevolution and ecology of nitrifiers - Klosterneuburg... | ecosystem: Engineered > WWTP > Aerobic digester >... | reverse complement strand
GGCAGACCTGGGTCTCGCCGCAGTGCCAGGGCACCGATCGCGGCCGGGTCGATGGCTGCAATCAGGCTGGACAAGGTCAACTGCTGCGCGGCGCCTTCCCGGTCCGTCCAGCCGATGCGGGTGTCCACGGCCTTCAACCGGGGTGTGGGGCCGAGGGCCACCGACCGCTGCAGCGAGAAGCCGGTGTTGGAGGCCACGTCCTCCAGCGCCGCAGCCGTCAATGGAGTGATGTCCGCCCACGCGAATGTGCCCCCGCCGGCCTCCAGCCGGCTGAACTGGCGCAGCCCCTCCAGGTCCGCCTCGGCCAGTCGCACCGCTTCGGCCCGCTGGCGGGCGAAGTCGGCGCTGTCGTGCAGCAGGCGTTGCAGCCGCAGCAGGCCCAGGCTGCCCAGACTGATCAGGGCAAAGGCGATCAGCACCTCGATCAGTGCGAGACCGACGCTGCGGTGCGCACGGGGGCAGGTGAGCATCGTCGCGCAATCTCCGGCTGTCAGGGGCGATCGAAGTCGCGCCAGCTGCCCGGCACCGGCAGGAGGCTGGCCGCCAGGCTGCGGCTGAGTTGCAGCACGGCTTCATCGCGCTGCAACTGCACCGGACCGTTGAGCCGGCTGCTGCCGAAGCTGACCACTCCGCCGATCCAGCGCGCGGGCGTGGCGCCCGCCGGCGACCAGTCGAGCGAGTCGGCCCACAGCAGCCCCCAGGCCCGCAATGCGGCAGACACCCGCACTTCGCCTCGCACCACCAGCAACAGCGGTTGTTCGGCGCTGCCCCATTGGGCGTCCGTGCCCAGCAGCAGCGGGCCCTCCAGCCAGAGGGCCCGCTGCCCCTGGTCCAGAGCGGCCTGCACCTCGCTGCCGGTGCATCCCCCGCTGCAGTCGATCCGTTGCCAGGCAGGCATCTGGCGCAACCGCTGCAATGACAGGCCGAAGGCCAGCGGCAGGCCCCGCTCCGCATCGGCCGGAACACGGCTGTCCTGCAACACCGTACTGCTCTGCGGCAGCCGTCCGGGCGCGGAGACCAGCTGGGCCGCCGCGTCGAGGGTGGCATTGCCGCGGGCCTGCAGGGTGAGGGCGCCGCTGGCTGCGTCGGTGTTGATCAGTGTGCTGCCCGGCCCGAGCAGCACCTCCCCGCTGCTCACCAATGCGGCGGCGGGAGGGCGCAGGCTGTGGCCCAGGGGGTGGAGCAGCTGTTCAACACGGGCACTCGCATCTGCTTCGCTGCTGCCGCCGCAGCCCGCCGCCGGGGAGCTGCAGCCGTCGATGCGCAGCAACAGGCTGCCCGGGCGGGGGCCGCGCTCGAACTGGATCAGGAAGGCCGGGGCATCCTCCTGAACGTCGCTGCCCAGCGCAGCGGCCAGGTCCGCATCGCCGGAGTCAGGGCAGCGGCAGAGCCAGCCGCTGCTCGGGTGGCGCACACAACCGGGTCGGGCCAGGCTTCGGGGGGAAAGGCTGCCGGACGCGTCCGCGGCCGAAGGCAGGTAGCGCTCCCGAAAGCGGCCGGGCAGGGACCCTCCGCCCGGGCTGCTGTCGACGCAGGCGGCATCCACGGCGCGACGATGGTCGAGCATCACCAGCGCCCAGTCCCGCCCGGCATCGGCCGCGTGAAGTGCCCGGGTGGCGCGGGTCTGCTGGGCGGCCGAACGGGTTTCGATCAGCAGGCTGCGCTGGGCCAGTACGGTGACCATTCCCACCCCCAGCAACAGCACCAGAACCACCGCCAGGGTGGCGCCGCCGCGGGTGGGAGTGGTTCGGCCTGCCCGGGTTTCAGGGGGCGGGGCAGGCACCCTGGACCTCCTCATTGCGCAGGCGGACCGCTCCGCGCAGTTCGCGGCGGGCCCTGCTGTCGCGGGCGTCCTGGCCCTGCAGCCGCAGGTCGACATGGCGAATCAGCAGCCGCGGCGGGCAGTCCGGGTCGTCCGGGTCGGGACAGGTTGTCCGGCCACATTCGGCCAACAGGTCGATCCGGACGGTGCGCTGTGTGACGGTGAGGCCGTCGACCTGTACCTGGCCGGGATCGGTCAAGGCCTGCCACTGGTCACCGGACGAGGGGGTGAGCGCCGCACCGCCGACCCGCCATTCGAGGTTGCCGCGCTGCAGCCGCAAGCCGAAGTGTTCGTTGCTGTCGGCGCTGTGGTTCTCCCGGCTGTCGCGGCTGTAGCGGTGCGCCAGCACACTGCCGGATCCCAGGCCGGTGTTCACATTGCTCGGCGGCAGCAGTCCGCCGTAGGGGTTGGGGGCCGGCAGCCGATCATCGCCTTCCCAGATGCCCGCTTCCGCCTGGCCCCACCAGCCGCCGCGGCGGGCATCGCGCAGCGCCAGGTCCAGCCCGGCGCGCAGGTCCTGGCTGAGGCGGGTGCGTGCCTGCACCGCGCGCTGTTCGGTCAGGTGTGCCACCACCAAGCCAAGCAGGCCGGCCACCAGCACCAGCCCCAGGGCCACTGCCAGCAGCAGCTCGACCAGGCCGAATCCGCCGCAGTGCCGGAACCTGCGCAGAGGGTGGTGGACCCGGTCGGGCGGCGAGGCGGTGGGAGCCTTCAGTGGCCGCTTCGGTGGCTGCATCACAGGTTCCAGCACCGGCGGTTGTCCTCCGCCCCATTGGCCAGCAGGGAGTCCGGTCCGGAGCGGTACACCGTGCCGGCGCCATTCATATCGACCTGCAGGACGGCGCAGGGCTGGTCCAGCGCCTGTTCGGCCAGCGCCGTGGCGCGCACCCAGTACGACTGCGCTTCCTGACCCTCCGGGCTGCCGACGGACAGCCGGTAGCGGCCGCCGGTGGAGCTGTCCGGCAGGTTCAAGCCGCTGCTGCCCAGGCTGCCGGCGTAGCGCGGCTGGTCGGCGCGGCGGCGCTCCTGCGCCTGCTGGATGCGGGCGATGGCCTCCAGCGCTTCGGCGCGGCGCAGCTTGCGCACATGGGACTGGTAGCTCGGCAGGCCGAGCGTCATCAGCAGGGCCACGATGGCCAGCACCACCAGCAGCTCCATCAGACTGAACCCACGGGACGTCAAGGAACGCAGAGGGGGGTTCAGCATGGCGGCACCCCGGGCAGTCGAAGTTCGGGGGTGCACAGCCGTGTGCGGCCGAGCAGGTTCACGACGTGACGCAGGCGGTGCTGCTCGCCGCTGCTGACCTCCCAGCTGCCGGTGGGGCTGAAGGTGCCCTGGCGCGGATCCACCCGCATCGAGACGACGTTGGCCTGCACCCGCAGGCGGCTGGCCAGGGGCAGCCAGTGGCTGCGCAGCACCAGGGTGCCTTCGTCGCAGCGCAGGCTGCCGTCACCACCGGGCTCCAGGGCACAGGCGTCGGCATCGCCGCTGTGGATCAGCCAGCCGCTGCCCTGTTCGTCGGCCAGCCAGGTCAACCGCAGTGCCTGCCGACGCCCGACCGCCGTGCTGCGCAGGTGCTGAAGGTCGGCAAGCCAGCGGGCCGATTGCCCTTCCAGCCGGCGGCGCAGCAGGAAGTCCTCGAACGACGGTGCAGCCAGCGCCAGCAACAGGGCCAGCAACGACAGGGTGACCAGCAGTTCGACCAGCGTGAATCCGGCGCCCGCACTTCCGCCGGGCCCACGACCACTGCGTGTCGGGTCAACTGCAGGTGTGCAATCCGGAGGAACCATCGCAAGCCATCGGAGCCGTCAAAGGAGACGGTTCAGTCTAGGCAGTGCAATTCGTGACGGAATTCCCCCTTCGTGGGGAATTCAGGGGGGTGGTCGGGGGAGATCGGCCAGGGAGGGGCCGATCAGATTTCCTTGATCAATCGACTGAAGGCGTCCACGTCCTCGAACTCGCGGTACACCGAGGCGAAGCGCACATAGGCCACCTTGTCCAGGCGCTTGAGTTCGCGCATCACCAGTTCGCCCAGCCGGGTGGTGGACACTTCGCTGGCGCCGCTGGAGAAAACCCGGTCTTCGATGCGCGCCAGCGCCGCGTCGATCAGGTCGACGCTGACATTGCGTTTGCGCAGCGCCAGCGCCATCGAGGCCCGCAGCTTGTCGCGGCTGAACTCCACCCGCTCACCGTTCTTCTTCACCACCATTGGCATGCTCAATTCGGCACGTTCGTAGGTGGTGAAGCGCTTGTCGCACTGGCTGCAGCGCCGGCGGCGGCGCACCGCGTCGCCTTCGTCCGAGTCGCGGGTCTCCGCAACGGCCGTTTCAGGATGTCCGCAGTAGGGGCAGCGCATGGTGCGTCAGGGGTCAGCCCGGTCGGCGCGACGGGTTGCAGTCTGGTGCGCCGACGACGGTCAACGGTAAACCGGGAAGTCCCGGGTGAGTGCAGCGACCTGGGCCTTGACGCGCTCGATCACCGCCTCGTCCTGCGGGGCGTCCAGCACATCGGCGATCAGGTTGGCGACCTGGCGGGCCTGCTCTTCCTTGAAGCCGCGGGTGGTGAAGGCCGGGCTGCCCAGGCGGATGCCGCTGGTCACGAAGGGCTTCTGCGGGTCGTTCGGGATGCCGTTCTTGTTGCAGGTCATGTGGGCGCGACCCAGCAGTGCCTCGGCTTCCTTGCCTGTCAGACCCTTGGGGCGCAGGTCCACCAGCATCACGTGGCTTTCGGTGCGGCCGCTGACGATGCGCAGTCCGCGGGCGATCAGCGTCTCGGCCAGCACGGCGGCGTTCCTGACCACCTGCTGCTGGTAGGCCTTGAACTCGGGCTGCAGCGCTTCCTGGAAGGCCACTGCCTTGCCGGCAATCACATGCATCAGCGGGCCGCCCTGGATGCCCGGGAAGATGGCGCTGTTGATCTTCTTGGCGATCTCTTCGCCGCGCATCAGGATCAGGCCGCCACGCGGGCCGCGCAGGGTCTTGTGGGTGGTGGTGGTGACCACATCGGCATGCGGCACCGGGTTGGGGTAGACGCCTGCGGCGATCAGGCCGGCGTAGTGCGCCATGTCCACCATGAAGTAGGCGCCCACCGCCTGGGCCACCCGGGCGAAGCGCTCGAAGTCGATGCGCAGCGCAAACGCCGAGGCGCCGGCGATGATCAGCTTGGGCTTGTGCTCGTGGGCCAGGCGCTCCATCGCGTCGTAGTCGATGTCTTCCTGCGCGTTCAGGCCATAGGAGACGACCTTGAACCACTTGCCCGACATGTTCAGCGGCATGCCGTGGGTCAGGTGGCCGCCTTCGGCCAGGCTCAGGCCCATGATGGTGTCGCCGGGCTGCAGCAGACCGAAGAACACCGCCTGGTTGGCCTGGGAGCCGGAGTTCGGCTGCACGTTGGCGTGCTCGGCGCCGAACAGCTTCTTGGCGCGGTCGATGGCCAGTTGCTCGACCCCATCGACATGCTCGCATCCGCCGTAGTAGCGCTTGCCCGGGTAGCCTTCGGCGTACTTGTTGGTGAGCTGCGAGCCCTGCGCAGCCATCACCGCCGGGGAGGTGTAGTTCTCGCTGGCGATCAACTCGATGTGCTCTTCCTGGCGGCGCACTTCGGCGTCGATGGCGGCGGTGATCTCGGGATCGATGGCGGCCAGGGTGTGGGTGGCGCGGTCAAACATGGACGGGATTCCTGTCGAAGTTAGCTGGACCCGGGTGCACGCCCAACCACTGCTGGCCTCACGAGCGGGTGCTCAGCAGGGAGGGGGGAACCAGGGCGGCCCAGGCGCACGGCGACGAGACGCCGGGACGGTGCCCGACGGCCGCGCTCCACGGTGGTCCACCACCTCAGGCAGCCCTTGCAGCCACCCTTGAACGCCAGTTGCGCGACGCCCGGAGTTTAACCGCAGGTCCCGTGCATCGGCAGACGGTTCAGAGGACGCCCCGAAAGCGCAACGGCCACCATGAGGGTGACCGTTGTGCTTTGGGACGGAGGGCGTCAGCGCTCCAGCAGGGCGACCCGTTCCGGCTGGCGGGTCTGAGGCGCTGCGGTGGGCGGTCCCGACCTGGTCGGGGCGGTCGGCTTGGCGGAGGGGACCGGGGCCACGGACACCGCAGGCTCGACGGCGGTGGAGCCGGACGGTGGCACCGGCAGGCGGGCGGTGACCGGTACCGAACGCCCCTTCAGCAACTGCTGCATGAAGCCCTGCTCGGCGAGCACCTTGAAGGCGTAGCCGCCATCGTCGTTCAGGTTGGCTGCGCCGACGTAGTAGCGCAGGCCGCCTTCCAGCGATCCGGCCTTGGCGATGCAGTCCTTGAGCACCTGAACGCCCACGCGCAGGTTGGTCAGTGGGTCAAATGCAGCGAGGTTGCCGCCGAAGGCCTCGTACTTGTCGTCGTGCACCCGGGTGAGCACCTGCATCAGGCCCTGGGCACCGACCGGACTCTGGGCGAAGGGGTTGAAGCTGGATTCGATGGCGATGATCGCCAGGATCAGGGTGGGCTCCAGGTTGACCCGCTGGCCCAGCGACCAGGCTTCACGCACCAGCAGGGCCACCGGTTCCGGTGCCACCCGGTAGCGCCGAGACAGCCAATGCGCCACCGACGCCTGCTGGCGGTTCAGCTCGCTGGGGTCGGTGGCCGGTGCTCGATCGCCCACCGACACATCCCCAAAGTCCAGCAGACTGCCATCGTCCCCGTCGGCCAGGCGTTCGTCCTGGCGGTCCTGCAGCCAGCTGAGGGTGCGTTCTTCCAGCATCGAGCGCACATCGGCTCGTTCACCGAGGATGAAGCCAGCGCTGATGACCGCCAGACCGACCACGGCCAGGGTGTTGTGGCTGACGGCCAGCAGGCCATGGCCGAGGTCCGACGCAAAGACGCGCAGCGACGTGCCGATGGCGGACGACGCACGTGTCCAAGTGCGGAAATCAGGCATGCTGCTCCTTTCATGGTTGAAGTCCACCGCATCCAATGCACTGCACTGGTGCATCGGTGGGCCGCTGATAATCCTGCTGCCTCATCGCGCGGAAGTTGTAAGACTCCGCATCACGGGTTGCACCCGGGAGCAAGGACCACGGATCCGAAAGATGCTGCATTGCAGCAAATTCGCCTGGAAACGAAAAACGGGCGGATTCTAGGAGTAACCCTAATAACCGGTCAATCTTGAGGGCTGACCTCTATATGCATGCTTGTGATGAAGTACCGAGACCTACGTGACTTTCTGGCCGCACTGGAGCGCCGTGGCGACCTGCGTCGCATTGAGCAGCCGGTTTCCACCCACCTGGAGATGACAGCCCTGTCCGACCGGGTGTTGCGAGCCGGTGGCCCTGCGTTGTTGTTTCAACAGCCTTGCGATCGAAGCAATCCCTTACACGGTTGGTGTGTGTTGACCAACTTGTTCGGTACACCCGAGCGGGTGGCCCTGGCCATGGGGGTTGACAAAGTATCGGAGCTGCGCGGGGTGGGAGAGCTGCTGGCCAGCCTCAAGGAGCCGGAGCCGCCCCGTGGTCTGCGGGATGCAGGTCGGCTGCTGGAGATGGTCCGCGCCCTGTGGGACATGAAACCCGCCTTGCAGCGCCGCGGCCCCTGCCAGGAGGTGCAACGGGAGCGTGACGAAATCGACCTGGCCCGGCTGCCGGTGCAGCACTGCTGGCCGGGTGATGTGGCTCCGCTGATCACCTGGGGGCTGGTGGTCACCCGCGGGCCGCAGTCGGTGCCGCGGCCCCGGCAGCGCCAGAACCTGGGCATCTACCGGCAGCAGGTGATCGGCCCGCGCCAGACCATCATGCGCTGGCTGGCCCACCGGGGCGGGGCGCTGGACTTCCGGGAGTTCGCGCTCGCCAACCCGGGCCAGCCCTTCCCGATCGCGGTGGCGCTGGGGGCGGACCCGGCCACCATCCTCGGCGCAGTGACCCCGGTACCCGACAGCCTGTCCGAGTACCAGTTCGCTGGGCTGCTGCGCGGCTCGCGCACCGAGCTGGTGGAGACGTCGGTGGGCGAGGCCGGCCGCAGTCTGCAGGTGCCGGCCACCGCGGAGCTCATCCTGGAAGGGCACATTCCGACGGCGGTTCCCGGCTTCGAAGGCCACAGTGCCGCGGGGGTGCCGCTGAAGGAGAAGGGGGGCTACCTGCACGCGCTGGAGGGCCCTTACGGGGACCACACCGGCTACTACAACGAACAGGACTGGTTCCCGGTGTTCGAGATCGACCGGATGACGCACCGCCGCGAGCCGATCTACCACTCCACCTACACTGGCAAGCCGCCGGACGAACCCGCGGTGCTGGGCGTGGCGCTCAATGAGGTGTTCGTGCCCATCCTGCAGCGGCAGTTCCCGGAGATCGTGGACTTCTATCTGCCGCCCGAAGGCTGCAGTTACCGCATGGCTGTGATCTCGATGAAGAAGGCCTATCCGGGCCACGCCAAGCGGCTGATGTTCGGCCTGTGGAGCTACCTGCGGCAGTTCATGTACACCAAGTTCATCGTGGTGGTGGACGACGATGTGGACATCCGCAGCTGGCAGGAAGTGATCTGGGCCATCACCACCCGCATGGACCCGGCACGCGACACCACGCTGGTGGACAGCACGCCGATCGACTACCTGGACTTCGCCTCACCCGTTTCCGGCCTGGGCGGCAAGATGGGTCTGGATGCCACCAACAAATGGCCCGGGGAAACCAGCCGTGAATGGGGGCGGGCCATCACCATGGACGCGGCGGTGCAGGCGCGCATGGACGCTTTGTGGGACAACCTGTGTAGCGGCCGGCCGGCTTGAACGGCACCGCACTCGCCCGTCAAGAAACTCCTGTTGATGGCGTTGGCCGACCCGATTGATCCAGCGCACTTGCCTGATCGCATGGACGGGATTAATCTCCGTCCGCCTGTGACGAAAACAGGTTCCCAACTCCGCGCAGTCGCTGCGCGGAAGGGACCCCAGGCTGAACCCCCTGGAGTCCCGAATGGCCACCGATCAACGGGGCCACCCCCGCCCGAGAACCTCGTGTTCCGGGCGGGTTTCTGTTTCTGGGGCCGTGTTTTTGGGGGAGTGCCGTGTCAGGGAGCGCGCCATTGGCCCAGCACCTCATGCAACACCCGCTGGCTGTGCAGCAAGGCCTCACCACGAGGCACCCAATCCAGCCAGGGGCGGTCCTCGGGGGGTGTGATTCCCATGGGCGCCGGCAGCAGTTCGATGCCTGCCGGTCCGGCGACCGACGCAAACCAGCGCGCCGCCCGGGGCATGTGCCACGAGTGGGTCACCAGCACGATGCGCCGCACACCGGAGGCCTGCAGCATCGGTACCATGCCCTCGGCGTTCTCCCGGGTGTCGCGCGAGCGGGTCTCCAGCCAGCGCAGCGGGGAGGTGCCCAGTTCCTGGCTGGTCCGTTGCGCTGCTTCCGCTTCCGACGGGCCGCCATCGTCGGCCCAGCCGATGCCGCCGGCGTAGCCCAGCGGCAGTCCGGTGCGGCGTGCCAGCCACAGTCCATAGCTGAGACGCTCCAGGCCGATGGCGGTCAGGTTGGCGCGACCGTACTCCGGCGCCAGGCGATTCCGGCCGGCCCCCAGCACCACGATCGCTGTGGTCGGTTCGCCCGGCCGTCCGAGCTGTTCAATCCGATCCTGCAGCAGCGCGTGCGGTGGGGCCAGCCATTGCGCTTCCATCCAACGGGCTGTGGCCGAACAGGACAGCAGCCACATCAGCAGGAAGGCCATCGCCATCAGTCCGGCGGCCAGTCGGTTTTTGCGGTGCCAAAGCACTGCCCCGATGGCGGCCAGCAGCAGGGGGCTGCCCGGCGGCAGCAACAGCACCGAAACCAGCGGCTTCAGTGCGGCCAGGTCGGAAAGCACCATGGCGACGGCCGTTCAGGGCGCAAGGCGTTCACGCAGCCAGTGGCCGTCCTCCAGCCGGTAGACCAGCCGATCGTGCAGGCGCGACTTGCGCCCCTGCCAGAACTCCCACCGCTGCGGCAGCAGCCGGTAGCCGCCCCAATGCGGCGGCCGAGGTGGGTGCAGGCCGTGTTCGGCCGCGGCACGTGCCGCATGGGCCACCAACACGGCGCGCGATCCGATCACCTCGCTCTGTGGGGAAGCCCAGGCTCCCAGCCGGGAGTCCAGCGGTCGGCTGGCGTAGTAGGCATCGGACTCTTCGGCAGAGGTGAACTCCACCCGCCCCTCGATGCGCACCACCCGCTCCAGCTCCACCCAATGGAACTGCAGGGCGGCGAAGGGTTGGACCTGCAACTCCCGGCCCTTGCGGGATTGGTAGTTGGTGTACCAGACCAGACCGCGCGCGTCGTAGCCCTTGATCAGCACGATCCGTGTGGAAGGGCGCCCGTCGGCCGACACGGTGGCCAGCGTCATCGCGTTGGGTTCGGGCACCTTGGGTGACTGCAGGGCCTCGCGCATCCAGACGTCGAACTGGTGCAGGGGTTCGTTGGCGGCTTTCGCCTCCTCAAGTTCCCCGGCTTCGTAGCTCTTGCGCAGGTCAGCTATGTGGCTCATGGCTGCAGTATAGGAAGCCCCAGGCCCGCGGCATCGGCCCCGGTGAACTCCCCTAAGTGAAGGCACCAGTTCCGCTGCGTGCCGTCCTGCGGTTCCATTGTCGGGCGGGGCGGCACTGCAACGGGGCAGGTCGCGAATCTTGAATCTCGGGTGAGTCTGCGCAGCTGTGCGCAGACGCGAGCGATCGTGCAACGTTGGATCAGGGGAAGGTCGTGGACTTCAGCTTCATGGAACGGTGCTGCCGCTTTTCGCTTCGGTGGGTGTTTGCGCCTGCAGGTATGGGCTCGAGGGGGCTCACATGCCGCTGAGCGGATCCAGGGCGCTGGCACCGGTGGTGGTGGTGCTGGCTGCAGGAAGGGGGTCCCGGTTCGAAGGGGCCGTCCACAAGCTGCGCCAGTCGCTGGGCGACGAAAGCGTGCTGGCGGCCACCCTCGCGCAGGTGCTGCAGTCCGGCTTGCCGGCAGTGGTGGTCACCACGGCCGAGTTGGTGCCGATCGTGCAGCCCCTCATTGCCGCGCGGGACATCGTGTTGTTGCCTCCCATCGGTTCGGCCACGCGTGAGCCGCTGGGCATGGGTTACTCGATTGCCGCCGGCGTGGGCGCCCGGCCCAATGCTTCGGGCTGGCTGGTGTTGCCGGGCGACATGCCGCTGGTCCAGGCGACCACGCTGCAGGCCGTGGCCCGCTCGCTGGGCCAGCATCCGGTGGTCTATGCCCAACACCGGGGGCGCAGAGGACATCCGGTGGGTTTCGCCGCGGAGCTGTACACCGAGCTGGTGCGGCTGACGGGCGACGAAGGTGCAAGGCGCCTGCTGGCACGGTATCCCTCGCAGGGGCTGGAAGTGGACGACCCGGGCGTGCTGGTGGATGTGGACACGCAGGCCGACCTGGAGTCCGCGCAAAGGCAGCGGCAGACCCGTGCCGCGATGGATTCGGGGGCGCCGGCCTGAAGGCCATCACCGGTCCCGGTTTCCTTCTCATCTTGGCTCTCCTCCTGCCCGCACGGCTGTGGAGCCTGCGGCGGGTGGGCGCCATCAAGCGCCTGCCGTCGACGGGGCGTGCAAGAGGTGCCGGGGGACCAGGTGGAGCAGCCGCTCCACTTCGCGATCGCGGATCCCCGCCGCTCGGAGGGCGCGGGCGGTTTCCAGCAGGTAGTCGAGGGCGCTTCCGTTGCGTCCCCGCGCGCGGTGCAGGATGTCGAGCAAACGGGACTCGCACAGATCGCCGGCATGTTGAGGGCTGTCGCGCCGCAAGGTGAAGGCCAGGGCGCGCACCGTGTCACCGATGGTGTTGCGATCCGCCTCCAGGTGTTGGGAAGCCACCTTGCAGCGAAGCAAGCGGGGCTCGTAGACGTGGCCCACCATCTCGCGCGACCACAGCGCCTCGAACACCGCCTCCTTCTCTTCGCTGGCCACCTGCAACACCCGGCCCTGGCAGGAGCCACCGGAAATCAACGCAAACACCAGTCCAGGCTGTTCCGGCGTGCCGCGGTACACCCTTGAGTACATGCGCAGGGCGCGGTGATGTCCCCACACCCTGGCGGCCAACGAGCGCTGCGGGGTGAACTCCGGCCGCCACAGCAGGGAACCGTAGGCGAACACCCAGAAGGGTTCATCGCGACGCACCTGGGCCAGCAGGCGGGCGTGCCGTGCATCGCGAGGGGCGAGATGCACCGCCGCGCCTGGAGTCCTGGAAGTCGCAGCGGGGTCCTGGGCTTCGGGGCAGGTGGGCGGGTCGGTATCCACGGATGCGGGCATGGGGCGGCGATGAGCGGCTACTGCAGTCGGCCTTTGAGTGTCTGATCCGCTGCAAAGTCCTGTCAGTCAGCGGGGATACACTCCGTGAACATTTTCACATCTGGAGTTGAGTGATGAGTCAGGATCAGGACCAGGGCACCAAGGCGGGCGTGGTGGTCGCGTTTGCGGTCATCGCGGTGGCTTTGGTGGTCGCACTGGGCATGGCCTTGCGCCAGTCGTTCAAATCGGCCGCGGTGCCGGTGGTGGCTGCCGAGATGCAGGCTTCGGCCGCAGCGGCTGCATCGTCGGCAGCGGATGCCGCCGAACAGCTGGTGGATCTGTCGCCCGCAGGCGCCGCCCTGGCGACGGTGTACTTCGGCTCCGGCCAGGCGGCAGTGGATGCCACGGCCGATGCCGCGTTGGCTCAGACGCTGGAGGCGCTGGCCGGCAGCAGCACCAAGAAGGTGCTGTTGTCCGGTTACCACGACACCACCGGTGACCCGGCCCGCAATGCGGAGCTGGCCAAGGAACGTGCCAAGGCGGTGCGCGCCGCGTTGGTGGCCAAGGGCGTGCCCCTGGCGCAGGTGCTGCTGCGCAAGCCCGAAGTCACCGCTGGGGGCGGCAGCGACCAGGAGGCCCGCCGCGTCGAGATCCGTCTGGTCGACGCGCCGTAACCCACTTTCAGCCATCCCCTTGGCGGGCGGGCCGGAAGGGCCGCCTGTCCACTGCCCAACCCGTCCCGTGCGGGCTGGGCTTTTTTGTGTCCGTGGCGGAATGGGCCTTGTTTTGACGGTGTAACCCGGTTACGTTCAAATTGGCGATCAGGTTTCAATCCGACCGCCATGAAGACCGCCATCGCCGACATCACCCAGCGCATCCGTGAACGCAGCGCGCCGCTGCGACAGGACTACCTGAAGCGCCTGCGCGCCGCCGCGGCCCGACCGCGCGGTGCCGAGCGCATGGGCTGTGCCAATGTGGCGCACGCCTACGCGGCATTGCCTGGCGCCGACAAGTTCCGCGTCCTGGCCGAGAAGGCGCCGAACATCGGCATCGTCACCGCCTACAACGACATGCTCTCGGCACATCAGCCCTACGAGGGCTACCCGGCGTTGATCCGCGACGAGGCGCGCCGCCACGGCGCCACGGTGCAGGTCGCGGGCGGCGTGCCGGCGATGTGCGACGGTGTCACCCAGGGCCTGCCCGGCATGGAGCTGAGTCTGTTCTCGCGCGACACCATCGCCATGGCCACGGCGGTGGGATTGACACACGATGTCTTCGACGCCGCGCTGCTGCTGGGTGTGTGCGACAAGATCGTGCCCGGTCTGCTGATCGGCGCGCTGCACTTCGGCCACCTGCCCTGCGTCTTCGTGCCGGCCGGGCCGATGAGCAGCGGCCTGTCCAACAGCGACAAGTCCAAGGTGCGCGAGCAGTTTGCCCAAGGCCTGGTCGGCCGCGACGAGCTGCTGGCGGCCGAGTCCGCCGCCTACCACGGCGCCGGCACCTGCACCTTCTACGGCACCGCCAACTCCAACCAGATGCTGCTGGAGGCGATGGGGCTGCACGTGCCCGGGGCCGCCTTCATCCACCCCCACGCCGGCCTGCGCGAGCAGCTCACCCGCGAGGCGGTTCGCCAGGTGCTGGCCATCCGCCGCGGCGGCGATCGCTACACGCCCATCGGCGAGTTGGTCGACGAGCGCTGCATCGTCAACGCGATGGTCGCGCTGCTGGCCACCGGCGGCTCCACCAACCACCTGATCCACTGGGTCGCGGTGGCGCGTTCGGCCGGCATCCTGATCGACTGGACGGATTTTTCCGAGCTCTCGGCCGCCACCCCGCTGCTGGCGCGGGTCTACCCGAACGGCAAGGCCGACGTGAACCAGTTCCAGGCCGCGGGCGGCCCCGGCTTTGTGCTGCGCGAACTGCTCGGCGCGGGCTGCCTGCATGGCGACGTGCTGACGGTGGCCGAGGGCGGCATGGCCGCCTACGGCCGCGTGCCTGCCCAGGCGGATGAGACCACCGGCGGCGCGCTGACCTGGCACGACCTGCCCAACACGCCCATCGACGACAACATCGTGCGCACCGCCGCCGCTCCGTTTGGCCCCTCCGGTGGCCTCAAGCTGCTGGCCGGCAACCTGGGCCGCGGCGTCATGAAGGTCAGCGCCGTGCCCGAGGACCGCCACGTCATCGAGGCGCCCGCCATCGTCTTCGACAGCCAGGAGTCGCTGCAGCAGGCCTTCAAACGCGGCGAGCTGGAGCGCGACTTCGTCGCCGTCGTGCGCTTCCAGGGCCCGCGCGCCAACGGCATGCCCGAGCTGCACAAGCTCACCCCGCCGCTGGCGGTGCTGCAGGACAAGGGCTTCCGCGTCGCGCTGGTCACCGATGGGCGCATGAGCGGCGCGTCCGGCAAGGTGCCCGCCGCCATCCACGTCAGCCCCGAGGTGCTCGGTGGCGGCCCGCTCGGCAAGGTGCGCAGCGGCGACCTGCTGCGCGTCGA
>Ga0073903_10001045_pt1 | contig 14534 bp, 7 predicted proteins | sample KloWWTKNB14_bulk_FD_66665 | JGI IMG/M metagenome (GOLD analysis project Ga0073903, IMG submission 66665) | Active sludge microbial communities from Klosterneuburg, Austria, studying microevolution and ecology of nitrifiers - Klosterneuburg... | ecosystem: Engineered > WWTP > Aerobic digester >... | reverse complement strand
CTCCATTCGGGAATTGAATTGTTAGAATATATCCCTTATAATGCATACACAGTGACTATCACCGGTCAGTTGGACCCGGATTTACTCAGCCGGATGAAAGCAAGGGCTATAGTGGAGCTTACTGCTGAACAAAAAATGCCTCCAGCGTTAGCAAAAGGATTGTTCCCGGCCCATGCAGTGAGAATTGCAGGGACATTAGATGTATGGATAAGCTTTCCCAAATCATTTTCTTTTGAAACAGTAAGCCGGGAGCTACAGATAAAGAATTTTGATATTCTCAATGTTGATTATAAGACGTACAGGGTGATCACCTTGCGTATAGCTGCAATGCGGTTAAATGAATTAGCCTCACTTCCATTTGTCGAATATGTACAGACGGTTCCAACAGCAGACCAGGAGTTGAATTATAACAGCATGTTTGCTTCCCGGGCGAATATGTTAAAGGCACCTCTTGCTTATGGAGGTAAAAATCTGAACGGCCAGGGAGTTGTAATCGGTATTGGCGATAATGGGGATGTGCAGTCACATCTTGATTTCACTGGACGGTTAATAAACCGGGCAGGTGAAGTAATGAGAGCTCATGCTACCCATGTGGCTGGTACTGTTGCCGGAGCAGGAATAATTCAGGAACGCTATGCCGGGTATGCTCCCAAAGCAACAATAATTAACCAGTATTTTTCAGGCATTTTTGCTAATGCGCCGGCGTATGTACAGGATCATGGAATGGTGATCACCAATAATTCATTTGGGACTGTAGTAACTGATTGTTTTTATAACGGCTTGTATGATCTTTCCTCCCGTATTCTGGATCAGCAGGCTTTTGACCTTCCTGAGTTGCAGCAGGTTTTTGCAGCTGGCAATGATGGGGGGTTAACATGTGCCCCATATCCCGCAGGATTTAAAACTGTATTGGGTGGCTATCAGTCCGCAAAAAATGTATTGACAGTTGGGAGTACAGATTATAAAAGTGATATCAGTGGCTTTTCCAGTCGTGGGCCAGTTCGGGATGGTAGATTGAAACCGGAGATCATGTCACAGGGTCAGCTTGTGGCTTCCACCTGGGTAAGCAACTTGTATAGTTATAATAATGGTACAAGCATGGCCGCTCCGGGAGTATCCGGTGGCCTGGCATTGTTAATTCAACGATACCGTCAATTGAATGCCGGGGCCAATCCTAAAAGCGGGTTGATGAAAGCCTTGCTTTGTAATGGGGGAGATGACAAAGGGAATCCCGGGCCTGACTTTAGGTATGGCTTTGGAAGAATGAACCTGTTACGTTCTGTTGCCACGATAGAAAATGCAACTTATTTTAATTCAACGGTTACAAATTCATCAACCAATACGCATGCTGTAATTGTTCCGGCCAATACAGCTCAGCTTAAGGTTTTAGTCTATTGGCAGGATCCTCCTGCTTCGGTAATGGCTTCAAGCACTTTGGTAAATGATATAGATATTGAAGTGGTCACTCCATCAAGTGGAATTGTTTTACCTGTTATTTTGGATACAATTCCCGCCAACGTAAACAATGCAGCAACAACAGGAGCCGATCATATCAATAATATTGAACAGGTAGTTATTGATAACCCGGCTGCAGGAACTTATGATATAAGAGTAATCGGATCAGCTATTACACAGAATCCTTCGCAGGAATATTTCCTGGTGTATGATCTGATTCCTGAAAGCCTCGCTCTTTCAAATCCTGTTGGAGGAGAATCATTGGTGCCTTCCGTATCTGCTTTTGATACCTGTTATATTCAATGGGATTCGTATGGAGGTACTGCCAATGATTTTACATTGGAATTTTCAAGTGATAATGGGACTAACTGGACTACATTGAGTAATACCATACCTGCAGCCAGCCGAATTTATAACTGGGGTGTACCCAATACTCCAACTGACCAGGCAAGAATAAGAATTACAAAGAATAGCACTGCTTTTACACAAACAAGTTTTCCTTTCACCATAACAGCAATGAGTACAGTTTCTTTAGATCCTGTACAATGTGAAGGGTACATAAAAATTAACTGGACAGCCGTCAATGGTGCTACAGATTATGAAGTGATGATGTTACAGGGGGATGAAATGATTTCAGTAGCTACAACTCCATTACTTACTTACACGTTTAGTGGTTTATCAAAAGATTCTTTATACTGGGTAACCGTACGACCAAGAATCAATGGTAGTACGGGCAGAAGAGCCAATGCTGTTTCCCGTCAACCAAATAATGGGACTTGCACCGGAACGATATCCGATAATGACCTGAAGATTGATGCAATTGTTGCGCCTGCTTCATCCGGAAGGATTTTTACTGCTTCAGCATTGTCAAATAATGAATCTATAACTATCCGGATCAAAAACCTGGATGATGCTGCTTCAGCAGGGAATATTAATGTTAGTTATACTATTAATGGAGGAGCAGCTGTAAATGAAATAATAACATCACCTGTTGCGGATATAGCTGCAGGGGGAACAATTGATTATACTTTTATCACCCCTGCTAATCTTTCCGGCGTTGGTACCTACAGTGTGCAAGTAACAGCTGCAAAAGCTACTGATCCGGTTATTACAAATAATAGTTTCACTAAAATGTTTAAGCAGTTAGATAATCAACCTATCACAAATACGGAGCTCCCCTGGCTGGATAATTTTGAATCTGCAACTGTACAAACTGTGAGAAATGTTCAAATGGGTCTTGATGGCCTTGACAGGTATGACTTTGTAAATGGAACGGTGTACGGGCAAGCCAGAACTTTTATTAATACTGGAATCGCTTACTCGGGAACAAAAGCTCTTACCCTGGATCAGGACAGGTATGTTGCCGGAGGAAATATTGATTCACTGACAGGTACTTTTAACCTGGCAACATTTAATACAGCTACTGATGATATAAGATTGGACTTCAGGTACAAGAATCATGGCCAAAAATCAAATGCTGCAAATAAAGTGTGGATCCGGGGCAGCGAAACGGACAGCTGGATCGAAGTGTATGACCTTTTTGCAAATCAAAATCCTGCAGATGGTTCTTACAAGCTTTCTGGCAGTATTGAAGTGAGCGATACATTGTCGGCTCATGCGCAAACTTTTTCTACAAGTTTCCAGGCACGGTGGGGACAGTGGGGAGAATACCTGGCAGCTGATAATGAAAGTGCAGCTGGTTATACATTTGATGATGTACGTATATACAAAGCTGTCGATGATATACAATTAGTTAGTATTGATACTCCTTATGCTGTGAGTTGTGGTTTAGATGCAACGGTGCCTGTAATGGTTACAGTTCGCAATACTTCTAATGCAGTGATAAATAATATACCGGTTGTTTTGAAAGTTGATGGAAATATAATAGCTACTGAAGCAATTATTACTATTCCTGCCAGCTCAGCAATTCAGTACACATTTACCGCTACTGCTGATCTTTCTGCTGTTGGAGATCATAACATAGAAGTATGGGTCGCACTTATTACGGATAACTACAGGGAGAATGACACTGCAAGGGCGGTTATCAATAATTTACCGATGGTAACTACATTCCCTTATCTGCAGAATTTTGAATTGGGTAATGGTTCCTGGTATGCGGGAGGTGCAAGAACTTCCTGGGAATATGGAACACCGGTTTCACCTAAGATCAACCGGGCTGCCAGTGGCAGTAAAGCATGGAAAACCAGGATTGCCGGATATTATAATGATGCTGAATATTCTTATCTCTATTCACCCTGCTTTAATATCTCGGGAATGACCGCCCCGACATTAAGTCTGAGCATTGCCATGGATATTGAGGATTGCGGAGCTGTTTTATGTGATGCAGCCTGGGTGGAGTATTCAACGGATGGCGGAACAGTATGGACAAAGCTAGGCAGTACTGGGCAAGGCACTAATTGGTATAATAAAGACTATGCAGGCAATCAACTATGGAGCCAGCAAAACTATACCCGCTGGCATGTGGCTACAACAGCGCTGCCAACTACCAACAATAGTAAACTCCGCCTGCGTTTTGTATTTAAATCCGATGAATCATTGAGCAAAGATGGTCTTGCCATTGATGATATTCATATTTATGATAATCTAAATGGAATTTATGATGGGGTTACCATGACATCACCGGTTACGCAAACGATCAATGCCGGAATAAACAACTGGGTTGATTTTCTGGAAGGAGGCAAACTCGTTGCTTCCATTCATCCTGCCGGGCAGGAATTGGGTGTAACAAACGCACAAGCTTATATAAATACTGGAGTAGTAAGAATAGACAGCGACCAGTTTTATCACGACCGGAATATTACTATTCAGCCGGGTAATTCATTCCTGTCATTAACAGATTCTGTGCTGGTGCGTTATTACTTTCTTGATTCTGAGACAGAAGCTTTGATCAATGCATCGGGTTGCAGCTATTGTTATAAACCATCCACTGCCTACGACCTGGGTGTTTCAAAGTACAGTGATCCGGATAACAACTTTGAAAATGGCAGTGTAGCAGATAATAACCAGGGAATCTGGACATTTATCAATTCAACCAGGGCAACAAAAGTGCCTTTTGATAAAGGTTATTATGCCGAATTTAAAGTAAATAACTTTTCAGAGTTCTGGCTCAATAATGGGGGCTTTGATAATAATCAGCCCTTACCAGTCCAGTTGGTAAGCTTTACGGCCAGGAAAGCCAATGTAAAAGATGTTCTTGCGGAATGGGTTACTACTTCAGAGTTTAATGTAAATCGTTTTGATTTGGAAGTCGCAAAGGGCAATACAGAATTTCAACAGGACCGGTTTATGAAAATAGGTGAGGTTAGAAGTCAGGGTAATTCAGAAAGGGAGCAACGCTATAACTTCACTGATATTGAAAATAATAAGAATGGTGTTCGTTATTATCGCTTAAAGATTATTGAGAATGACGGCAGCTTCAGTTATTCAGCAATACGTCCTGTTGTATTTAATGATGAACTCAAATGGTTGGTTACTCCCAATCCGTCTTCCGGCATATTTAATCTTACTTACCAGGCCAACGATGGGGAGCCCATTTCTGTGAAAGTCTATGATATTAATGGCAGGGTGGTGAACCGATTTGATCATGTTTCCAATGGTTTTGTTCAGAAGCTCACTATCAACCTGGCAGATGCTAAATTTTCTTCCGGGCTGTACATGCTGGAACTAATGACAGGCGGAAAGACCCACTCTTTCAAACTCATTAAACAATAAAAAACCCGTCCCGCCAGAGGGGCGGGACGGGTATATTTTTTAAAGGCTTGTTTTACCAGCCTTGTTTTGCTACTCCGGCTTTGATGGCAGCCATTGCTTTTTCTTCGCCCATCAGGGTTGTGAGTTTATTGCCCTTTCCGTCATTGCCCTGTGCCATATAAGCACCCTTGGCTGTTTTTGTGATAACGGCATCAAACATTTCTACACCTTTTTCTTTGGTTTTTACATTGTAGGCTGTAATTTTTACATCAGACATGGTTTAAGTTTTTGCGTTAGTAAAGATTGAAATTAAGCATTCCGGGGCTTTTTGAAGGTGGAATTTTAAAAACAGGCATAAAAAAGCCCTGATTTAACAGGGCTAAAACATTTGCTATGAATTAGTTATATATTTTGTAGTAGAATTGATAAAACAGGAGCATATTAAGCCTCCCGGGCTTAAATATCCAGTTTCGCATATTTTGCATGGCTTTCAATAAACTCTCTTCTGGGGGCAACTTCATCCCCCATCAACATGCTGAAAATGCGGTCCGCTTCGGCAGCACTTTCAATAGTTACTCTTTTTAAGGTACGGCTTCCGGGGTTCATGGTTGTTTCCCAAAGCTGTTCTGCGTTCATTTCTCCCAAACCTTTGTAGCGCTGAATATTAACTGAATCATCTTTGCCACCACCCAGCTTTTCAATAAGAGCCTTGCGCTGGTTCTCATTATAGGCATAAGCCTGTTCTTTTCCTTTTTTCACCAGGTATAACGGTGGCTGTGCAATATAAACGTAGCCTTGCTCAACCAGTTCTGTCATATACCGGTAAACGAAAGTTAAGATCAATGTGGCAATGTGAGATCCGTCCACATCGGCATCGGTCATGATGATGAGTTTATGATAACGGAGTTTACTCAGGTCTAAAGCCTTGGGATCTTCCGGTGTTCCCATCTTTACGCCTAAGGCAGTGAACATATTCCTGATCTCCTCATTGTCATAAATCTTATGTTCCATTGCTTTTTCTACGTTCAGGATCTTACCTCTTAAAGGAAGAATAGCCTGGAAACTTCTGTCACGGCCCTGCTTGGCCGTACCACCGGCAGAGTCTCCCTCAACAAGGAATAATTCGCAACGTTCGGGGTCACGGTCAGAACAATCGGCCAGTTTACCGGGCAATCCGCCACCGGTTAAAACAGATTTACGTTGTACCAATTCTCTGGCTTTCCTGGCCGCAGCCCTTGCCTGTGCGGCAAGAATAACTTTGGATACAATGTTTTTAGCTTCCCTTGGATTCTCTTCGAGGTATGCCTCCAATACTTTGGATACAGTAGAATCAACCACACCCATTACTTCGTTATTACCCAACTTTGTTTTTGTCTGGCCTTCAAATTGGGGCTCGGGAACTTTTACGGAGATGATAGCACTTAAGCCTTCACGAAAGTCATCCCCTTCAATTTCAACTTTAGCTTTTTCAAATAATCCATTCTTATCACCATAACTTTTAAATACTCTTGTCAGCGCACGGCGGAAGCCGGATACGTGGGTACCACCCTCAATAGTATTGATATTATTGACATAAGAGTAGATATGCTCACTATAGCTGTCATTATAACTTAATGCTACTTCTACCGCAACATTTGTGTTTTCATCTCTGCCCTCTACAGAAATTATTTTAGGAATGAGAGAGTTACGACCAGCATTTTTGTCAAGCATTTCCACAAACTCTACTATACCACCTTCACTATAAAAACTTTTGGTATAAGTGCTGCCATCTTCTTCTTTTTCCCTCAGATCGTTGAGTATAATACGGACGCCCCTGTTCAGGAAAGACAGTTCACGGAGGCGGCTTTCTAAAATATCCTTATTATAAACGGTGGTAATGAAGATACTGTCATCGGGCCAGAAATGTACTTTGGTGCCTGTGGTATCACTGGTGCCAGATTCACGAACAGCATATTGGGGAACACCGATCTTGTATTCCTGTTCAAATATTTTTCCATCCCTGTTTACTGTTACCAGAAGTCTTTTACTTAAGGCATTTACGCAGCTAACACCCACACCATGCAAACCGCCGGACACTTTATATGAATCTTTATCAAACTTACCCCCGGCATGCAGTACGGTCATTACTACTTCAAGAGCAGATTTTTTTTCTTTGCTATGCATGGCCGTAGGAATACCCCGGCCATCATCTTCTACAGAAATAGAATTGTCCTCATGGATATTGACAGTGATATTTTTGCAATAACCTGCCAGGGCCTCATCAATTGAGTTGTCTACAACTTCATAAACAAGATGGTGCAAACCCTTAACACCAATATCGCCTATGTACATCGCCGGACGCTTCCGAACGGCTTCCAAACCTTCTAAAACCTGTATACTGTCTGCACTGTAATTGGCCGAAATTCTGGCTGCTTTTTCTTTGGCTTCTGGACTCATAAAATAACTTAAATCCTGTCGTTAAAAGTGAAAAAAATATAACTCACAAATGTACGGATTTGAAGCCGTGTATCCGGGTTTCAGAGGCTATTTTGTACACTTATTTTGGGTTATTGTGGATAAATGAAAATGCCCGATTTTCGGGCATTTCAGCTGATTCTTACCATCAGAAAATCAGTGTGTTTTTTTAATGAATTTTATTGTTGTTATCGTTTAACAATTTGGGCGACCAGGTCTGCTTCTGCGCATACCTTATTCCCGACATATGTTGTGCCTTTCATTTCACAAATACCGCGGCGGATAGGCGCTGATAATTCCATTTTGAGGATCAAAGTATCCCCTGGTCTTACCATCTGTTTGAATTTACAGTTATCAATTTTAAGAAAGTAAGTATCGTATTGTCCTTCCCCACTCAGGTTGATAGCCAAAATACCGCCGCATTGAGCCAATGCTTCTATCTGCAGCACTCCGGGCATTACAGGGTTGCCGGGAAAATGACCCTGGAAAAACCATTCATTGAAAGTGACATTTTTAATACCAACGATATGCGTATCACTCAGTTCAATGATTTTATCGACCAGTGCAAAAGGAAAACGATGTGGCAACTTTTTCTCAATAAACTGCTGATCATACACAGGCGGCTGCGAAGGATCATAAACAGGTACACCTTTAGTGTGCTTATTCTTTTTGATGTACTGCTTTATCTTTTTGGCAAAATCTACATTGCTGCTATGTCCCGGACGATTGGCAATGATTCTTCCTTTAATAGGATAGCCTATCAAAGCCAGGTCGCCAATTACATCCAATAATTTATGGCGGGCAGGTTCATTGGGAAATCGCAATTCAAGATTATTCAGGTACCCTTCGCTTTTAACCTCAATTTTATCTTTCTTGAATATTTTTTTCAGCCTTTCCATTTCTTTGTCATCCACCCGTTTGTCAACAATAACAATTGCATTGTTGACGTCACCCCCTTTTATAAGATTATTATCCAGCAGCATTTCCAGTTCATGTAAAAAGCAAAATGTGCGGCAAGGAGCAATTTCTTCTTTAAAGTCCCTGATATTTTTCAGTCCTGCATGCTGGGTACCTAAAACAGGTGAGTTGAAATCAATCAATGTTGTAACCTGGTATTCCATGGCAGGCATGGCTACCATTTCAACTCTTTTCTCTTCATCGTAATGGTAAATATTTTCATCGATACTATACCAGACTTTAGCAGCATCCTGCTCCAGCACACCGGATTCTTCAATCAACTCCACAAAAGGTTGTGAACTGCCATCCATAATAGGCATTTCTGGTCCGTTTATCTCCAACAGGCAATTATCTACTCCCATTCCTACTAATGCAGCAAGTACATGTTCAATAGTACTTACTTTGGCACCATTGGCTTCCAGTGTGGTACCCCGACTTACATCTGTTACCAGGTCACAATCAGCTTTGATAATAGGCTGATTGGGTAAATCGATACGTTTAAACTGTAAGCCAAATCCGGGATTTGCCGGGTTTAGCGTTAAATCAGCCATTACACCGGTATGTAACCCTGTACCTGAAATGGTAACCGGCGATTTCAGCGTATGTTGTTTATCTGGATTGAAATCTGGAGCCATGCTGTATTTTTTATGCGGCCAAAGATAGTATTTAACCGTCAGTCATACAGCTATGTCAGATGATCTTGTAATTACGGTAATCAAATATCCTCCTGCCTGTTATTTTTTCTATGTTATAAAGGAGACGGTCTTTTACTGAGAGATTTGTTTTGGTCAGATTAAAATTTGCTTCCCAGTTTTTCTCGTTTATTCTTTTATGCATTACAGCAGGGTGCGAATCAGTAAAAGGCATTAATACATCTGCATCTTTCATATAATCAAACATGTCCCTGGTCTCTTCTTTAATAATCGCCTGTTGGTCATTGCTCCATAGTAATCCAAAGTCATCCCTTTTTTTCTGCTGCTTTTGGGGATGTTTCACCCACCCGTAATGATTAATATAGGCATCAATCAATTTTACATTTAATTTCCGGCCTGCCTTACGAAATCCCTGGGCATCCCGGTAGGATTTGATTGTTTTGTCATTCCGGATCAGCCTGATCTCCCGGTTATACCAGCGACGGGAATTCCCTATATAATCGTATGTTCCATAAAAATGAAGATATTTAAAAAGCAATCCCTCCACCTTTTTATCATGAAGGTATTTCTCAGCCTCATTTTTTATTGTCTCAAGATACTTCTCGTGTACAACCTCATCTGCCTGCAGGTAAAAAGCCCAATCTGCAGATGGGGAAATCCGGGCAAAAGCTTTATCAGTTTCAACGGCTAGTACCCGACCACCCTCTCTCAGCGAATCATCCCAAACAGAGTGAATGATCCTGATTTTTGGCGAATCAATTGATTCAATCAGCTGAAGGGTGTTATCATCACTATTGCCTACACTTACGATGAACTCATCAACAATTGGAAGAATAGAGGTAATGGATTCAATAACAGGGTAGTCGTATTTCACAGCATTGCGAACAAATGTAAAGCCATGGATAATCATGAAGTAGGGTGATTAATAAGTGTTGGTCATGTCTTCATCCACACAAATAATAAAATCAGCTTTCCCTTTATTTTCTGCCAGCAACGAATGGATATCTTTTTGCGACACAGTTGTAATGGTGGCGTATTTCAATTCAGGTTGCTGTTTTTTTAAATACCACAATATGCCTTCATAGTTCTCCGAATGAAAAGCTCCGTTATAGTGAATGAAAAGTTTTCCGGGCTGATAATACCGCAAAATAAAATGCGCCATTGTAGCATCTTTACTGGCCTGGGCTTTGGGCATATTGTCGCCGCCATGGCCAGCCATCATTTCTTTAATTTTTTTATAGCCTGGCAGTTCGGCATCATAAGCTATTGGCAAAGGAGCAATCCATGTTTTGGCCTGGGCAGATAAAGTATCAAGTGTTTCAAAGCCTCCTTTGGATACTAAGGAAGCATAGCGTCTGGGGATATTCGTAGCTGCAAAAGCTATTTTATTTTCTTTGGCGTAATTCACCAGAGGGGCATAATCAGTCGGATAGTTTTTCCAAAGGCGGGCCATGGAGTCCAGCCCTTTTGCAGTGATTTTACCCTGCAGGTATAAATCCAGTGCCTGCTGGTTATCCTGTTCAAACATTTCAGCGCCGAGTACCAGGTCACGGGTAGCATCACAATCTTTTGTTACTTCCAGTTGCAACCAATGAGCAATAGCATTATTATGAAATTCACCAAACAGTACTATGTCTTTTTGCTGAAGCGTTTTCAGCATTTTCTTATACGTTATTTGTTGGCCTTTGGCATTATATAAAATATAAGCTGGTTTTTGCTGTGCTAGAATGGTTACCGCAAGAAAGAAAAAAGAAAGCGACAAGGAAATTTTTCTCATGATGGCAAATTAGGAATTATTACTAAGGATTGCTGAGAAGCTGAAGGCTGTACAACTATTTTTATACAACTCTTTCTGCTAAAAGTTGTTTTATTATTGTTTCCAGTTCTTTTACTCTTTTCTCTAACTCAGGTAAGTTGCGTGCCATGGATTGGCTCCGGATCGCCTTGTTATACTCATAAGCCGGTGATCCGGTAACAGCGGTGTTAGGCGTTTTCAGCGATTTGCCTAAACCGGCCTGTGCATTGATCTTAGAACCATCGGCAACATGAAGGTGGCCTGCAAGGCCGGCCTGGCCTCCAATCATAACACCATTTCCAATCTTAGTACTGCCGCTGATACCCGCTTGTGCGGCAATGACTGTACTGTTTCCCACTTCTACATTATGTGCTATCTGAATAAGGTTGTCCAGTTTAGCACCGCTTTTGATCAATGTGGAGCCAATAGTGGCCCGGTCGATAGTAGTATTTGATCCTATTTCTACATTATCCTCTATCACCACATTACCGATCTGCGGCACTTTAATAAAACTTCCATCTGCTTGTGGCGCAAAACCAAAACCGTCGCTGCCGATAACAGTTCCGGCGTGGATAATTACATTGTTACCCACTTTACAATCATGATAGATCTTCACACCGGGATGTAAAATGCTGTTTTCGCCTAGCGTTACATTATCTCCTACATATACATTGGGATAAATCTTGGTGTTATTTCCCACAACTACATTTTCTCCCAGGTAGGCAAATGCACCGATGAAGACATTTTGGCCATAAGTGGCTGTTGGAGCAATAAAAACTGGTTGCTGGATGCCACTTAATTGCTGCTGTTTTATCTCCTGGTATTTACTGAGCAATGTAGCGAATGCTGTATACGCATCCGGCACCCGGATAAGTGTGGCATTAACGGGTTGTTTAGCTTCAAAATTTTCATTGACAATAATCACAGAAGCCTTGGTGCTGTATAAATAATCTTCGTATTTGGGGTTAGCTAAAAAACTAAGTTGACCTTCTTTGGCTTCTTCAATCTTTCCAAAAGAGTTTACCGTTGTATTTGGATCGCCTTCTATTTTACCCTTAACGATTAGGGCTATTTGTGCAGCAGGGAATTGCATGAATTTATAAGCTTTAAGTTTTAAAACTGAGATTGAGCAACAGCCTGGTTTTTCAGGCGTATAGCTCAAGGCTCTCAACGCTCAACTATCTCATATAACAAATGTAATATTTTTTAACAGTGCCGCTCAGGTTATGCTGAATCAGTGCATTATCTACTTTTGAAATATCTTTAATTGATCCGTCTTTGAATAAAATATTGATCCGCTCGTCCCCTGGGTTATATGTTGTATTGCTGGCTTCACCGGTAAATACAAAATAATCCACTTCCTTTTCACTGATCTCAAGTTTGATACAAGCTTCTTTTTTTTTCTGATTTACAAATTGCTCATCAAAAGGTTCGGCCTGTAATTTTACTTTCAGCAATTTTCGTTCCACTAAATAACGGCATAGTGTGGCCAATATTTTATCCTGGTGATGGCACCAATTCTTAATTGTAGCCATCACATCATGGTCGTCCAGACGGCAAAAAGTATCTAAATGCTGCTCGATTGATGAATCTGGTTCTGAATTTTGTAAAAAGAAATCAAGTTCATTGGATGCTGCAGCCACTTTTTCACCTTTTGCAATCAGTTCATTGGCCCGCCGGATAATCTTTACGAGCATCATTTCAGCACTTACCACCGTTTTATGCAGGTACACCTGCCAGTACATAAGACGGCGGCTTACCAGGAATTTTTCAATAGAATAAATGGCTTTTTCTTCTACCACCAGGTTACCGTCTTTCACGGTCAGCATTTTGATGATACGATCGTAGCCGATGACTCCTTCGGCCACACCGGTAAAAAAACTATCCCGGTTGAGGTAGTCCATTCTGTCCACATCCAGCTGACCGGAAACCAGCTGGTGGAGAAATTTTTTAGAATGTTTGTTGGTGAAAATTTCAATAGCAATTGCCAGCTGCCCGTTCAACTCACTATTGAGTTTTTGCATAAGCAACAATGAAATGGTTTCATGGTGTACATTTTTTATCAACTCATTTTCCAGTGCATGGGAAAAGGGGCCATGCCCAATATCATGTAATAGAATTGCTACTTTAGCTGCTAGTTCTTCTTCAGCAGAAATTTCAATGCTTTTACTCTTTAATTCGCCCAGTGCCATGCACATCAAATGATAGGCACCGAGGGAGTGGTGCAGTCTCGAATGTACGGCACCGGGATATACCAGGTGTGCAAATGCCATCTGGTGAATATTACGCAACCGCTGGTAAACAGGATGAGAGATAATTTGCAATATCAGCGGATGATCAATGGTAATAAAACCATATACCGGGTCGTTTATGATTTTGCGGACGCTGGGCATTGTTGGGGTTTTGTTAAAGGCCCGGAAAGGGCAGGCGGCAAATGTACAAAGGGAGAAATTAAAAAGCTATTTTTACCACATTCAGGCCTTATTGGCAGACAGGTCACACTTTTAATCAATCTTAAGAATGGCAGTAGCAAAAATAATCTGGGTAGATGACGAAATAGAAAGCCTTCAATCTCAGAAACTTTTTCTGGAGAATAAAGGATATGAAGTACAAACTTTTACTAACGGGTTTGATGCGATTGACTATGTGAAGGAAAATCCTGTTGATGTGGTACTGATAGATGAAAGCATGCCGGGTATTACCGGGTTAGAGACTTTAGCTAAAATTAAAGAGATAAATCAATCGTTACCGGTTGTATTGATCACTAAAAATGAAACTGAGAACCTGATGGATGATGCGATTGGTTCGCAGATTAGTGACTACCTTATTAAACCGGTCAATCCTAACCAGGTATGGTTGAGTTTGAAGAAGATAATTGATAACAGAAGATTGGTAGCAGAAAAGACCACTACGGCTTATCAACAGCAGTTTCGCCATCTCTTTACTGCACTGAATAGTAACCCTGATTATAATGAGTGGATGGATATTTATAAAAAGCTGGTGTTTTGGGAATTGGAAATGGAAAAGAGTGACAGCCCGGAAATGCAGGAGATACTGCAAAATCAGAAAAGCGAAGCCAATACTGAGTTTTTTAAATTTGTTTCAAAGAATTACGCCAGCTGGGTTTCGCCAAAAAGTACAGATGGCCCGGTGATGAGCCATACATTATTAAAATTTAAAGTGCTGCCACATCTGGAAAAAGGGACACCCCTCTTTTTTATATTGATTGACAATTTAAGGTTTGACCAATGGAAGGCTATACAACCCATTTTTGCTGAAAGCTTCCGCATACTGGAGGAAGAAAGTTTTTACAGCATATTGCCAACCGCTACACAATATTGCCGTAATGCCATCTTTGCGGGACTAATGCCGGTTGAAATTGAAAAACAGTTTCCGTTGCAATGGAAAAATGATGAAGAAGAAGGCGGAAAAAATTTGCATGAAGAAGAATTTTTCCGGGCTCAGCTGAAACGATTAGGTAAAAATGACCTGAAAGTATCATATACCAA
>Ga0073903_10001044_pt1 | contig 14534 bp, 11 predicted proteins | sample KloWWTKNB14_bulk_FD_66665 | JGI IMG/M metagenome (GOLD analysis project Ga0073903, IMG submission 66665) | Active sludge microbial communities from Klosterneuburg, Austria, studying microevolution and ecology of nitrifiers - Klosterneuburg... | ecosystem: Engineered > WWTP > Aerobic digester >... | reverse complement strand
CAGCAGATGGTCTGCGTCTGCTCCGATGCCGAAAAACCCTGATTTCGTCAAGAACTTGCTGACCGCTGACTTCATGATTGCCCTCAATCTGCCAGCGCACATCGACTATTCATCGTGATGCGACGCTTTCTGTGATTCCGACTCGTTCACCGGCGTAAAGGCGATGCCTCCAAGTTCGGCGATTGATTTCATGATCAGATCGGTGACTTCAGCCAGTTCCGCGTGGCCCGGTTTCCTGTCGTACCAAATCGACAGATCGATGGGTTTTCCGTATGTGAGCGTTACCGTTGTTCGGACAAAGAATGAACGCAACATGGAATTTTTCCGTGGTGCGTTGTGAATGAACACCGGGATCACGGGGGCCTTTGATTTGATGGCGAGCCAGGCGACTCCTGTGCCGCCGGGCAGCAGACGCTCGTCTGGCGTCCAGAGATTCAGGCGACCCTCGGGGAATATTCCCAGCAGCTTGCCCTCGTCCAGCCGTTTTAGCGCGGCGCGGGTGGGCGCGATGTCCCGACCGGTGCGTTCGACCGGAATGCTCTCCATCGCCCTGCAAACACAGCGGGCCAGCGCATTTTGTTCATAAAATTCTTTCGCCATCATGAAGCCGATTACGCGAAGATGAGGCTTGCGAAACTGCGCGAAGTGACGGTGCCAAAGCAGAACGGGATCAACCGAACTCGTGTGATTGGCGACAATGATCGCGGGGCCATCTTCCGGAAACGGACACGGGTTGACCATTTTGCATCGGGCAAACAGAAGGCGATGCATAACGGCAATCTGATAGCAAACCCATGGTCGCCAGCCAGCCGGGCAAGTCGCCGCGCGGATTGCTGTCAAGGTCGCGACAACGGTCGCTCCACCAAGAATCCACAAGAAGTAAGTTTTCCACTCCATCGTGATTCACTGAGATTCAGGGCGAGGGGGAACTGCGGAAGCCGTCTTCATTCTTCCAATAGCATCTTCTCACGGTCAACCCCCTCATCCGGCCTGGCGGCCACCTTCTCCCCCGATCTCGGGGGAAAAGGGACATCAGTCGTATCGTCCGGAACGAGAACAACGCAAAACCTATTATCCAACTCGCTATTTGTCGCGTACCCCAGGCAGAAACCCCGTGGAAGTTTCAAGAAACTAAATTCACGTCGTTTCCGGATCTCGTTTCAGTGTCGGATCGTCAATGCGTCCAATGATGAGCGACACGTTGTGGCCTCCGAATCCGAAACTGTTATTGATGGCGTATTTCACATGTTTTTGAATCGCGATGTTTGGAATGTAGTTCAGGTCGCAGGCTGGATCCGGCGTCGTGTAGTTGATTGTCGGCGGCAGAATTCCTGTCGTCAGCGCCAGGACGCAGGCGGACATTTCAATGGCGCAGGCCGCGCCAATCATGTGTCCGAGCATACTTTTCGTCGAACTGATATGCAGTCGGCGGGCGTCATTGCCAAAGACTGATTTTAGAGCAACCGTTTCCATGGAATCATTGTAATTTGTGCTCGTGCCGTGCGCGCTGACGTAGACATCGTCAGCGATCTCGGCCGGATTCAGTCCAGCTTTCTGAATTGCCGAATTGATTGCCTTGACCGCCTGGCGGCCTTCCGGATCTGGCTGAACCAGATGAAAGGCGTCGGTGGTTGACCGACCCGAAAGCACTTCCGCCCACGCCCTGCCGCCGCGCTTTCGCAGATGATCTTCGGTTTCAAAAATCAGTACCGATGCGCCTTCCGCCATAATGAATCCGCCCCGATCCGCGTCAAAGGGACGCATGGACTCTTTGGGGCGGTCGTTCATCGTCTTGTTCATCGCCTTCATATTCACGAAAGACGAAATACCAAGACGCGTGAGTGATGCTTCTGTTCCGCCGGTGATGACATAGTCGGCGTCCCCGCGGCGGAGAAACTCCATCGCATCGATCATGGCATGTCCAGATGACGAACAGGCACTGCTGGTGGTGTAACACGTACCGCGGACACCAAAAGCCAGACTGATATTTCCCGGCGGCGCGTTGGGCATCAACATCGGAATCGTGAACGGGCTCACCCGCGACGGACCTTTAGTGAGCAGTTTTTCCATCTGGAATTCGTAGGTTTCGAGACCCGCCAGACCAGCCCCCAGAATCACGGCGGCATTTTCGCCAATATCTGTTGTTGGCAACCCGGCGTCCTCAAGAGCCTCATGCGCTGCATGTACGGCAAACTGACTCGCGCGATCCATTTTTCTCGTCGAGACCAGGTCATTGACGTTGATGCGGGTGTTATCCATGTTCCGCACTTCGCCGCCGATATTGACTTCCATGTCGCGAACATTGTGTTGCGTCAATCGATCCAGACCGCATTGCCCGGTCTTGAGATTGTTCCAGAACGTGCGCCGGTCATTTCCCAGACAGCTGACGACGCCGATTCCTGAGATAAAAATTCTCTGCATGCCGATAATCCGAAGTCCTGTTTTTTCGACTCGACTGTTTCTTTTTTCTGATCCATTGCCAAGGCGGCAATTCCAACCGCTCATCAGGTCGTCTTCACGGAACCGATGCGTGTGCGTACTACAGCAAACGCACGGAGGACTTCAACCTGTCGTTCGTCAAATCCTGATGAAAATCAGCAAAACTGGCGAAATTGTTGCGAAGCTAGCTGCCTCAGGGACTTTGCTTCCTGTTTTCCCCGCCCGTGACCCGGAATCAGGCGTTGAATGTAGCAGCAGTCGTGAGACTTCTGGTCCGAATTTTTACGAGTCCGGCTACAACACGATGCCGCGTTGACCGGGCATTCGACTCAGCTCAACAGATCTTTCACGCAGTCGCGTTCCTCTTTCAACTCATTGACCGTGATGTCGATCTTTGATTGAGCGAATTCATTGTGCTTCTGTCCCTGCACGATCGACACTTTTTTGCCATCACTCACCAGCGGAAAGCCGCTGATCAGACCGGCTTCAACGCCGTAGCTGCCATCACTGCAGATTGCCGCGCTGAAACATGATCCGGCTGCAGTGGGGCGAATGACGCCTTTCACGGTATCCAGTGCAGCATTCGCTGCCGACGCCGCGCTGGAGGCACCGCGAGCGGCGATCACGGCCGCACCACGTTTCTGAACCGTCGTGATAAAATCGCCCTTCAGCCAGTCATGGTCCGAGATCACTTCCGTCGCCAGCTTGCCATTGATCTTGGCATGGTGAAAGTCCGGATACTGAGTCGCTGAGTGATTGCCCCAAATGGCGACATTGGTAACGGCTGCAACTGGTACTCCGGCTTTCTGAGCCAACTGAGAAACTGATCGATTCTGATCGAGCATGGTCATCGCGAACCAGCGATCAGCGGGAACCCCCTTTGCGTTCTTCATTGCGATCAGGCAATTAGTATTGCAGGGATTACCGACGACGAGGATGCGTACATCAGGAGCGGCAGCAGCGGCGATTGCACGACCCGTGCTGGTGAAGATCGGCCCGTTGATACGAATAAGATCACCGCGTTCCATCCCTGCCTTGCGCGGCACACTGCCGACGCACAGAACCCAGTTGCAGTCTTTGAAACCGTCTTCCAGATGGTCGCTGTCAGCTTTGACCACACCCGCCAGCGTCGGAAACGCGCAGTCGTCCAGTTCCATGTGAACGCCGTCGAGCGCCTTGAGGACCGGAGGCACTTCCACCAGATGCAGAATGACGGGCTGGTCCGGTCCAAAGACCTCACCGGAAGCAATTCGATAAATCAGGGAATAGCCAATTTGACCAGCCGCACCTGTAACAGCAACGCGAATCGGAGATGCCATGAACACACAACCTTTCGAAATGAGAATGAACGGCCAGAGATCTCTGACAGCGGGGGATTGTAGTCGTATCGAGGTTAGAATTTCAAAACAGTCAATCCGCGGCAGCGCGGAACACAGCAATCGGGAATTCCACGCTTTCGGAAGTGGCGGATCTGGAAACAGCCTTCCGGGATTCACTTTGCCGTCGCCATTTCGGTCGTCCGGTTTGCCTCAACGCATCATTCTCTATAACGTGTTGCAGCCCCGTGCCCTGTCAATGTTGCATTGATAGATCGGGTGGCCGGGGCTGGACTGAGCGGAGCGAAGGAAGCCCCGGGGTTTCGGACTGGCGTCCTCCAACCCCGGCCACCCGTCAATCCATAACTGACAGAGCACTGGACACACTATTGCAAGAACGTGCCTGAACTCGACCTTTTCGGAATTGAATGAACACATGTTGCACCGCTTGGTATCCAGTTGCCTGTTTCTTCTGATCCTGATTGGCTGTGCTGGCGGTGCCTCGACGCCGCAATCTGTCGATGGCGTTGCGCAGGTCAAGCTCGCTCTGAACTGGTATCCGGAAGTCGAACACGGCGGTTTCATCGCGGCAAAGACGCTCGGGCTGTTCGATGCTGAAAAACTGGACGTTGAGCTTGTCCCCGGTGGCCCCGGCGCGCCGCAACTGGTGATTACGGAACTGGCCGCCGAACGCATTCAATTCGCCGTTTCCGATGCCGACAATGTGGTCAAGGCGCGGGCGGCGGGGCTGCCAATTGTGGCATTGATGGCTCCACTGCAGAATTCTCCGCGATGCATTATGGTCCATGCTGCATCTGGTTTCAAAACGCTGGAAGAGATCGCCGATGTTGAATTGGCGATCAGCGACACGCGGCCCTTCGCAATGTGGATGAAGAAAAAACTGCCACTGAAAAATGTGAAGCTGGTTCCGTTCGGAGGCAGCGTGGGCGAATTCCTGACGAAGAAGGAGTTTGCTCAGCAGGCATTCGTCTTCAGCGAACCATTCACCGCCAAAGAACAGGGCGGCGACCCGCAGACGATGATGGTATCGGACGTCGGTTTTAATCCTTATGCCAGTGTCCTGATTACGAACGAAAAGACGATCCGCGAACAGCCGGAACTTGTGCGATCAATGGTCGCCGCCAGCGTGAAGGGCTGGAACAAATATCTCGCAGATCCCAAGGCGACGAATGACGCCATTCACGCAATGAACAGCAGCATGAGTCCCGCTGCTCTGCAATTCGGTGCGACAGCAATGACGCCGTTGTGCCAGGTTGGCAAAGGCGAACCGCTGTGTCAGATGACGCTTGATCGGTGGCAGACGCTGGTCAGCCAGATCGAAGAAATCAACGACATCAAACGTGGCAGCGTAAAACCGGAAGAATGTTTCACGACGAAGTTTCTGCCAGAGTAGTTTAGGCGATTCGCGTTGGTTTGGTCTTCGTCACTGCGGCTTGCATTTCCTTCGCGAAAGATGAGACGCTGGCTGCTGCGGCATCGGCGCTGCCCGCTTCGGCCATTCTTCGCACCACTGCGGACCCGACGATAATGCCGTCCGCGACACCTTCCAGCGTTGAGACCTGTTCGGGGCTGCTGATTCCAAAGCCCACTGCCAAAGGCAATTTCGATTGCGCTCGCAGGGATTGCAATTGGGCCGTCAATTCTTCCGGCAGAGCCTGGCGAACTCCTGTCGTGCCCGCCACAGAAATGCAGTACAGGAATCCCGTGGATGCCGCCAGAATCTGTTTCGTCCGTTCCGCAGTGGTCGTCGGTGCGATCAACTGTACGACATCCATTTTGTGCTGTTGGGCAACTTCCTTCAGATCGCCAGCTTCATCGGCTGGCAGGTCGGGAATGATAAGCCCACTGAAACCCGACTTTGCCGCATGTTCCACAAACAACGCTGTTCCGTGGCGGAAAATGATGGCAAACGACACCATGGCCAGCACCGGCGGTAACTGCTCGGTCTTCAGCGACTCCATCATTCGGAAAATCGCATCGACCGTAATTCCGCTGTTGAGGGCGCGCGTGTAAGACGCCTGAATCACCGGACCGTCAGCAATCGGATCGCTGTAGGGAAATCCCAGTTCGATCAGATCGACCCCGGAATCTCGCAAAGCCTTCAGGACCGAGGCCGTGGTTTTCAGATCCGGATCACCAGCGGTTACAAACGGCATAAACGCCATTCGGCATTCACGGGCAGTTGTTTGAAACGTTTCAGCAATGCGCGACATCGAGGATCAATCCAAATCTCAAGCCGAAGAGGCGGGGGGACATACGATAAAGAACTTGTGGACTTCAGATCGTAGGACAGGCTTCCAGTCTGTCAGTATTGCTTTGACAGGCTGGAAGCCTGTCCTACTAATAAATCGCACGGCCCGCGACTTCTGTTATTTGAAGCTTCCGGTATTCTGGCGTGAGGTATAACGGGCATTGCATTCGCCGCCAACTGTCACGGTTTTGCCTGCATTCAAATTCCCGCACCGCAGCCTGATTTGAATTCGCTGCATTCAATTCGAACAGGACGGTCGGCTTGCTTCCGGAGCGGAATCGAGCCCAAAACCGCCTGTTTCAGGTCGCTCTGGTAATTCCTGGACTTCGTCCGCAGAATACGCATCTCAGATTCATCGCAATTCAGGAGGTTTTGCTGTGCGAAGGTTGTGCTTTAGCTGTCACATCATGTTTGCGGTCTTGTTGCTACAATCAGCGACGGCCTTTTCTCAGATCTCGGCAATCGACGGTTCGGAATCCTCGCGGCGGACGCTGGATATCGAAGTGTTGATCCAGTCGCAAACCTCACATCGCGTTAAGGCACAGGAATGGGGCCGCGTGCTGCAGGATCTGGGTTACAGCGTCAAGTTTCGCGAAGCTCGCGCCGGTGAATCGCCCGGCGTGGAAGATCGGGACTCAGGGGATCTGTTATCCACTCACATCGTGGCCGCGATGGCTCCTGATGGATCGATTGGGTTTGGGAATTACCGATTTGCCATCGAAAGCCCCCAGCCTCTCACGTTGCTGCTGGAAGAAATCCGACGCTACGGTGCCAACGGACCGCCAAACGCCAGTCCCACATGGGGACTAACCGATGAGCAATTCAAAGAGGTCACGCAACTGCTGGCACAACCCGTCAGGAATGCGGTCGAGCTTCAATCACCGGTCCTGGCGATTGAGTCGATCGGACTTCCGGACAACATGCGGCTCAAGTTTACCGACGCCGCTCGCGGACTGGCGATCAGCAAACGCCCGGTGTCCGCTCCGGACTCGCTTGAGTTACAAACTGTCAGCAGGGGCACGGCGATTGCCATTGTGCTCGCGCAGTACGGGCTGGGCTTCCGTCCGAAATGTGTGGCCCCGGGGCGATACGACCTTGAAATCGATCGCGGGAACGAAGCCAGCAACCTGTGGCCAGTCGGCTGGAAGCCGGAACAGTCCTTTAGTGAAATCCTTCCCGCGTATTTCAAAGCGATCCCGCTGGATGTCGAGGACGTCGAGACGGGAAAACTGATCGGTGCCGTCGCTGAAAAGCTCCAATTGCCGTTCTTTTCGGCGGCATACGCACTGGACGAAAAGGGACTGCATATTGATACGTTGAAGTACACGCGGAAAGACGCCCGCATCTCGCCCGCTCGGCTACTCACGGCGGTGGGCGACAAGTTGGACCTGGGCTTTGACGTGCGAGTCGATGAAGCCGGGAAAATGTTCCTCTGGGTGACCACGGCTGACGACACCAGAGCCTTCCGACATCGCTTTGCACACGTCAGGGCGAAGACAGAGTAAATGGGGGAACGCGGAAAGAGAATTGACCCCGTCTAACTTCTGACACCCGTGTGCCACCGAAAATCAACCATTCGTGCGAACCTGATAAATTGCGAAAAAAAGTGACTGGCAATCGTCCGGTTCGCCGATAGTATGCCGCGTCCCTCGCACGAGAAATGAACTCGTGCGACTCAACACCCAACAATTTTTGCGACGATTCAGCCGAATCAGATTTCTGAGAGCTGATGACTACACTGTCGCGGGGTGGAGCAGCCTGGTAGCTCGCGAGGCTCATAACCTCGAGGTCGTCGGTTCAAATCCGGCCCCCGCCACTAAAACCTCACGGAATTCATTCCGTGAGGTTTTTTATTGTTCAAATCCTGCTGAAACCTGCTTTCAGGTGACCTCCCGTTGGTCGGCAGTGCGGCTCAAAGCCAGTTGCAAAAGGGTAACGCTACGGGGTAAGTCCCCGGAACTTACCCTTTTGGCTCCTGAGCAAAGGGCTAAGCACATGCCACGTCTGTTCCACCGACCACCAAAATACAGCCTTCATAAAGGGACGCGACCACGCCATCGAACCGAAACCGCCTGGAGAATCGGCCAGCAAGGTCTCAAGTGTCACGTCAGCCACGCTGCGAGAGAAACGACGTTCCGGGTCACTACTGACAATTAACGAGTGGGTTCTTGTCTATCGTCGGCATTCACACCAGTACTACCAGAAGTACGGTGCTGTCACCCGCGAAGCGACAATCATTGACGATGTGCTTCGATTTCTTCGGAAGTACCATGCCACAATGTTTTTGGAGGACTTCGGTCCGGTGGTTGTGTGGGATCTCCAGGTTGTCGGGAATTTCCACATCGTGCGCGCGTGAACCACCTGTTGCAGAATGGCATGTCGATTCCCGCTCTGATGCGATAAGAAGTGATCGCATTTCATGTGTGGTGCTGAAGACTGAAAACTAAACCCTGATCGCCCCAGTCCTCGTGATACGCCGCCACCCGGGATGTATCATGCGACCTGTGTCGCTTCGCGAGTCGCATTGATTCCGCACAAAGCAACCCCACGAAGTGGAAAAGTTCAACGCACGATCTACCGTCCGGCTAATCGCCTGCCGCATAGATCGCAATTCGTTGTCCGACTGAAATCCATTCTGCCTCCATTCAACTAAATAAAGCGATCCATTGCATGACAAAACACACACTTGATGGCAAATCCGTACTCGTCGCCGGTGGTGCGAAAAACCTCGGCGGCCTAATCAGTCGAACTTTCGCTGCCGATGGGGCGAAGATCGCCGTGCATTACCACAGCGATGCAAGCAAATCTGATGCTGACGAGACCGTTTCTGCCATTACGGACAAGGGTGGCGAAGCGTTTTCGATACAAGGTGACTTTACTGATCCCGCGAACATTGTCGCTGCCTTCGCGGCGACAAAGAAACGATTTGGTGGGATTGACGTCGCGATCAACACCGTTGGCCGCGTTCTTAAAAAGCCACTGGTCGAAACAACCGAAGCCGAATACGACTCGATGGCTGCAATCAACTCCAAAGCTGCCTATTTCTTCATCCAGGAGGCTGGCAAGCAACTAAACAACAATGGAAAGCTCTGCACGATCGTCACTTCTTTGCTTGCCGCTTACACGGGGCTGTACTCAACATACGGCGGAATGAAAGCACCCGTGGAACACTTTACTCGTGCTGCGTCCAGGTAATTTGGAGACCGAGGCATATCGGTTACGGCTATTGGCCCCGGACCGATGGATACCCCATTCTTTTACGGCCAGGAATCCGAAGACGCTGTCGCTTATCACAAGTCGGCGTCGGCACTTGGTGGCCTCACAAAGATCGAGGACATCGTCCCGCTTGTTCGCTTTCTTGTTACTGACGGTTGGTGGATCACAGGGCAGACGATATTTGCAAACGGCGGATACACGACACGCTGAAACGTCGGATAACACGTGAGGCTTTGACTTCGCCCGGCGTAGAGAGAGTGGGCTTGTGAAGGGTTGAGGTGTTCCGTACGACGGGCGTTCGTGGCAGGGCGTGCTCAGCCGAAGCTCACAAGCTTTTGTTGGAAAAAACTCGCATTCGGAAAACGTGCTGACCCTGATCACCGCCAGATGACCGCTGCCAATCCTATCCACCACAGGAATGTTTTTCACGCTGCCTGGTTGAGTTTTTGGGGGTCTACAGAAACCGCCCACGGGGTGTGTGAGTTGCTGACCGCTGTGGCGGTTGATATCTTCAGGCCCAGAGGCAATATGCAGGCAGTTTACACAGGAGTTCCGGGCCATCTCGAAAAGCATTTGTTCCGTCGTCCCAGTGTTGCTAGTGTCGGCACTGATTCAAAAATCACTCTTGATGGCTCAGATATTCGATCCGCGTGGAGTTATCCCTGAGCCCGGACACGTCATCAAAACGGTGTCACAGAACTGGAGCGACGAAGAAGCCTCGTGGTTCTACAACGCTCCTCAGGGATCGTATCTGCTGCGGTATGAATGGTTTCTGAATCTGGAGCAGCCTGATTCCTCAATTCTGTTTCGCGATACAGCCAATATCCAGGCGCTGGGCTATCTATCGAGAACGAAAGACGCGCAGAATCCAGGAGCGCAGAATCCAGACGGGCTGCCGATTGGATTCACTCGCGACGACAAACCGCTGGCCGGTGGTGGCGTTGAAAGCTATCTCGGAATGACGTGTGCTGCGTGTCATACGGGACACGTGAACTACGAAGGCAAGACGTTCATCATTGACGGTGCCCCCACCAACGGCAACTTCGAAAAATTGCAACGAAGCCTTGTCACGGCTCTTGAGGCCACTCTGAGCAGCACTGAAAAGTTTGACCGGTTCGCGGGGAAAGTTCTGGGTGCGAATCCATCAGCAGATGCCAGGACGAAATTGAAGAGCGAATTGCAAACGGCACATGATGCTCGAAAGGCATACAACGAACGCAACCTTCCGGCACACGGTGCGGCCCCGTTTGGACCAGGCCGAGTCGATGCATTTGGTTCAATCATGAACGAGGTTGCAGTCCGATTCGCTCAGGTGCCCGGCAACGCCGCACCAGCGACAGCGCCGGTGAGTTACCCTGTGCTCTGGGATGCACCGCAACACGACTTTGTGCAATGGAATGGTGCTGCTGAGAACAAACGCAGTCTGCTGACGAAGCCGCTTGTGGGCACGGAACATATCGGAGCACTCGGACGCAACACGGGCGAAGTGTTGGGAGTCTTCGGCGAAATCGACGCATCGGTTGAACCCTCCATCACGGAACTTCGTCACTATCCGAATTCGGCAAAACGCGACAACCTGATTGCGATTGAAGATTCGTTGCAGTCACTGTGGTCGCCTGAATGGCCTGCAGAGTTTCCACCGATTGATCCGGCATTGAAATCCCAGGGATCTGCACTGTTCAACCAGTATTGTGCATCCTGCCACGAATCCATCGATCGCGATGATCCGGAACGCAAAGTGACAGCTCGCATGAGCGATGAAAAAACCGATCCCACCATGGCGTTGAACTTCTTATCTCGCAAAGGCAAAACGGGTGTGCTGAACGGACGTCGTGTTGAGCCTCTGTCAGCAAACACGGATAAGTTTGGGGCTGAAGCTCCCGTTGGATTGATACTCAAACATCTCGTGCAGCGAGCCATCATTCGTTCCCGGCCGGAAATCCTTGCCGAAGGTCAGCAACACGTCGCCGAACTTTTCAATGAACTGCAATCCGCAGTCGATTATCAAGTCTCTGGTCAGGTCTCTGAAGATGCTGCCAACGCGAATCATTTGATTGCCGGGCGATTCGGATTCGGTGGAACGCACGGAGTCACACGGCGTGTTCGCGACTTGACCGGTCGAGTCCTGCGAGCCGCCGAATCACGACTTGAAGAAGCCGTCAGCCAACCGTCTGAGATCAAACTCAACTACAAAGCCCGTCCACTCAACGGCATCTGGGCGAGTGCTCCGTATTTGCACAACGGATCGATCCCGAATCTCGACGAATTGTTGAAGCGTCCACAGGAACGATCGCAAGCCACCTTCAAAGTCGGCAGCCGGGAATTTGATCCGGTGAAAGTCGGATACAAAACCGACACCGGCGAAGACTTCAACCCAACACTACCAGGCAACCTCAACACCGGCCACAACTACGGCCACGACAATGGCACGCCGTTCACTGATGGAGAACGAAAGCAATTGGTTGAGTACATGAAGTCGTTGTGAAACCGTCTGTGCCTTCATTTGCCACGCCGCCTCCAAGAGAACAACTCCATGACCGGAACCTTTGATCGTAAACTTGCCAGACTCCTGCTTGAAGCGTGTCGCTTTACCTACGCCGAAGGCGCTGGAGGTACGAAGAACAAGAACGACGGCGACGATTCGCATAGTTACCTGACGACGCATGCGGGCGAAACGATCACTGGGAAGTTGGAGAGTTCCTTAACCATTCTGGGAGATGGAGCAGGCAGAACATCCAAGGCCTGCGTGTTCGTATTTGCCGATCGCAATGTCGTGAGCTACATGGGCACTGAGGTAGAGTTCGACTTATTGCACAATCCGCAGCAGACTTTTCTCTCGTTTCAGGATTGGGTACAGGACGGGAAAGCCAGACCGGTCCCCTTTACACTTGATGGTTCGCACATCGGCAAGGCTGCTGGAGTCATTTTGAAAGGTAAGGTGCATCATGGCTTCCTGGAAGAATTGAGATTTGTTCAGTCCAGGATTGTTGAACATTTGGCAGCAAGCGGAGGCATCGGAAAGCCAGTGGTCGTGACTGGGCACAGTCAGGGCGCTGGCGAGACAGCGTTAGCAATACCAGCATTGACCGCTGCGGGCTATTCAGTTGAATCCACATATATGTTTGCTCCTCCGCGAGCAGGAAATGATGACTTCGTGGAGAGCGTCAACGATCTGTGTCCTTCGATTCATCGAATTGAATTTGGCGATGACGTTGTACCCCACCTGCCACCGCTTGCCATTCGAGCGGCTCTTGAGTCCGCATTGATAGACCACCCATTTCTGAAGACCGCATTCACTGCTCAGTTGAACAAGGTTCATGACTTCGGGTACGTCGCACTGGGTCGACTAACATACGGACACCAGGACGAACACAAAGTCCATATCAGCATGTCGCAGGAGGACGAAGCGGCTCTATTCCTGAAGCGATTGATGTGGATGTCCAAGTCCCCAAAAAACTGGGGCGACCATCATCACCTCGCTGGCACGACGGCAGACACCAGTGCAACCCCGCCACGACGTGGCAACTACACGGCCATCGTCTCTCCGGAACCCGAGGGCTGGCCGAGCGTTTAGCACAAATGGTTCTCGATTTTTTTCCTGGTCATTCTCGCATGGGTGATGAGGGTGGCTGGAAGCATCGACGCAATCGAAAACATGGGGATGCTTCACATGTTGCATGTCCGGTCACGTGGAATCCATTTTCGTGCCACTCGTCACAACGGTATCTGCCGCCATCAGGTTCTCGCTCATTGTACTGGGGCCGCTTGTGGCTTTGCCGCCTTATGTAATCGCTCTGAAAAGATGGCTATCGAACAACATGAAGACTGAGGGTTAAAAGTGGTGGCAGGCACCCGTGAGGGATGCCTTGGGGAAACTAAATTACCGGCCACTGTCGTTGAAGTCGATTTGAATCTCTGTCGCGACTCAGCCATACTAATCGGTCGTGGATCGTCAACTCTCCTCTACGGTGTTTGTCCGTTCGCGTCAGTTCGAACGTTACCTTCTTCGTAAAACATCCGTCTGCCCTGATCACTTCGAGAATCATTCATTATGGCTTACGTGACGGGATTTGATCACGACGTCTTTGTCAGCTACGCCACCGTGGACGATATTCCGTCAAAGAACGGTTGGGTTGCGGCGTTTGTGAAACATCTCCGCGAAGAGTTGAATTCAGCCTTTGGCGTCAGGGCAGAAAATCGCGTGTGGTGGGATAGTTCACACATAGATGGAGAGGAAAACCTGCCAGACCACATTCGCAAAGGCGTGCAAAAGTCAGCTTGTCTGGTGGCTATTCTCTCACGGGGATACGTGAGCTCCAATTGGTGTCGAGCAGAACGCGAGGCATTCTTTCAGGCAGTGCATGTAAAGGCTCATCCCGAAGAGCGAATCTTCCTTATTGACATCGGCAACCTTCCTTTCGCCGAAAAGCCCGTGGAATTCGGCGAATTTCGTGCACGTGACTTCTGGCAGCAAGACACGGTTGCCGCTGAAGAGGGGCATCGAATTCGAATCGGACATCCTGTTCCCGGTGAGGACAATCCAGACCACCGCAACTTTTTTTCCGAAGTGAATCGGCTGGCAAAAGGAATCGCGAAGCGGACTCGCCGCCTGGCGAAGGAAATCGATCGACTCGGAACGCTTGAAAAACTCAAGCGAGACTTGGAGGAGACGCTCAAGAAAGTCTCAACACCTGGCTTCCAGCGAATCATTACCGAGACACAATATTGTGATCACCACGTCGCGAAATCCGAGTTCTGTCGATGGCTGATTCATGATTCCGCATTGATTGACGCTTCGTACGCTCTGAATGAAGTACTGGAGAACTGCGACCCCGGTGACGTTGATAACATCGGGGCACTACTTGATTGTCTGCTTCCATTGCGGTACTGCGACGACCTGCAGCAACTTCAGGAGTCGATGATGGAGAAGAATCTGCGCCTGGTCGAACAGCGCGCCGGGGACGCATCCATCGCGGAAATTATTATGGCTGGTATCGATTGTCGGCCTGCAGACAGTGCTGTCCGGATTGGCCGCGAAGCAAAGATCATCGGCCGGACGGCACTAGAGATCATGGAAACACCTGAGGTTGGTCCTGAAGATCGCGCCTGGAGCGTACAACACTTGCTGCAGGATCTGGTCCAGCAGTTTGCAGGTGAATTTCAAGGAACAAAGGACAAAGGGTCAGGCACCGTACAAGCTCTGGCAACACAATTGACGGGATGGCTGGTCCCGTATTCAAAGCAGAAGAAAAAGACAGTCTATGGGCTGATACGGCTTCCAAAAGCTGGCC
>Ga0073903_10001043_pt1 | contig 14538 bp, 7 predicted proteins | sample KloWWTKNB14_bulk_FD_66665 | JGI IMG/M metagenome (GOLD analysis project Ga0073903, IMG submission 66665) | Active sludge microbial communities from Klosterneuburg, Austria, studying microevolution and ecology of nitrifiers - Klosterneuburg... | ecosystem: Engineered > WWTP > Aerobic digester >... | reverse complement strand
CCGTGTTGATTGGTCAGCTTATAGCGTTTGCCCTGAACTGCTTCCGTTTGACCGCTGTACGCAGTGCTGGAAAGCGAGTACACCGCCAGCAGGACAAGCGTAATGTTACGAAAGACTTTCATCCTGAGTTCCTTCTCTGAACATTTGATCAGGTTCACTGGGACCGAAGCTCATCGTTCTGGACTCGGTCTGGCTATCTGCGCCGTAAGTATGTCACGCGAGGGCTGTTCGCATAAGGCAAGTTTGATATTTTCTCACGGAGCAACTCGGAACAGTTTCCGTGACACCGGTATACTGGCTGAGTGAAGAGATAGGGGCGGAAGTCTTTTTCGGAGAGTTGCATAGTGAAAAACGCTGATGTTCCCGTCCGAAAAAGACTCCAGACTCTCTGCTCACACCCTGTCGTCTCAACAAAAAGAAAGTTGCCATGAACCCACAAAGAGTCAGGCGCACACTGGCAATCACTCTCATGGTCGCCGTGCTCAGTTCAGGCTGGCTTCGCGCATCGGCGGGCGACGCCGTGTCTGCCTCCGACCTTAACTCCAATTGGCATCAGTGGCGTGGGCCGAATGCAGATGGGTCGGCTGCGGAGTCTGCGAAGCTACCGGTTAGCTGGGATCGCGATACGAACGTCCAATGGTCAATCGACATTCCCGGCGAAGGTTCCGCCACGCCTGCCGTGTGGGGCGAGCAGGTGGTTGTGCTGTCTGCCGAGAAAACAGATCGCCCGCCCGAAACGCCAACCGTGCCGCATGAATCCGCAAAGACAGCGCCGCCGAATGTCTACTATCGATTCGTCGTCACCAGTGTCGATCGGTACAGGGGCGCGATTCGCTGGCAAAAGGTCGCCACGGAACAAGTGCCGCACGAAGGGAAACACAACACGCATACATATGCAGCCGGTTCACCAACGACGGACGGCGAACGGCTTTACGCCTCGTTCGGTTCGCGCGGAATTTATTGCTATACGCTGGATGGTGAGTTGTTGTGGCAGAAGGATCTCGGCGACATGCGAACTCGCTTTGCCTGGGGTGAAGCGGTCACTCCCGCGCTGGCCGGTGATGCGTTGATTGTCAACTGGGACCAGGAAGAAGGCTCCTTCGTCGTCGCGCTCGACAAAAAGACCGGCGATGAACTTTGGCGAAAGGATCGACCGGACGAAAAGACGTCGTGGAACACTCCACTGATTACAGAGTTCAACGGACGCACGCTGGCGATTCTGAACGGTTCGGGGAAAGCCCGCGCGTACGACGTTGCGAACGGCGATGTGATCTGGGAATGCGGCGGACAAACAACGAATGCAATTCCTTCGGCCGTCAGGTTCGGCGATGATGTGATCTGCATGAGCGGCTATCGAGGCGCGGCTTCGTTTTCGATTCCACTAAATTCCACCGGCGACGTCACAGGCACGGACAAGGTCCGCTGGAGCTTTGCATCCGGCACGCCGTACGTTCCATCGCCAACACTTGCCGGAACTCGTCTGGTGTTCACCGGCGGTAACTCTGACATTCTGACATGCCTTGATGCGGCGACCGGCAAAGTGCTGATTGAACGTCGTCGCCTTCCCGGTGTTCGCGGATTCTACGCATCGCCGCTGGCTGCAAACGGACACCTGTACTTTGTCGGTCGCGAAGGCACAACCGCCGTGCTGAAGGATAATGATACGCTGGATGTCGTCGGCACAAACACGCTGGAAGGACTTTTCGATGCGTCGCCGGTGGCGGTCGGGAATCAGTTGTTTCTGCGCAGCTGGAACCGTTTGTATTGCATCGCCGAGCCATGATCGTGTTGCCCTTCATTAAAATGCACGGCTGCGGCAATGACTATGTGTTCGTCGATGGCCTGGCCTGGACCGCCGGAGAATTCCAGCACGTCGATTTTTCCGAAGTCGCTCGACATATCAGTGATCGACATCGAGGCGTCGGCAGCGATGGTCTGGTGCTGATGTTGCCCGCTGATGGAATTGCCGATGCATGGATGAAAATGTTCAACGCCGACGGATCGGAAGGAGCACTCTGCGGAAACGCCCTTCGGTGCATGGCGATGTGGCTGCATCAGTCCGGTCACTGCGGCGCGACCTGCCGAATCGAGATCCGGGATCGAATGATCGATGCGGAAGTGCTGAGTTCCGATCCCGCTACAAGAACGGCGACGGTACGCATTGACATTGGAAAGCCGGTGGTGGTTTCACCAGACGCGGGCGGGCTGACGAAATATGTCCGGCCTGTCGAACTCACGGATGTGTCAATGAACGGTCAGCCGCTGCAACTGTGGAACGTCTCAATGGGGAACCCGCATGCCATCATCCTGGCCGATGATGTGGAATCGCTCGATCTCAGCAAGATCGGTCCACAGGTAGAATGTCATCCAAAGTTCCCGGATCGCACCAACGTGGAATTCGTACAGATCACCGGCCGCAATGGTGCGATCGTGCGAGTCTGGGAGCGTGGTTCCGGAGAAACTCAAGCCTGCGGTTCCGGTGCCTGCGCCTCCGCCGTGATGGGCTGGGCCTGCAATATCTTCGCCCCAGGCCAGCCGGTTCAGATCCATATGCCAGGCGGAGACTTGATTGTGCGGATGACCGCCGATGACTTGATCTCTCTCGAAGGTCCGGCCGAGGAATCATTTCGCGGCGAGATCCGGTGGACGAAGGCAATGGAGGGCTAGACTCCACGCGGCCTGGAATGAGGCTGTCAATTCTCGTTCCAGGGCTCCAGCCCTGGAACGCACTGCACTGGAGGCTCCTGCCTCCAGTAACAATCTCGCGAGGCAGGAGCCTCGGGGGCAGTGTGTTCCGAGGCAGGAGCCTCGGAACAAGGAGATGCACGGCTGCTAGCTCTCCATCATCTTCACCATCCGGTCGAGCCGGATGGGGTCGTTGCTGCGAGCCCGGACATAACCGGACGCCAACGAATTCCCGCTGATTTGCTCACCAGGGCGGCGAGCGTAATCGCCCGGCGTCGCAACCGAAAGGCGACTCTTTGACTTCCCCATTGAAATACGCGGCTGGCATGGGACAATCATCTCCCCGGAACTCAATCTCCCCATTACTTTTCTCGTGAGCCCCCCGTTGCCTTCGACATCTCCCATTTCTCGCCGACAAGTTTTGCAGGCTGGTGCCATCAGCGTGGCTGGCTTGCCGGGAGTCGGATTGCTGGGATTGCCGGAGTTGCTGGCGGCGGATCAGACTCGACGGGACGGACAGAATGCGGAACCTGCGAAGTCGTGCATCTTTATTTATCAGTATGGCGGGCTGAGTCAGCTGGATTCCTGGGATCCGAAACCGCAGGCTCCGGATGGCATTCGCGGGCCGTACAAACCCATTGCAACTCGCACGCCCGGCTTTCAGGTCGGCGAGTTGATGCCGAGGCTGGCGGAGTTGTCCGAGAAGTACTGCGTGATTCGATCGATGAGTCACGGCGTGCCGGTTCACAACGTCGCCAACGAAATGCTGCTGGCGGGTCGCAGTGATCCTCGCAAGGATTCTCCGTCGCTGGGTGCGATTGTGACAAAGCTGCGACCGACGGAAGTCAACATGCCGTCGCATGTGTGGCTGCAGAAATTTGGCGGCGGAGCGGCTCCGGCGGAGTCGGCTTATTTGACGGGCGGATACCTCGGCATGGGCCACGCTCCGCTTGTGCTGGGCGAACGACATGACGACAACCCGGCAACTCCTGGATTTGTGGTGAAGGCATTTGAGTCCGCCAGCGATGTGTCGCTCACGCGACTGGACGCGCGGCGGAAACTGCTACTACAGATCGATCCAGTGATCCGGGGCAATCATTCCGTATCGAAGCCTGAAGTGACGATGCAGCAACTGCAGGAGAAAGCGTTCGCCCTGCTGCATGGATCGGAGTCCCGTCAGGCATTTAATGTCGAGCACGAATCCGCTTCCATGCGAGACCGTTACGGGCGACATCCGTTTGGCCAGAACCTGCTGATGGCTCGGCGACTGATTGAAGCTGGCGTGCGTCTGGTGAACGTCGTCGCCTGGATGGGGCTGGCTCCGAATGACAAGTTTGCCAGCGTCGAAACATGGGACATGCACGGCAACGCGGGCATCGGCATCTTCGACAACGGCTGGAACGGACTCGGCTGGTGCCTGCCCCGCGCGGACGCTTCGGTCGCGACGCTGCTCGAGGATCTGGAAGATCGCGGTCTGCTGGATTCCACGCTGGTGGTGCTGGTCGGTGAATTTGGACGCACGCCAAAAATCAGCAAAGGCGGCTCCGCCATTGGTCGCGACCACTGGGCGAACTGCTATTCCGCGATGCTGGCGGGAGCGGGCATCAAAGGCGGAACGGTGTACGGATCGTCCGACGACACGGCGGCCTACGTCAAAGATCACCCTGTCCGCCCGGAAGACTTCAGCGCGACAATTCTGCACGCCCTGGGCATCGACCCCGCGACTCGCCTGAGCCCCGATGGATTCACCCTGCCAGCCAGCACGGGACAGGTGGTCGAGGGTTTGTTTTGAGTTGAGTGCCAGGAAAATCCCGTAGGATGGACATTCCTGTCCGTCAAGATGCCGGGGGCGTCGGACAGGAATGTCCAACATACAGTCGTTGCGCCCGAAAACTGCCGCGTTCTTCGGAAAATTGCGAGGATTGGACGTTGAGGAATGAAGATGCGGCGGCGGATGGGTACTCTTGAGTCGCGGTGGGGATGCAGGGAGGTTTTTGTTTACGCTTCGCCCCATCGCAGTGAGCAGTTCAGGTCAGAATAGAGAGTGCAGCATTATGGGAATTCCGAAAGTGGCGATTGTTGGTCGCCCGAACGTCGGAAAAAGCTCGCTGCTGAACTGGCTGGCCGAGCGATTGATTTCCGTCGTTGATCCGACCGCTGGCGTTACCCGCGATCGCGTCACATGGATCATGCACCAGCAGGACCGCTACTTCGAACTGGTCGATACGGGCGGTATCGGGATCGTTGACAGCGATGACCTTTCCGCAGACATCGAACGGCAGATTCAGCATGGACTGGACGAATGCGACATGATGATGTTTGTCGTCGATGCGAAGGCCGGACTGACGCCGCTGGATGAACAGGTCGCCGATCGACTGCGGCGCGTGAACAAACCGACGCTGCTGGTGATCAACAAGTGTGACTCCACGAATCTGGATCTCGAGGCGTCATCGTTTCTGCAACTTTGTGACGTGCCGCTGATTACGACCAGCGTCAAGGCTAATCGCAATCGCTTTGATCTGATCGACAAGATCGTGGAGATGTTGCCGACCGCCCATGAAGCAGAAACGGCGGAAGGCGACCTGATGCTGATGCCTGCCGACATGCGGATCGCCGTCGTGGGTCGCCGCAACGTCGGCAAAAGTACGTTCATCAATCAGCTGGCGCAAAGCGACCGAGTCATCGTCAGCGAAATCGCGGGCACGACGCGGGACAGTATCGACATTCGGTTTGAAGTCGATGGCAAGGCGTTTGTGGCGATCGACACACCGGGTGTGCGCAAGAAAAAGAGCCTGGCAAACGACATTGAATTCTACGGCCTCGTGCGGGCTCAGCGGAGTATTCGCCGCGCGGATCTGGTGCTGATGTTTTTCGATGCGACGGAGACGATTTCGAAAGTCGATAAGCAGTTGGTGGAAGAAATCAGCACGCACTACAAGCCCTGTGTTTTCGTGATCAACAAATGGGACAAGGCGCTGGACTTGGAAATGACCACGGAAAAGTGGTCGAATTATCTGACCACAGCGTTCAGTTCGATGCGACACGTTCCGATCGCGATCATCACCGCTAAAGATGGCAAGAACGTTCGCAAGCTGCTGAATCTGGCTCGGGCTGTGTACAAGCAGGCCCACGTCCGAATCAGTACCGGACGACTCAACAAAGCTGTCCGAATGGCGATCGACAGGAATCCACCGCCCGTTCGATCCAACCGCCGACCAAAGATTTTTTACGCATCACAGGTCGCTGGCGCGCCGCCGACAATTGTATTGAAGTGCAATGATCCGTCGCTGCTCGACGAATCATGGAAGCGATATCTGCTGGGGTTCCTCCGCGAAGTCACGCCGTTTCAGGAAGTTCCCATTCGCCTGATTCTGCGTGGACGCAATGAATCGGATCCGGATTCCGGCGCAGGAATGCACGGACGGGTGGACGTCGAACCACCGGACCTTACGGAACTCTCCTACGACGAACTTTCCAACGACGAAATGCTCTCCGCGACTGAAGACGGCGATGCGTTCGATACTGAGCCGGGGGAATTCGAATCCGAGGATCTGCTGACGCTGGAAGATGATGGCGCAGCGGGTAACGCACGGGCTTCCAACTTCCGGGAAGAGTAATCATCGTTCGCGGTTCCATGCACTTCGCTGAGCAAACTTGCAGAGTTCGGGATAACTCGCAGGTTGCAGGGAAACCCCCGCGATGTATAGGGGTAGTTCCTACGTGGGAAACTCCTCTCTCCGATTCATGCAAATCGCGGTTAGAACCCGCTCACATGAACGATGCTCTTCACGGATGCGGAACGAGCGTCGGCGAAAAATGTTTACCAGAGTCCACACCTCGCCGCCTGGAAGGAATCAATCATCATGCAAACCGCCATCGACCGCCGTACGGGTGAAGCAGAACTCCCCCACAGTCAAATGGCCGACGCCGTGATCGCCGACAACAGTCGTGTCAACGCCGAATCGATTGCCTGGTGCCTGAAAGCCTATGGCGGTTTTAAGAACGTGACCGCTGTTTCGAATTCCGCTGAATTGATCCAGACGATCCGCAGTCAGCGACCGCAGGTGGTGCTCATTGGCGAGCGTCTGGTGGTGGCCGGGTTGAGGGAAATTTTTTCTGACCTTGCGGTGCGGCTGGGCGAAACCAAAGTCGCGGTCTTCGCGGATTCACTCACTGATCGCCAGCTGGACCTGATCGCCAACAATCGCGTGACCGGAATGCTGTCACGAGTGGACTCCGTCAAGAAAATCAGCGAGCAGCTCAGCCAGGTGGTTGCCGGAACACCAGTCCTTTCCGAGCACCTCACTTCACGGCTGCAACTGCTTCGGGACGGACGTTTTCACTGTCTCGCCAGCGCTCAGATGCAGAAACTGACCGACCGGCAATGGGACGTGCTGCTGAACATCGCTGAGGGCCGTCGAGTCTCGGAAGTCGCTGACGCGCTTTCGATTTCCCAAAAAGCGGTGGAAAGCCACAAGTATCGGATCATGCGAGCCATCGGTGCTACTGACCGCGTTGACCTCTGCCGCTGGGCGATCAGAGAAGGTCTGATCGAGGCGTGAATTGGACGTAGCGGAACTCGTGAGAGTTCCGGTTTTCCCTGCAAAAACGGGAGTGCCGAAAGTCTTGGCGACTTCCGCTACAGCGTAAGTCCACGCCATTGCCCCCCCCTAGCAAGCAGACTGTCGTTTTAATACCAACCCGAAGCGCTAGTTTTGAAGTTGCGCATTTTTGACTCACGGTCGTCGCCGGCAACGAAACCACCGCAAAAAATACCAACCCGAAGCGCCAGCGAGGCAAACACTTCACGCGGAAGGGCAGACGTAACCTGTTTGCCTCGCTGGCGCTTCGGGTTAGTAAAACGCACTAATATCGACAGCCTGCAAGGGGGAGAAGGTTGCCGGCAGGCCGGATGAGGAGGCTGACCAGGTGTGAATAGGATGAACCAGAAACAGTGAATTCTTCCCCCTCACCCTAGCCCTCTCCCCCCGTGGAAAACGTGTCAAGTTGGAAAATCGATTGCGGGGGAGAGGGGACAATCGCAAGAAACTCCACACCATTATTTCTGACCGCGTGAAGTCTGTCCGTCTTGTCCTGGGACTGTTCCTTAGCGGCAGAGCACGATTAAAGGGCCTTTAGGTTTGTTCGCGATTCAGAATCAGACTAAGCTGGCTGCCATCATGATTCTGAGTTCGCTGTGACGAACACTGGAGGATACTCGTGAGTACATCAACGCGCACCGTGTCAGTCGGCGGTCTGGCTCTGTTTTTTTTGCTGATCGCCCCGCTGCATGCGGATGAATCTGAGGCTCCGGTCGCCGCGACAACGGCACCAGCCGCAACGAAAAATGCGGAACTGATACAGCAAGCACTGGCGGAACGTGTGCTCAAATCGCTGGTGGTCGTCCGTGCGACGGATCGCGGCGGAGATGAATCCGGATTCGGTGCGGGGTTTGCCGTTGATCAGCCGGGACTTATCGCCACCGCGCGGCACGTCATTGGAGACGGTCGGGATTTTGTTGTCGAACTTCCCAATGGCAAGGTCGCTCCAATCATTGAAGTGTTTGCGTCATCCAGTCAGCTTGATCTCGTCATCGTGAAGATCGACGACACATCGCTGGAACCGCTGCCGCTGTCAGTGTATCCGCTGAAAGAACAGCAGAGTCTGATTGCGATGGGGCATCCAAGGGGAAAACACAATCAGATGGCCAGCGGTGTCTATTCGGGGCCGCATACGATCGACGGCATCGAAATGCTGGAACTTTCGATGCCCATCGAACCCGGCAACAGTGGCGGTCCGGTCCTCACCAACGATGGCGATGTCGTGGGACTCGTAACGATGAAATCCACGGCCGAGAATAAAATTGGCTATGCTCTTTCCTCGATGCTGATTCGACAGCTCATTGATGAGCCAAATCCTGTACCGATGGCCCGCTGGAAGACAATCGGTGCGTTGGATCCAAAAACGTGGACGCCCGTGTTCGGAGCAGAATGGAAACAGCGTTCCGCCAGAATCCTGGTCAATGGCTCTGGCCAGTCGTTTGGCGGACGAACGCTGTGTGTGCGGCGTACGCCGCTTCCGGAGTTTCCGTTTGATCTGCGAGTTGACGTCAGGTTGGGTGACGAAGAAGGAGCCGCAGGGCTGATTTTCCACGCGGACGGCGCGGATCGGCACTATGGTTTTTATCCCAGCGCCGGCAACATGCGGCTGACCCGATTTGATGGCCCAGATGTGGGTTCCTGGACAATTTTGCACAACGAGCCGCATCCGGCATATCGACCACTGGACTGGAACACGCTGATCGTGCGAATTCATGCCGATCACTTTGAATGCTTTCTAAACGGACAGAAAGTCGTGGAGTCACGTGACGATGTGATTCCGCACGGGGAGGTCGGACTCGCGGCATTTCGAGGCACATCCGCTCAGTTTCGCAGATTTCAAACGGGGGCCAACCTGCTTCCGGCACCGCTCGATATGGATGCTCAGCGCGTTGTACACGACGCAATCGCCCGCATCGCGCCGAGTCATTCGGCAGACTCGGACGCCGTGCTCTCTTTGCTGCCACTTGGCGAGCAGGCAGAGATTGCTTTATCAGCGGAAGCCAGCCGACTGGAAAAACAAGCGCTGCGACTGCGGCAGTTGGCGAAGGAAGTTTATGAGTCCGCGATTCGAGAGAAACTGGCTAAAGTGCTTGACCTTGCGAAAGTCCCCAACGCCAACGGCGACGCAGACCCGAGTGGTAATGCGGGGGCCGAAGCGGGCAGCGTAAAACACCCCGGCACTGCCACAGATGACGGACTGCTGCGGGCGGCGCTGTTGATCGCGAGGATGGACAATGCCGATGTGGACGTCGAAGCGTACACCAATCGCGTGCGACAGATGGCGGAAGAGATCCGCGGTGAATTGCCTGCGGATGCGGACGAAGCGACTCGCCTGTCAGCGCTGGATCGATACCTGTTCGAGCAACTGGGTTTTCACGGAAGTCGGTTTGAATACTACACCCGCGCGAATAGCTACTTGAATGAAGTGATCGAGGATCGTGAAGGTCTGCCGATCACGCTGTCTGTCCTATATATGGAGATTGGTCGCCGCCTGGACCTTAAGATCGAAGGACTTGGCCTGCCGGGACATTTCGTCGTGCAATACACTCCGGCAGATTCTGCCGCAGTTCAGGTCATTGATCCCTTTGAACGTGGCAAGCGGCTGACAGAAGAGGATGTGGAAAACCTGCTGGCCCAGGCTCAGTTCCCCAACCTTCCTCGCTTTCGGGCACCGCAGACTTCCGTCGAAATTTGTGAACGGATGATTGGCAATCTGCTGGGATTAGCCGAACGGGAAAAAGACGAAGCTGCTGTGTTGCGCTATCTGGAAACGCTTGTCACGTTGTCCCCTGCCAGTCCGGAGTACCGCGCAAAACGGCTGGAAATGAGAGCTCGGAACGGACGCCTGACCATGGCCCTCGAAGACGCTAATTGGTTCATCGATAATCAAGTGGATGGCGTCGATCTGGAACGCGTGCGAACCCTGCGAACTTCACTGGAGTCGGAACTCGCCCGCCAGCAGTCCGACGCAAAGTAGGTTGGACATTCCTGTCCGACCGGGGGTTTTCATCCACACCTTGAACAACGGCAATGGCAAACCGGGCAATCTGCAGCGATTCTTCTCGCTCTTCCGGAAAATACGAGTGCGCCGAGGTAAGTTTGCGTGGATCGATTTTGACGGATGTGACGATTCTTCGAAAAGCACGCATCGTATGATGCGATCCTCCTGGCGAGGAGCGGTCGGTATCGCGTGCATTTTGAAACTTGCGTTACATCATGACACCCAGTTGGCACCATAAAACCAAACAGCGATCGTACGCCGCTCTCAACAGCGGCGTCAGCGGGAGGTTACGTGGTTTCATGCGGAATCGCAAACTTCTATGTTTGGTGAGCGTAATGGTCCTGGTCGTCGCCTATGCGGCCCTGAATTTCTACGAGAACGCCACGGTACTTGCATCACAATTGCAGTCCGATTCTGAGAATGAATCGCGCCTGATGATCGTTCCACGCAGAGGCTGTGAAAACATTGGGGCAGGCACCTCACAACCTCGCAGTGTCGATGTGACATCAGGTGCCGTGCCAAATTGGCGAGACCCTCGCAATTCCGCAGCAGATCCAGCGCCGCGCCGATCGGTCGCTGAGGTGCCAGTCCGGAACCGCGCCTCATTGCAACGGCCGAATTTTGCTCCAGCATCATCACTCGGACTGAGAAATCAGCAACCCGAACCAAACTTCGTCCACGCATCCAGTAACCGAAGTCTGCCAGTTCAGGCTCAATATTCTGAAGACGGATCGTTGCAATTTTCGGGCAGTGACGCATCGTCCTATCCAGCGCAGGCAAATCCAGCGCAGGCAAATCCAGCGCAAACATATGGCAATGGTCCAGGCCCGGTCCCTCCCCCACCGAATGGCTTCCAAAATCAGCGAACGACGGAACCCGATTTTCAGCCGCCGTTGCTTGTCCAGCCCTCCGTGGTGGATCCGCACTTCATGCCGCCACCATTTGAGCAGCAGCCTCTTGTGAAGCCGCTGAACTCGGGCACAAATTTCGATCCTGATGAAGCCTGTGACCCAGCCGTTCGCTCGGACGTCGCCGCGCCGCTGCCCGGCATGCGGAATGACCATCCGCAGACTTACATTGCGCCGGCGATCTCTGGGTACGCACCGGGAACGTCAGGGTTCAGAGCGACCGTTGAAAGCGACGCGCCGCAATGGATGGCACCCTACTACGGTCGTACGGACCAGATGCCAACCGGTGTTGAAAACTCGCCGACGCCCGCACCGTCGGTTGTTTTGCCGCCGGACTTTGTCGCCTGGTGGGACCCGCTGATTCGCCAGAGCGCCGGTCTTGCAGCGAACATGCTGCCGGTCGAAGTTTCAACGCTGGTGCAACTGGCGCTGGAACACGCTCCTCAGGTCCAGGTGCTTCAGGCAGACCCCGAGGTGAAGTACACGATCGCTCATCAGGAACAGGCGGCATTCGACTGGCGCGCGTTTCTCGACGCCAAATACAGCGATCTCAACGATCCCGTTGGAAACGTATTGACCACCGGTAACGGTGCAAATCGATTCCTGGACAACAAAGTCTTTTCCGAAGGTGGCTTCAAGCGTCGCACGGAGACCGGTGGTGAAGTTCGGATCGCGCAATCCCTGGGTCACCAGTACAACAATTCACGGTATCTGATTCCGAATCCTCAGGTGACTTCGCGGCTGGAACTCAGTTTCCGCCAGCCACTGATGAGTCAGGCAGGTACGGTTTACAACCAAAGTCAGATCGTGCTGGCGAACATCAACGCGAACATCACCAGTGATGAATCGCTGCAGGAACTGCAGACGCATCTCTACAACGTGGCTGAGGTGTATTGGAACCTGTATCGAGCTCGATCCGAATTTTTCCAGCGGCAGAAGCTGCTTTCTTCCGCCCAAAAGGTTCTGCAGACGCTGGAGGCGCGGAATGAGGTCGATACGATCCCTCGTCAGATTCTCAGAGCCCGTGCCGCCGTCGCAAGGGCGGAATCACGCATGCAGCGGGCCGTGACGGATATCCGAAACGCAGAGTCACGACTGCGACTGCTGGTCAATGATCCGGCGATGCTGAACAGTGGGCCAATGGAATTTATCCCGTCTGAATCTCCTGCCGCCGTCCCGTCGCCAGCTGGCTTGAAGGAAACACTGGAGCTTGCTCTTGTCAATCGCCCCGATATTTCACGGGCGATTCGAGAAATGCGCACGTCGAGTGTGCAGATTGGAATCAGCAAGAGCGAGTTGTTGCCGCGTCTGGATTTTCTCGTGACGACGTATGTAGCCGGACTGCAGAATCAGAGTCAGATTGCAGATTCTGTGGTCGATCAGTTCACGCAGGCGAGACCAGGATACACCCTGGGCCTGGAATTTGAGGTTCCGCTGGGTCGTCGCGCGGCGAAAGCCAAAATGGATCAGCGACAGTGGGAACTCAAACGAGCGATTAGTGTGTTTCGGGTGGCGGTTGAAACATCGCTGACGGAAGTGGAAATTGCGAATCGCGAAGTGGATACAGCCTACCGCGAAATGCTCGGCAGGTATCAGGCCATGGTTGCCGCGCAGAACGAGGTTGCGTACCTGCAGGATCGATTTGACGTCCTGCCCGCGATTGAAGATTCCTCAATGCTGTTGCTCGAGGATCTGTTAAACGGCTTCGAGCGACTGGCCGACGAAGAGTCCGCCTTCGCGCAGACCCAAAGCAATTACGCATTGTCAATCATTCAGCTGCGACGGGCAACAGGAACGCTGATGCGATCCCGCCACGCCACTCCGGAACTGGACCCCGACGAATCAGAATGGATGCACGCCCGCGCCGAGCAAACGGCGGATGAAAGCTCGTCTCGTGCCGCGAAAACCGTGAGCTTCCGAAAGACAGAATTTACGGACGACGTCGCTTCCGAGGTCTCGTCGCCCACTGCTTCTTCCCAACCCTTTGGCTATCACCCGTCCACGTGGTCTCAGCCACTCGGAGTGAGCCCCGCGAAACGGGACACGCTCGAACAATCGTCTGGTGCTGGTGCTGGTGGCCATGATGCGACACCTTCGACGCGACCTGTATCCGTCGGAGGTCATTCCTTCGGAACCCGATAGCAGGACGGTTCTCGTCAGGGCAGATGAGAGGACTATTCGTTGACGAATGCAACAGTGACATTGAAAACCGTTCAGCCAGAGCTGACTCGTGGTCCGTTGGCGTCCCAAAAACTTTCGCGTGCGGCTCCGGCTCAGCTGGTGTCGCATGTCAAGGCGCTGGTTGATTCGCTGGAGTCCGCGTCCGAGGAGCAACTTCGCCATGAAGTGAATCTGGTCAGACGCGAAATGGCGCGTGGACAGACGCCGACTGAACCTCATCTGCTCATCGCCGGATTGGCGCTGGCGATGGAAGCGATGAGGCGAACGATCGGCGTGACACTGTACGATGTGCAATTGCTGGCCGCGATTTCGATGTCACGCCGCTGCATCGTTCAGATGCAGACGGGAGAAGGCAAGACGTTCGTCGCTCTGGCGGCGGCCCTCCATTTGTCGCTGACGGGACGCGGCGTGCATGTGATCACGCCGAACACCTACCTTGCGGAACGCGACCAGCAACAGGCCGCACAAGTTGCTGCACCGCTGGGAATTTCCGTCGCGCTGCTGCCTGAGCGAGTTGATGCGGCGAAAAAGACGCCCGCCTATGATTGCGATATCACCTATGGCACGGGGCACGAGTTTGGTTTTGATTACCTTCGCGATCAGCTCACGCTGCGTCAGCAATCCGGGCAGCGGCTGGGCGAACGGCTGCTGAAGAATCTCAGGCCAGATGCGTCCTCACGCCGCATCACCATGCAGCGCGGTCTGGCTTATGCCATCGTTGATGAGGCCGACAGTGTGCTTATCGACGACGCAGGCTCGCCGCTGGTCCTGAGTTTCGGGTCGAGCGAACGCGCTCCGGACGCCGACGCTCATTTGACGGCGAAGGCCCTGGCTGAACTGCTGCAGCCGACGACTGACTACGTGGTCGAACCCTCCGCCGGTCGTGTTGCGCTCACCGAAGCGGGTATCGAAAGATGCCATGCCGTCGATGTGGAGATCCCCGTGCTGCAACTGGCGCGACCGTGGACGGAATACGTTCAGCAGGCGCTGCGAGCCCGCTGCCTGTTCCGTCGCGGCGTTCATTATGTGATTCAGGATGATGAAGTGAGAATCGTGGATGAAACCACTGGCCGCATTTTCGAAGATCGCTCGTGGCAGGACGGACTGCATCAGGCAATTGAGGCATCTCAGGGACTGACGATTACTGCTGAAAAGCACGCGG
>Ga0073903_10001038_pt1 | contig 14559 bp, 11 predicted proteins | sample KloWWTKNB14_bulk_FD_66665 | JGI IMG/M metagenome (GOLD analysis project Ga0073903, IMG submission 66665) | Active sludge microbial communities from Klosterneuburg, Austria, studying microevolution and ecology of nitrifiers - Klosterneuburg... | ecosystem: Engineered > WWTP > Aerobic digester >... | reverse complement strand
CCCTGGGCAGAACTGCGTGATCGCCGACAACCAGGGACAGATCGCGTGGACGGTCGCGGGCCGCATTCCGAAGCGCGTGGGCTTCACCGGCCAACTCCCAGTCTCCTGGGCCGATGGCACCCGCCGCTGGAGTGGCTGGTACGACTCCGCCTCCTACCCGCGCATCGTCAATCCCGCGGACGCAGTGATTGTCACCGCGAACAACCGCATCGTGTCGGGCGAGTACCTGGCGATGCTTGGCGACGGCGGATACGACCCTGGCGCGCGCGCGAGGCAGATCCTCGACGGCATCCGCAAGCTGGAGCGCATCACCACCGCCGATATGCTGGCGGTACAACTCGACGACCGCGCGTTGCTGATGGAACGCTGGCGCTCGCTCGCGATCGAGACCATTGGCTCCGACACCAACGCAGGGCGCGCGGAGTTCCGCCGCCTGCTGCAGGAAAGCTGGAGCGGTCGCGCGTCCACGGATTCAGTTGGCTATCGCCTGGCGCGGCAGTTCAGGTTGAAGACGGCCGAGTTGGTGTTCGCGCCGTTTGTCGCAAGATTGAGGACGATGGACCCTGCGTATCCGTCGACGCCTGGCCGCAGCCTGGAGGGAACAGTGTGGGCGATGGTCTCCGCTCGGCCGGCGCATCTACTCAACCCCGCGTATGGCGACTGGAACGCGCTGCTACTGGACGCCGTCGATCAGACGGTAGCGGCGCTGACGACTGATGGCCGCGCACTGAAAGACCGCACGTGGGGCGAGGCGAACACGCTGGCGATTCAGCATCCGATCTCTCGCGCCGTGCCATTCCTCGGACGTTGGTTCGACATGCCGCGCGTGGGGATGCCGGGCGACAGTCACATGCCGCGCGTGCAGAGCCCCACCGCCGGAGCCTCAGAACGGCTGACGGTCTCGCCAGGGAACGAAGCCGCCGGGTACTTCCACATGGCGACTGGCCAGTCAGGCAATCCGAGGTCGCCCCACTATCGCGATGGCCATGAGGCGTGGGTGAAGGGCGAACCGACACCGTTCCTGCCTGGGGCGACCGTGAACACGCTTGTGTTGCGGCCGCAGTAACCCGCGACCGCTCTCGGCACCCTACCCAGTCCCTGAGCGCAAATCCCCCTATAATTGCGCATCGCAATCGCTCCAGGTACTCGCCTCGGCCCATTCGAAATCCTTGCAGCCCTCGGCGCGGGTGGCATGGGCGAGGTGTATCGCGCGCGCGACCATCGCCTGGAACGCGACGTGGCCATCAAGGTCATGACCGAGGACCTGGGGGCCAACGCACAGGCGGCCGAGCGCTTCGCCAGGGAAGCCCGCGCGGCGTCCGCGCTCAACCACCCGAACATCTGCACCATCTTCGATGTCGGCACTGACCCGCCGTTCCTGGCGATGGAGTTGCTCGAAGGAGAGACACTTCAGCAACGGCTGACCAGGGGCGCGATGGACGCCGCCTCGTTCATCGACATTGCGCTCGGCATCGCCGACGGACTTGATGCGGCCCACACCAAGGGCCTGGTGCATCGTGACATCAAGCCCGCCAATATTTTCCTGACGACGCACGGTCCGAAGATCCTGGACTTTGGCCTGGCCAAGACCGGAGTCGGTTCCGCGGGCCACGCGTTGACGCGATCGACGGCTCTGGCCGTGACCGATGCGGGCACCACCGTCGGCACGGTGGCCTACATGTCGCCCGAGCAATTGCGCGCGCAGGACATCGACGCACGCAGTGATCTGTTTTCGTTCGGGCTGGTCTTATACGAGATGGCCACGGGGAAGGCGGCATTCCCGGGTGAAACCAACGCGGTGATTTCGTCGGGCATCCTCCAAGGTTCGCCTGCTCCGCTGCGCACCTTACAGCCGGACTTCCCTCAACGCCTGGAAGACATCGTCCACAAAGCCCTGGAGAAGGACCGCGACGATCGCTACCAGACGGCCGCTGACATCAGGGCCGATCTGCGGCGCGCCCGTCGCGCGAGTGACGCGATCCCCGCCGCCTCATCGTCATCGGGCGTTGCGGTGGAGGCGACGACAGGAACGTCGCGGCCGTACAAGGCGCTGGCATTGGCGGCCCTCGGAGTAGCCGTCACAGCGGCGGTCGGATGGTGGGCTCTCGGGAGCGGCCGAAATGGATCGGGCGCACCGGCGCCAACCGATCTCGAGCTCGTCCAGCTCACCACCACGGGCAACGCCGAGTTTCCCGCGATTTCACCGGATGGCCGCTATGTGGCCTACGTTCAACGCGATGAAGACCAGTCGAGCCTCTGGGTCAGGCAGACTGCCACCGACAGCAACGTGCGAATCTTCGAGAGTGACCCGGACCAGCCGATCATCGGGGTGACGGTGTCGCACGACGGCGACTACGTGGACTTCGTGCGCGGCCGGTCCCCCAAATTCACCTTGTGGCGTGTGCCGTTTCTGGGCGGCACACCGCGACTGATTGTTGATGGCCTGATCTCTCCAATCGGTTGGGCACCCGACGGTCAACGCTTTGCGTATCTCGACCAGCGGAGGGACCCGAAAGTTCCCGGCCCTCTGGTTATCGCCCACGCTGACGGCACCAGCGCCGTGACCTACGCCACCTACGACGTTGACGCCGACTTGCGAGCCCTCTACACCCTCAACAGTTCGGGTTTTTCGGACGGGACCACCTTCGCGCCCTCGTGGTCGCCGGACGGTGCCCAAATTGTGCTGCGCGGGCGCATTCGTGAAACGGCCGACACGTCCGCCACTCAACTCATCGTGGTCGTCGATGTCGCAACCGGTCGTGTCGACACGAAGGCCCTGCCGCTGCAGGGCGGAGGCGGGGTTGCGTGGCTGGCCAACGACGCGTTGATCCTGAACCAATCTGCCAGGGAAGGGGCGCCCGAACAGTTCTGGCGGATGTCCTACCCTGACGGTGAACTCACCCGCCTGACTAACGACCTGAGTGACTATCGCTACATGAGCCTCACGGCGGACCTGCGCGCTCTGGTGACCGCTCGCAGGGATCGTCGTGTGGGAACCTGGATCGTCGATGCCGCAGGCAGCAACGCCAGAGAAGTGGTTCCTGCACGTCCGTCACCTGACAGCCTGCTGTCAGGGGTGGCATGGGCGGGAGAACGCCTGTTGTTTACGAACGGGACATCGGTTTCTGCTCTGCTGCCCGGAGCCGGATCGCCCACCGATGTGATTTCCAATGCCACCAGGCCGTCCGGCAGCGCCGACGGGCGCACGATCGTGTATCGGGCGATCACTGAAGATGAGAGCCGAAAGGGCGTGTGGCGATGGGAAGGCGGGCCGGGCCCGGGGACACGCGTGATCGGCGAGGGCGCCGTCTCGGTCCTCGCGCCTGATGGGGGCGCCATCATCTTTCTGTCACGGCGCGGTGGCCGACAAACACCGTGGATGGCATCGGTCGGTGGTGGCGAGCCGGTCGAACTGTTTCCGGCGTTTGTTCCCGCTCGCGCGTTTGACATTTCGCTCGACGGCAAGCAAGCACTGTTTCTCAGTGCGCAGAAGTACGTGACGTGTGATCTGCCGAAGTGCGTGCCGCAGGAGCGCGTGGCGCAGCCGCCGAAAACCAATGGACGCATCGCGTGGATGCCGGATGGCACGGGCGTGCTCTACATCGATCCCTCCGGGCGCAACCTCATGCTGCAACCGTTTGCAGGAGGAGCACCGCGCGCGTTCACACGATTCAGTGACCAGCGGATCGTCGATTTCGCCTGGTCCCACGACGGCAAGCGGCTGGCGATTATGCGCGCCCAGACGTCCAACGACATCGTCATGCTCAAGGGCGTCGCACGGTAGACGCATCGCCCGGACCCTGGACTCTGGACCCTGAACTCTGGACCCTTACCGCTTCGGTCTCTCGATCGGTAAGTCTTCCCGGTCGCCCCATTCCTTCCACGACCCGGTGTAGTTGCGGACGCGTGGAAAGCCGGCCAGGCGAAGTGCGAGGTAGGTGTGAGCGGCGCGGTAGCCGCCCTGGCAGTACGTGACCACCTCGCGGTCTGGCGTGACACCGAGCGCCGCGTACATCGCCTTCAGCTCGTCGCTGGACTTGTAGGTGCCGTCGGGCGCGAGGTTATTCGTCCACTCGAGGTTCACGGCGCCGGGAACAGCGCCGCCGCGTTTGGCGCGGACGGCCTCGCCGTAGTACTCCGCTTCGCTACGGGTATCGACGATCGCGGTTTCCATCTTGCCGAGCCGCTCTTTCACGTCCGACCATGTCGCCAATCGACTGGGGTCGGCCTCGCCGTGCCAGGTGCTTGGCACAGGCGCAAGAGCATCTGTTGTCAGTGGAAGATTCGCGCGGGTCCAGGCAGCCACGCCGCCGTCGAGGACGCGCACATTCGGGTGGCCGAGGTATTCGAGGAACCAGAACGCGCGGGCCGCGCGCATGCCGGAGTTGCTTTCGTACACCACCACGGGCCGATCGGGCGTCACTCCCCGCAGCGAGAAGAGGTGTCCGATCATCCACATGAAGGCGCGCAATGGCGCTTCACTGGTGTCGATGAGGCTCAGGCCCCAGAGGTCCAAATGAATGCCGCCGGCCAGATGGCCGGCGGCGAATTCCTCTGCGGGCCTCAGGTCCAGAAGCAGCGGAGGCTGTGCGCCCTGCAGCTCATTGTGCAGGACCTCAGGCGTGACGAGCATCGTTACTGAATCACGACGAAGCGCCACAGGCGCGCCACTTCCTTGGCATCCACGTACTTGCCAATTTCCTTCTCGAACTGTTCCTTGGTCTTCCAGGGACGGTACTCGTTGAACTCGCGCACCATCCGGTTGCCGGCGCCAGGAATGCTGATGATGTCTTCCTTGGTGGCGGTGTTGAGGTTGACCGGAATGAACACGTACTTCTTCAGCCGATCGGTTTCAGGCTGACCGACGTACTTGCTGATTTCCTTGTCGAACTGCCCCCACGTCTTCCAGGGACGATACTCACCGAACTCACGCACCATGCGTGCGCCAGCGCCGGGAATCAACATGATCTCTTCCTTGGTGCCGGTATTCAGGTTCACATGGACGAACGCCTTCAGGTAAAAGGCGTCGATCTGCTCCTTGGTGAGCTTCTGCCCCACGAGGAACGTGTTGAAGTCCACGATGCTCGGGAACGGGCGCGCCGCGATGAGCGCCTTGGCGATGGCCGGGGTCATGCCCGGCAGGGCCACGAGCTCGGCCTCGGGCACCAGGTTGGCGTCGAGCAGGCCCGCGCCCACCTGACCGTGGGTTGTGGATCCGGCAACAAACGTGAGCGCGCCAACAAGCATGGCGCCGACGAACAGGGAACGATAACGGGACATGAGCTACTCCTTATGAAACGTGCGGGAAATTCCCAATGTACTGACAAGACCGAGCAACCCCAGCAGCGCCATGTTTCCAGGCGCCAGCGCCGGTGGCGCTTTGGCGTGAAGCACTTTCAACAAGAGTGCCATGCCGCCCATCGTAGGGTCCATCTCTAACTGAAACTCCATGTTGGCCCGGTAGTGCAGCACCGATCCTGTAGCGCCGGCCACCATCAGCAGCAACATACTGAGCCGAAACATGCTTGCGGACGAGGTGGTCCGGGCGGAACCGTGCCAGAAGCCGGTGAGTGTGGACAGGGCCATCACACCAAACGGAATCAACTGCTTCCAGTCTTCGTAGTGGCCCATGAGCCACAGCTCGGCAGTGGTGCCGGCCATGCCAAACACCAGCAATGCGAGCAACAAGCGGCGAATAGTGGCCAGTGTGGAAGACGATGAATCAGGCATGAGTGGGTCGGCCATCCTCGCGCAGTTTTTCCAGAAGTGCCTCGACGGTGAGCCGGGCAGCAGGCCACAACGCCCGCGGCGTTTCAGTATAGACGGACGTCACGATCGCGTCGATGTCGGTGACGCCCGCATCGAGGCACGCCACAACCTGGCGCTCGCGTTCAGCGCGGTGAGCCAGATACTCGTTGATGCGCTCAACGGGCCGGGTGATAACTGGGCCGTGTCCCGGCCACGCCGTCGCGGGCTGCAGTTCAGCGAGCCGCCGCAGCGAGTGGAGGTACGCGCGCAGGCTGCCGCCGCCCGCGGCCGGCGGCACCATGATGGTGGTGGTGGCGGTCATCATGTCTCCGCAGTACACCTCGCGCGTGTCCGACTGCCAGAAACACACGTGGTCGGGCGCGTGCCCCGGCGTGTGCACCACCGATAGCCACGTATCGCCGGCACGAACTCGTTCGTTGTCACGCAACGGCCGCCACCCGGGCTCAGGGTCTGCGAGCCACTTGCAGGCCTCGATACCCGGCCAGCGCGTGCGCAGCGCGGGAACGCCCGACGCGTGGTCCGGATGCCCGTGCGTCACCAGCACGCGTACCAACGCGCGCCCACCGAGGTGCGCAGCGATGGCGTCGATGTGCGACGCATGGCCGACGCCTGCATCAATCAGCGTCGCCTCCGCGCCATCAAGCAGATACGTATTGTTCCCGGGGCCGGTCAGGGTGCCTGGGTTGTTCGCGGGGATCTGGATCAAGCTTCAACCTGGGGGATCAAGATAAGGGGACGGGTGTCGATCTGTGGAAAACTCCGGGTGAAAACGACCTCTGAGGTCGTTAATTTTCCCCCTCTGAAAAAATTAACGACCTCAGAGGTCGTTTTCACATTCAGAGTTTTCCACAGATCGACACCCGTCCCCCTCAGAATTGATACCGCATCCGGACAGAGACGAAGTCTCTGTCCGAAAATTTCCCGATCGTGTCGGTGCCCTGGCCGATAAACGCGCCGCCGGAACCTTCCAGCGTCAGATTGTCGCGCACGCTCCAGGACGCAAGGCCGCGAACGAATCCCGACCGGTCTTCGGGATTTGCCACTCCAAAGACCCGCACCAGGTACCGCTCGCGCGAGAAGCGACGGTCAAGTGAGGCAATCACATTGAGGTGGTCGCGGGTGTAAGACGACGAGGTGGCTGACCATTCGCGGTGCCACACGAGCGAACCAAAGACGTGGAAGTCTCCCGCCGCTCGGTCCACCCCGACTCCGGCATCAATCGCCTTTCCCTTGATGGGCCCCAACGTCCCGTCGAGAGTCTTGTCCACGAACCCGGCCACTTCGCCTCGTATCGCCCAACCACCGCGGACCGTTTCCGCATCCGCTGCAATCATCGTGAGCCGGGGATAACTCTCGACCAACTGCCCCACAACCGACGGAGTCGGCCCGGATCCTGTCGGGAGCGTGAACGGCACGAAGCTCAAGAGACCGAACCCCTCGAACCCGCGCCAGACCGACACGCTCATGTCCACACGACCGGCGGTGGTTGAAACGCGGACGCCGCCCTGAAGATTCCCCCATGACGCCGGTATTGATTCGCGCCGAATCACGGACGCCGGCACCCCAGCAGGCAACACAAGATCCCTGGTCAGGTTGAACGGCGACGTCTCTTCGTCCAGTCGATCGAACCTGCCCCTGCGGCCCGGCAGCGCGACGACCGCCTCGACCGTTGTGTCGCCAGGCAGGAACGCACGCGTGCGCATGAATGCCACCGGCAACCGGGCGGCCGTGCGCCCTTCGAGAAAGAACGTCGCCGTATCGATCGGATTGATCACGTCCGAGGGCATGACCTCATCGAGCCGGCCCCAGACCAAGCGTCCGTATCCCGCTCGAATCTCGAAGCTGTCCTGCCGCACCTCAGCCCATGCGTCACGCACAGTTGCAATGGCATCGTTCACACTGCCACCACGGTCGGCCCACAGAACCTCCGCCGTTCCCTCAAGGCGCAGCCGCAGCCACGGCTTCGGCGACGCCGTGATGTCGAGCAGCGCGCGCGTGCGCAACTCGCGCGTGTCCTCCTGCTTCGGGTACGTGACCGCCAGTGCGGACACCTCGCCATGGACCACCAGATTGCCTGGCCGCGGAGGCGGCGTGGCCGCGGTCTGCGATGCCGGCACCTGGGCCACAAGCGTGGCAATTAACCACCAGCCGCTCACGCCCGGCCAACTCCCTGGGCATGCACACGCTCGGCGCCAAACAGCGCGGGGAACAGTTTGATCATCGCGGGAAGAATGAACACCTCGGCCAGGAACGCCATAACCATCGTCAAAGCCAGCAGGCCACCGAACCACGCGCTGGGCCGGTACTCCGAGAGCGTCAGGACGGCGAACGCGCAGCAATTGATCACAGCAGTCGTGAGCGCCGCACGGCCCTCCTGCGTGGTGGCGGTCTCAATCGCCTCGTCGGTGGTGGCTCCTGCGGCCGTCTCACGCCTATAGCGGCTGATGAAATGGATGGTGTCGTCATCAACGACGCCGAGCGCGACGCTGGCCACCATCACGGTGGCCACGTTGAGCGAAATGCCGAGCCAGCCCATGACCCCGAAGACGGCCAGCACCGGCACCAGATTTGGTGCGATCGAAAGGAGCCCGAATCTCCACGACCTGAACACGAGGAAAATCACGCCGAACACGGTGACAAACGCCGTCGCAAAGCTCGTAATCTGCGACCGCACCAGGTAGTGATCCAGCATGCTGAACAACCGGCCCGATCCAGTGACCGTGGCCTTCACTCCAGACCCGGCGAAGATCTGTTGGGCCAGACGGTCTGCTTCAGTCACCTGTACAAACACGAGATCGGAACTCATCGAGGCGAGCTTGACCGTCACCTGGGCGCGCGAGAAGTCGCTCGCCGCCATGCGTTCCAGTTCCGCCCGCCCCTCATCACCCAGTCCGAAGACCAGCAACTCCTGAGCAACCTCAGACGACGTCTCGGGAATCACGAAGGCTTCTTGCCGGCCATCGTTCAGTTCGCGGTGCACGCGCTTGACGTAGTCGGCCACCGACGTGACTTTCCGGACGAACGGCAGCGCCTTGAGCTCCGTGCTCAAGCGGTCCATGCGCTTGAGGATGTCTGGCTGCTGCATGGATTCGGGCGCCCCTTCCAGAAAGACCTGAAAGGTGTAAATTCCGGCGAGCTTCTTATCCATTACCTGGGCCGACGTATACAGCTCGTGACGCTCACTGAAGAAGTTGATGTGATTGGTGTCCACCCGCAGGCGCGACATGCCCACCCCGGCCAGCACCACCAGCCCGATCACCACCGCCATGACCGCTCGCGCGTGACGCGTGGAGAACATTGCCACCGAACGGAGTGGTCCGAGGAACCACGACTCCTGAGGCGCTGCCACGCGCTCTTCTTTCACCCACCCGAGCATGGTCGGCACCAGGATGATCGAAATGGCGAAGTCCACCATCACGCCGATGGCGGCTCCCATGCCGAACTCGCGCACGGCCACCACCTGGCTTGTGGCCAGCGACAACATGCCCAATGCGGTTGTGGCACTCGCACCGAACAACGGGGCCATGAGGTGCCTCACGGTACCGACGAACGCCTGCTCGCGGCTCCGAGTGCGCCGCTCCAGTCCATAGTGCTGCAGGATGTGCACGTCGTCGGCCACGGCCAGCACAACCACCAGCGGGATGATCATGCTGCTCAACACGTTGTAGCTGAAGCCGAAGAGGTCGTAGAGCCCGAGGGTCCACAACAGGCTGACGAGAATTGCGCCGAACGTCAGCAGTGTCTTCTTGACCGACCGGAACATCACGAACAAGGCCAGCAAGGTCAGGGCCAGAATGGGTGGCGTGAACGTGGTTTGATTTGCGAGCGTGACCCGGTTGTACCACTCCGTGATCTCGAGGCTGCCGTTGTAGTGCGCCTTGAATCCGGTGGGTAACTGCGTATCAACCAGCCGGCGGATCTCGGTGAGCACCTCGGCACGCACGTCGTCTATCCGGGCCTCATCGAAGAACAGAATCAGTGCCGTGACCGTGCCGTCCTCGGAGATCAGGTCCCCACGGAAAAGCTCGTCGTCCATGGCGCGCTGTCCGACCGCGCCGGGGCTCTTTGTTTCCAGGTCTTCAATCAGCCGCCGCACCTGCAGACCACCGTCGTCGTTGACGCCGGACGACGGCAGTACGTCCACAACCGTCGCGGTTGCGAGGCTGCTGACGCGCAGCACGGCCTGCACCCGTTCGATATCGCCGCTGACCTTGTCGAGAAACGCGAAGCCCTGCTCGCTGAACAGGCGCTCGCGGCTCGGGGCCTCAATGGCAACGATAACCGTGCGGGTGCCGCCGAACTCGTCCCTGAAGCGGACGTAGTCCTGGTACACCGGGTCGTCTGGCGAGAACCACGCCGTCAGGTCGTTGTCGATGACCTGGATCTGCGCCCGCGGCGCAAGGATGAGCGCGCCGATGACGATGGCGCCTGAGAGGTAGAGCCGCCAGCGGTAGATGAACTGGGCGACCCGAAGACTCAACGGCCCGCGCCCCGCTCGAGTTCACGCCGGCTGAAGTCTGCCTCCTTGAGTCCGACGTTGTATTCGATCTTCTCCACCACCAGCTCCGTCCGGGTGCGCGCCGTGGTGTCAGACATGGCCATCTCCATGACCGTCCAGATGCCACTGACGCGGTCGAGCTTCTTCACCGAAAAGGTCTTCTGCAGCTCGTCGCGCCTGTTGTGGATTTCACCATGAACCACCACGAAGTTGTCTTTCCTGACGAGCGACACCACGCGGGGGAACCGGGCGCCGGTGGCCTTGGCGCGCGATTCAAGGCGATACGCCGGATGCGACGTGCCGTCGGGCGAGGTCCACGTGCCGTTCTCATCGAGCAGCGTGTAGGTGTAGTCGTTGAACTCGCGCCCGCCGATGTCTTCGTACGTGAAGTCACTGCCGACGAAGCTGTCCTGGGTTTCGTTGCCGGCGATGCGGCGCACACGGCCCAGGGATGGCAGGTAGAGGAAGCGCTCGTCTTCACCGGCCGGGTTTTCCCAGACGAGGAAGCCCGTGCCGTTGATGTCGTTGGGATACGTGAAGCGCGTCAGGGAACGGTCACCGGGGACCGGTCTGCCGGGCCCGCCCTTGAGGCTCAAAGTGGAGAGGACGCGCTCGCGGACGCGGCCCTGCCGGTCGAACAGGCGCATGCGCATGGTGGAACGGCCATCGTTGCCGGTGTCGCGGTCCTGCACCTGGCGCGCCACCCATTCGCCTCTGGCTTGCGGCGTTGCGGCCGCCTGGGAAGATAGCTCGTTCCCGGCCCAGGTATTTAGGAAGAGAGCTATGAGGAAGTAATTACAAAGGCGGGACATTCGTCTTGCGTTGACAAGCAGCTTCCGGGGAAAGGAAGCCGTGCGGGTCAATTACTGTAGTCGGGCCGGAAACGATTGGGCCAATTATGTGAAATGTTTCACAAAGAGTCAAGCCCCGTGAAAAATGCCTCCAAACCACGGTCCTACGGCGCGTCGAAGAAGTCCACGGCCCCGGTTTCCAGCGAGTATTCCGCCCCAACCACCAGGAGCCCGTCACTGGCGATCAGCTGCTCCAGCACCTCGGAGCCGTGCCTGAGATGGCTGACAGACGCGCGAATGTTCGCACGGACGGCCTGATGCACCAGCTCGTCGGGCTGATGTTTGAGTTCGGTGGCCAGCAGGGGCTCCACCGAGGGCCTGATGCGGTCCACGATCGACCGCAGGTTCTTGGACTGATCCTGCGTCGGCCGGCCCAACTCCTCCACCGTGGCCACGATGGCGCCGCAACTGGAGTGTCCGAGTACCACCACCAGGCGCGTGCCGAAACGTTCGGCGGCAAACTCCACGCTGCCCACCTGCGACGGCGCCACGATGTTGCCGGCCACACGAATAACAAACAGGTCACCCAGCCCCTGATCAAAGACCAGCTCGGCCGGCACTCGCGAGTCGGAGCAGCCGAGAATGATCGCAAACGGTTCCTGGCCGGCTGCAAGTTCCAGGCGACGGGTGCGGCTGCTGGGGTTGTCGGAGCTGCGGACTTCGGCCACAAACCGGCGATTGCCATCGCGAAGAAGGGCCAGGGCCTCGGAAGCTGAAATCATCGTTCGAGCCTATTTGACCGGACGCAGCTTCAGCTTCGACGCTTCCAGCGCACGGGCCGTGATCCCGGCCCGATACTCCGCCAGCTTCTTCCCAATCTCGACCACCTTCGCCACGTCTGTCATGTCCACACCGTGCAGATTCAGCAATCCCGCCTTTCGGCGTTCCTCGGCGCGAATGTGCTTCGGGTCCACGACCGCGATCTGCGCTTCGTAATAGATGTCGTCGTGCATGCCGTTGCGCGTGTCCACGCGAGCGTCGGCAGTGCGCCCGGGCGTCTTGTCGATTTGCGTGATGCCGAGCGTCTTCAGGAAATCGTAGCTCCAGCGATCTTCGTTGTAGTACTCGGGCAGATGATGAACACGCGCCGTCTCGTTGGCCCACTTGGCATTGAGGGCCTCTGCCACGTTCCGCATGCCGGTCTGATTGCCGCCACTGTCGCCGAGCAACACGATATCGATGAACCCGTGGGCCTTGTAGCTGCGGCAGATGTCCGTCAGCAGTGCCTCATACGTTGCCGGCTCGAGGCTGATCGTCCCGGGATACGCCATGTGGCCGCCCGGTGTCGGCTCAATTCGTCCTTCGGGCACAAACTTCACGATGGGCGCAATCAGCGAGCGTGGGATCGCCCGCGCGATGGCCGGCAGCACGGTCTGCAGCACGAAGTTGTGTTTTCCACCCGCCACGTAGGGCCCGTTCTGCTCCACGCCGCCGGTGCCGATAATGATGGTGGTGGTGCCGGCCTTGACGAGATCCCGAATCTCCATCCAGGTCAGTTCCTCGGCCCACAAACTCTGGCCGGCGTCGATGGGCCTGGGAGCCTGTTGCGGGGCCTGCGCAAACAACATCACCGTGAGGGCAGCGACGAGGACGGTCGGGTTCATCGTGGGGTCTCCTGGATCATGGCGCAACGGGCGTGCTGAGTTTGGCGCGCAGCTCTTCAGACAGAGGAACCGGAACCTGCGCCGCGTAGTCGAAGTGCACCTGCACGGTCTTGGCCGTCACGACCACGCGCTGCGAAGGGACGTCAACGATTTCGTACTCATAGCGAAAACTTGACCGGCCAAACCCTTCAAGACGCAGCCGCACTTCAAGTTCATCGCCGTAGCGCGACTGCGACCGGAAGTCTACCTCCGCCCTGGCGAGAATCATGCCTGTCGCACCCTGCGCCTTCCAGATAGCGAATCGCGCGTTTTCGAGGTACGTCAGGTACACCGCGTTGTTCACATGACCCAGGGGATCACAATCGCGAAAGCGCACCTGGAGGCGAATGGCCATCAGCCACGGCGATACCTCAGACACGGGAGGTCGCGCCTCGTTTCGCCTCGAGCCGACGCTCTTCCTGCAATCGCTCGAGCTCCACCTCCGAGTGGTCCGCGTATTTCATGGCCGCCGCAATGGCGTGGTGACCCGCGCGCTCAGAAATGAGCGTGTGCATCTGCTGGCACACACGGCGATAGGCGGGATGGCCCTGAGGCGCGGTGCGCAATTCGATCACGTGCATGGCTTCGCGTGCGTTCATGTCCATGACGAACCGCACGCGGTACGCCATGGGCACCACATACTGCGCGACCTGGGTCAGGCCTGCAGCCACCAGACTTTCGTAGACGTCCGCGCAGGTCTCCATCACCCGTCGCCAGTCGTCGTTGCCACCGGCGTCAACGATCGCCTCCGGCTGCGTGTAGCCGTGCGCCATCGACAGTGCCTGCCAGTCGATCGTGCACAGCCGATGCCGCTGCAGGTCGCGGAACGCCCCATAGTCGGTCAACACGTCGAAGCGATAGCCCGTGCGCTCGAACGCGCGCCCAGGCTTGTGCCGTCGATTGGCACGCTCGCCAACGTATGCGGCGAGCACCGCCGCCCGATCGTCAGCACTCATGCGCCGCGCCACGTCCAGCAACTGGTCGTCGGGAAGAGACGACGAGGCATAGAGGGCCGCAGCAACAACTTTGACTTCGCCGTCGGGATCAAAATCGGAGAGCACCACTTCGGCGCGGCCCTCGGCGGGCTCGCCGCTGGTCACGCGCGCCGCGACAGCCGAAATCCCGTCTCGCGTGTCCGAGAAATACGCGCTCCAGCGTCCGCCACGGTCAGGCTGATCCACACGTGTGAAAAATGCCGGCACCACCTTGCGCAGTTCCGTGAGCATCACGTCCGCACACTCGCGCATCTCGACCAGGGGGTGGGCGCGCATGCGCAGCAGCAGCGACTCGTAGGCCTGCCCCGTGCCGTAGATCCCGACATTCGACCTCGTCGCCGCCGGCAACAGGCCCCGCAACGTGTCCAGCGCCTTCGCGCGAATCGCCGACTTGTACACAGCGTCGGAGTCTCCCGGTGCCTTCGGATACCGCGCCTCAAACCAGACGCGCATCGGGTCGATCCATCGCGCGTAGGTTTCGAACGCCAGATCCAGCGCAGCAACATACCGCGCCCTCAGGGGATGGCCGTCCAGCTCCGCCGGCACCAGGTAGCGCCAGGTATCACCCTTCCGCTGGGTGTACGGGATGTACCGGGTGGACTGCTCCAGGTACGCCATCAGCCGCCCACGTTCGAGCACCTTTGTCAGCAGGTTCGACACGTCTTCACACGCCAGGTGCACTCCGCCGAGTTGGGCGACGGAGTCGTCACCGTACTCGTTGAAGATCCGCATGTAGAGCTGGTCGGCGCGCGTGGCGCCCACTCCGCCGGTGACTGCGCCGGCGTCCCCTGACACCTGCTCCA
>Ga0073903_10001026_pt1 | contig 14664 bp, 14 predicted proteins | sample KloWWTKNB14_bulk_FD_66665 | JGI IMG/M metagenome (GOLD analysis project Ga0073903, IMG submission 66665) | Active sludge microbial communities from Klosterneuburg, Austria, studying microevolution and ecology of nitrifiers - Klosterneuburg... | ecosystem: Engineered > WWTP > Aerobic digester >... | reverse complement strand
TGTGGTTGGCCTATGCGCTGGCTGGCTTGGGGTTGCTGGCCAAGGGGCTGATCGGCTTTGTGATTCCAGCGATGGTGATCGGCCTGTGGTTGTTGCTGCGCTGGCGCTGGCGAACGCTGTGGGCACTGGTTTCGGTGCCGGGATTCATGCTGCTGTTGGCGATCACTGCGCCGTGGTTCATCGCCATGCAGCAGCGTTTCGATGGATTTTTGCACTATTTCTTCGTGGTGCAGCACTTCCAGCGATTTGCGGCGACCGGATTCAATAATGTGCAGCCGTGGTGGTTCTATCCGGTGGTGTTGGCGCTTTGCAGCTTTCCCGCAGTGTTGTGGTTGCGGCGCATGCTGACGCGTGACTATTTCACCACTACTGACACGCAGGGCGCGGTGCGTTTGTTGATGGGGTTGTCAGTCGGGTGTGTGCTGCTGTTCTTTTCGATTCCGCAATCCAAATTGCTGGGTTATATCTTGCCGGCGCTACCTGCACTGGCTTGGTTGATCGCCGATGCAAGCTTCCTTGCGGTTGAAACCGCAGCGCGCAAACGGCGTTGGGCAATCACGCTGGTGGTGAGTGCTTTGGTGGGGTTGGTCGCCGTCATCGGGTTGAGCATAGACACAAGGCATTCCTCCAAACCGCTTGGCGTGGCGCTGCGTGCGCATTATCAGGCGGGCCAGTCGGTCTACATCCTCAAGGATTATTTGTATGCGGTGCCGTTCTACGCACGCTTGCAACAACCGGTATTCGATGTGGACGATTGGAACGACCCTGAGATTGCACGTCGCGACACCTGGCGCAAGGAAATCGCCGACGCTGGAAGCTTTGCACCCGCGTTGTCAAAGCGGCTTCTGCTGTTCCCGCAGGCATTGCCAGCCGCGTTATGTCACGGTGGCGTGGCATGGGTACTGGGCGCAGAGGATGCCATCAAGGACTATCCGTTTCTCGCGCAAGCACAGGTGATCACCAGCAATAATCGGCAAGTGGTTTGGCGGGTGGATCCTGCGCAACCTGCGCAGTTTGTGGCATTGCGTTGCACGCGGGGCGCGCTGGCGGGCCATGGATCTGGGCAATGAGCGTGGCGGCCACACAGGACGCTGACGGGCCGCGAGTGTGCCTGTGTGTGGATGATTTCGGCCTGCATGATGGAATCAATCATGCAGTATTTGCATTATTGCGTTTGCAGCGGGTGCAAGCAGTATCCGTGATGGTAGGTGGCAGCACTTGGGAGCAGGGCGCACGCACGTTGCGCCAGTATGATCCGCAACAGCTGGACGTGGGCTTGCACCTGGATCTGACCGAATGTCCGCTGCCACCAATGGTGCCGTGGACGCATCGGCAATTGCTGTTACGGGCTTACTTGCGAAGTTTGGATGCACAGGTGCTGCGTGACCAGATCGACGCCCAACTGGATGCCTTCGAGCAGGCGATGGGGCGTGCTCCCGTGTATGTGGATGGGCATCAGCATGTGCATCAGTTGCCGGTGATCCGCGACGCCTTGTTGCAGGTCATCGCGCATCGCTATCCGGTCAACCCGCCGTGGTTGCGCTCTACTGGCAGCCCGCAGGCCGTGGCCCATTTGGATCTGCGCACCCAGTACAAGAGTCGGATCATTGATTTGCTTGGCAATCACGCGCTCAGTGCAAGGGCGAAGCGGATGGGCGTGCAGCAAAACGCAAGATTGCTGGGTGTTTATGATTTTCGCGGAGATGCCGCGAGTTATCGCAGGCGGGTGCAATACTGGTTGTCTGCTGCCGAAGACGGTGATGTATTGATGTGCCATCCCGGCCTGCCATCGCATATGCAAGATGCCATTGCAGCTGCCCGGCATGTGGAGTTTGCAATGCTGCTGGCGCCCGAATTCGAAGCAATGCTGGCGGCCGCACAAGTACGCCTGCTGCCGATGAGCCGGATTTTGGCCAATCCCCGATAGTCGCAAGCTGGCGCAGGGTTGTTCATGTTGTGCGGCTTGCCCGACCTGGGGCGTCGCACGCATGATGTCAGCAATGCCAATCCTCTCGCTTGTCGCCGCACTCGATATCCACTATGCCATCGGCAAGGGCAATGCCCTGCCGTGGCATTTGCCCGATGACTTGCGGCATTTCAAAGCACTGACCTTGAACAAGCCGGTGTTGATGGGACGCAAGACCGCGCAGTCGCTGGGGCGTGCGTTACCCAAGCGGCGTAACCTGGTGCTGACCCGCAGCGGGCAGGTGCCGTTCGATGGGATGCAAGCAGTGGCTTCGCTGGAGGAAGCGCTGCACTTGGTCACTGCCGATGGCGGCCCCGAGTTGTGCGTGATCGGCGGAGGCGAGCTGTATGCGCTGGCGTTGCCGCATGCGCATCGCCTGCATCTGACCCATGTGGAGACCGTGGTGGAAGCTGCCGATGCGTATTTCCCGCATTTCGATCAGGATCAGTGGCGTATCACCCGGCAAACGCACCATCCCGCCGATGCGACCCATGCGTTTGCGTTTACCTGCGTGGATTACGCGCGCCGATAAGCGCAGTACTGACGTGTTGATGCGCGCAAGCGAGGGCGGTATTAGGGCAACCCCGCTTTTGCTCGTCATTCCCGCCTACGCGGGAATGACGGCAATTATTCAGAGCATCCTTAGGTGTGATTGACCGTGCTGCAATGATTTTTGCGTTGCTATGCATGTTCAGACAACCTGGTTTTGAAGGACTGCCCATGCGTGCCATCGTGACGATCGTTGCTTGCCTCTGCACACTCACTGCCTGTTCGCGGCAGCAGCAGACGGCGGCACCCGCAACGCCTGCGATGGCTGCCGCAAAACCAACGCAAACCATCGCACCGATAGCGTCTTCCGCCGCAGCGCCGGTGGTGCAGCCAAATCTGTTGTCCTTCGCCAACGGGACGATCATGCCCGACCACTTCGAAGGCGAGCGCGTAACCGCGCCGATTTTGATGATTGATGGGTCACCCGTGCAAAATTGGGTGGGGGATGGCAAGCCACAGTCGTTTGTGTTTGAGCTACCGCAAAGCGCGACGATTCGCACACTGGAGTTTGACGATGACACCGGTGGCATGGGCGGCGTGGATTCTGGTATCCGCGAATTAACGGTGGAAGTCTCCGACAGTTCGGCCAGCACGGGCTACCGTGAAATTTTTACTGGCAGCTTGGAAAAAGGCGTCAATGGGCAGCGCTTCAACGTGGCAAAACCGTTACCCGGCCGCTGGCTGCGCGCCAATTTCAAATCTAACCACGGCGGTGAGTGGTTCTCGTTGGCTGAAATTCGCGCCTTCGGGGATGCGCCGCCGCCGCAACTGGCAACCACTATTGGCGGTGCGTACACCTCGGTGTGGGGTAGTTACAACGTGGTGCAACACGGTACCCAAATTAGCGGCTGTTTCCAGCCGTCCGGGCAATCGTCGCAGCCGGGTACGTTTAGCGGTGGAATTGAAGGCAATGTCGGCAAAATTTTGTATGTCGAAACCGATGCCGACGGTGCACCTAGCAAACCCACACCGGCGTTGCTGGTGTTTTCTCGCGATGGCGGGCGCATGTTCTTTGCGGTGGTCAACGCGTATGGCAATGGCTTGGACGAGTTCCGCGATGTGCCACGCACGCAGCCGGTGGCAGCTGCGTGTAAAGGCAATACTGCAGATGTCGACACTAGTCTGGCCGGCGCACTAGATAAAGATGGCCGCGTCACTGTGTACGGCATCAATTTTGATTTTAATTCGGCGCAGATTCGCCCCGAATCCGATGGCGTGCTCACGCAAATGGTGGACATGTTGAAGGCCAAGCCCGAGTTGGCGATCCGCATCGAAGGGCATACCGATGACATCGGCGGCGATGCGTTCAATCAAGCCTTGTCGGACAAACGCGCCAATGCGGTGAAGGCACGGCTGATGAGTGCCGGGATCGCCGACGATCGACTGCAAGCGGTAGGCAAGGGCGCGGTCGCACCAATTGCCTCCAATGCCACCGATATCGGCAGGGCACAGAACCGGCGCGTGGAGTTGGTTAAGCAGTAACGGGATGACGCACTGTTGCGTGCACTAGCCTCCCCGTTCTAGTTAGCTGCGTGGCGATTCGCTATCGCGCGATGGGTTGCTATGGCGTTGCGATGGATGTGTCGGTTTGTGCTTGGCATGCCGCTGTTTTGGCATCGGCGCGGGCACATCGCGGCCCGGGACTTGCACCACGTTTAGGCCGTCGGCATCCAATTGCAGTGCGGTGAGTTTGCCGCTCCACACCGCGCCGGTGTCGATGGCATGGATCCCGTTGCCGATATGCAGGCCCAACGCGCTCCAATGGCCGCAGACGATCTTCAGATCACGTGCGGCATGGCCGGGAACCGAAAACCACGGGTACAGGCCCGGCAGTTGGCTGCCCGGCGGGCCCTTGTGTTCGAACGCGATGCGGCCGCGAGGGCTGCAATAGCGCATGCGGGTGAAGATGTTGATGATGGCGCGATCGCGTTCCAGCCCTTGCAGGCGTGGTGACCATTCCGGGCTATCGCCATACATGTTGCGCAGCAGCCGGCGATAGTTGTCGCCATGCAGGCGGGATTCCACTTCGCGCGCATGTTTTTCGGCAAGGAAGGTGGTCCACTTCGGTGCAAGCCCGGCATGCACCATCATCCAGCCCAGCGAACGATCCACATGGCAGAGCTTGCGCTTGCGCAGCCATGCCAGCAGTTCGGGGGCATCCGGCGCAAACAACACGCCCTGCAGGTCGGCATTGACCCGGCGTTGTTCCTCGGGGGTGCGTTCGGCCACCGCCAGCAGCGACAAGTCATGGTTGCCCAACACCATGTGGCTGACCTCGCGCAGCGAATGCACCAGCCGCAGGGTTTCGATTGACTGGCCGCCACGATTGACGAGATCGCCGCAGAACCACAGCCGATCGACCGCCGGGTCGAAGCGAATCTTTTCCAGCAAGCGCTGGGTGACGTCGTAGCACCCTTGCAGGTCGCCAATGGCCCAGACCGCCATCTCAGTGCAGCGTGCGCGGAATGGACAGGATGAATGCCGGGATCGGTGCGGCAAACCGGGTGCCGTCATCGGCCAGCATGTCGTAGCTGCCGCGCATGGTGCCGATGTCGGTTTCCAGGACCGCACCCGAGGTGTATTCGAAACCTTCACCGGGGCGCAGCCACGGCTGTTCGCCTACCACGCCTTCACCGACCACTTCGCGTACCCGGCCATTGCCGTCGGTGATCAGCCAATGACGGCCCAGCAGGCGTGCCGGCTGCTTGCCCTGGTTGCGAATCTGGATGGTGTACGCAAACACGAAGCGGCCTTCTTCCGGCACCGATTGGTCATCCAGGAAGTGGGCATTCACCGCGATATCGAATTGGTAATCATTGTTGCTCATGCCGCCATTCTAGCGGGGGGCGGCAGGCTGCGCCCATGCTTTTGGCAATCGGATATCAACCGGTGACAAGTAAATTGGAAAGCCGCACAAAATCCGCCACGGCCACCTGCTCGGCACGCGCCTCCGGGCGCAGGCCGGCGGCTTCGAGGATGGCGCTATCGGCCACTCCATTGAGGGCATTGCGCAGGGTCTTGCGGCGTTGGCCGAAGGCGGCACGCACCACGCTGGCAAAGGTCGCGTGATCGGCAACCTCGATTTTTTCGCGTGGTTTTGGCACCAGCCGTACCACTGCCGAGTCCACTTTGGGCGCGGGTCTGAACGCGCTTGGCGGCACGATGAACAGCGGCGTCACGCTGCAATAGGCTTGCAACATGACGCTGAGGCGGCCATAGACTTTGCTGCCGGGGCCGGCGGCCATGCGCTCCACCACTTCTTTTTGCAGCATGAAGTGCATGTCGCGGATGGCGTGCGCGTGATCCAGTGCGTGAAACAGGATTGGTGAACTGAGATTGTAGGGCAGGTTGCCGGCCAATCGGATTTGTCCCTGCGCATCGCCGCGTTGCGCGGCCAGCGCGGAAAAATCCACGCTCAGGACATCCGCTGCGATCAGGTGCAGCTTGCCGTGCTGGCGCGCCGCGGTTTGCAGTGGCGCGTGCAGGTCGCGGTCGAACTCGATGGCGGTGACCTCGCCGTGCTTTTTCAGCAACGGAAACGTCAGTGCACCTTGGCCGGGGCCGATTTCGACGATCACATCCCCCGGCTGCGGGGCAATCGCCAGCACGATCTTGTCGATGACGCCGGTGTCGCGGAGGAAATTCTGGCCCAGATGTTTCTTGGCCGGTTCAGTGAAACCTGTGGTCATAGCAGACGTGTTCCCAAAGGGACATTCTTGTCCGGCACGCAAAGCGCCACTGCGCCGTCGGCATCGTGGAAACCGGTGACCAGACATTCGGACATCAGCGGACCGATCTGCTTGGCGGGGAAATTGACCACCGCGACCACCAGACGCCCAACCAGTTCCTCGGGGGTGTAATGCACGGTGATCTGCGCACTGGATTTGCGCACGCCCAGTTCCGGGCCGAAATCGATGTGCAGAACATAGGCCGGTTTGCGTGCCTGCGCGAAGAATTCGGCCGACAGCACGCGGCCCACGCGCAGTTCGACCTTCAGGAAGTCATCGAAAGAAATCGCGTCCATTACGCGCGCATCCGGCCGTTGGCCAGCTGCGAGCATGTGCGGATGGCGGCGTACAGGCTGGATGGATCGGCCACGCCTTGGCCGGCCAGTTCCAGCGCGGTGCCGTGATCCACCGCCACCCGCGGGTAGGGCAGGCCCAGGGTGATGTTCACTGCGTGGGCGAAATCGGCGTGCTTGAGTACCGGCAGGCCTTGGTCGTGGTACATCGCCAGCACCGCGTCGAACCCCCGCAGCTTGTCCGGCAGGAACGCGGTATCGGCTGGCAACGGGCCGACCAAATGCATGCCTTCGCTGCGCAACTGCGCAAGCACCGGGATCAGGATGTCCAATTCCTCGCGGCCCAGATGGCCGTCTTCGCCCGCATGCGGATTCAGGCCGAGCACCGCGATGGTGGGGCTGGCAAGACCAAACTGCGTGCGCAGCGCGTTCTCCACGATGCGCAAGGTGCGCAGCACGGCATCGGGCGTGATGGCGTCGGCCACCTCGCGCAGCGGCAGATGCACCGTTTGCAAGGCCACCCGCAGCTGCGGGTTGGCCAACATCATCACCACCGCGCAGCCCGCCTGTTCGGCCAACAGGCCGGTGGTGCCGGTAAAGGTGATACCGCCTTCGTTGATGACCGCCTTGTGCACCGGGCCGGTCACCAAGCCATCCAGCGTGCCGTCGATGCAGGCGCGGGCGGCGCGGCTGATGGCCGCGATCAACGAGGCCGTATTGGCCGGATCCGGGTGCCCGAAGCGGGTTGCCACCGGGTGCGGGATGTCGACGATGGCCAAACTGCGCGGCTGCGTGGCTGCCTCGCCATGCCGGTGCAAATGCAGCGGCAGGCCAAGCGCGCCAGCCGCACGCAGCAAACTGGCGGCATCACCGAATACCACCAGCTCGGCGTCCCAGTCCTGCTGGGCCGCACGCACCACCAGTTCGGGGCCAATGCCGGCAGGCTCACCCGCAATCAGGGCAAGGCGTGGCTGCATTGAAATCAAAACTCCCGACGGGTTCCTTCCGGATGCACGTCAACCGGGGTCACCTTGTGCTGCTCCTTGGGGGTTTCCGGCAGCGCCGGACGCGTCGACTTGCCTTGTTCATCGCGAGTATCCACATAGGCTTCGCCACGCATTTCACGCAGCCAGCGATTCCATTCTTCTTCCAGCTTGCGGCGACCGATGGTCTCGCGCACTTGCGCACGCATATTTTCGTCACCGGCAGCGATCGCGCGGGTGCCAATACGCTGCACAATCACCCAGCCGGCATCGGTTTTGAACGGTGCGGAGGTCTGGCCATCGGACAGGGATGCCAGTTGCATGCCAAAGGCGGTGCCGTAGGTATCCGCGCCCACCCAGCCAAGATCACCACCACGGCGGCGGGTGGTGGCATCGTCGGAGCTTTCGGCGGCGACCTTGGCAAAATCGGCGCCGCCAGTCAGGCGTGCAGCCAGCGTATCGGCCTTGGCCTTGGCGGCCGCATCGTCGGTCTTGTCATCCACCTTGACCAGAATCTGCCGCGCCGAATATTGGGTGACTTTTTCACCACTGCCAGCAGCTTGGGTGCGACTGCCAACCAGTTGCACCAATTGGAAGCCGCTGGAGCCGCGAATCGGGCCAATCACCTGGCCGTCTTTCATCTGCGCGATGGCGGAGGCAAATGCCGGCGGGATTTCATTCAGGCCACGCCAGCCCAGATCACCGCCTTCCAGCGCGTTGGGGCTGTCGGAATAACGCACCGCAGCGGCGGCAAACGTCATTTCGCCTTTTTCGACCAGGTTCTTCACGCCCTCCACTTTTTTCTGTGCGGTGGCGATCTGTTCGGGGGTGGCTGCTTCGGGCGTACCAATCAGGATGTGGGCCAGGTGGAATTGCTGGCTGGCGGCAGCCGAGGCATTGGCCATCGCTGCGTCCACTTCACCTTCGCTGACATTGATGCGGCCTTGAGCAAAGCTCTGACGCAGTTTCTGGGTAATGATTTCATCACGCAGGTTGTTGCGAAAATCCGCAAAGCTCATGCCGTCCTTGCCGATCCGCTCGCGCAGCTGATCCACGCTCATGTTGTTTTGCTGCGCCACACCCTGCACCGCGCGCTCCAAATCCTCGTCACTGGCGGTGATCCCGGCATCCGTGGCGCGCGCCAATTGCAGACGCATCAAGATCAGGCGTTCCAACACCTGACGCTGCAGCACATCAGTCGGTGGGAGCTGGTTTTCGCGACCGGCGTATTGGGTGCGGATATTGGCAACGGCGCGTTCCAATTCACTGCGCAAGATCACGTCTTCGTTGACCACGGCCGCGATGCGGTCCACTGGCTGTGGAGTTGCGTAGTCCTGCGCCTGCGCACCAGAAGCGAACAGCAGCACCGGCAACGCAATCGCCAGCAGGGAGTAAGGGGCGCACAAGCGATGGCTGGAGGTCATGGAATTTTCGTATTGTCCTGCGTGGAAGGCTGGCCCGTCGCAATCTGCGGTGGCACCAAGTACAAATCATCGCGATTGTAGCCGAGGATGGACCGGCGCAAGGCGCGCTGGGTATCCTGACCGGCTGAACCCAGGCCCTTCAGTTCGATTTCGAACATCAGGGTATTGCCGAGATCGCCGGCACGATTTTGCACGTAGCGGCGGGCCACAACCCGAACGGCAACACAACAGCTGTCCCATTGCACGCCTGCCAAGCTTTCCAGCGTTTTGCTGTCGCGCAGTGAATAGTATTGGCGACCGACGATACTCCAGCGCTCGTTGATCGGGTACAGGAAGGAGGCATCCACCTGTTCCAGCAGGGCCCGGCGATAGCGGTAGCTGAGGTTGAAGACGCCCTCGTTGGGCAGCAGGTAGCGTGCACGCAGGCTGGCCAGATCTGTCCGATTGAATTTGGGGTCATGTTGATACGAGGCACCAATCGTCCAGCGGTCGGTGGGGGCGTAATTGGCGTCCACCACCCAGGCCGAGCGCCCTTGCTCAGTGATCGGCTCATTCGGCAGGCGCACGCGTGAGTCCGCGAAGTAGCGGATTTGCCCGAGGCTCAGCGAGAGTCGCTCATGGCCATCCGATTGGCGAATCATGCGGGTGCTGATCGCCAGAGTGAGCTGATTGGCATCGGCCTGACGGTCGGCACCGGAATAGCGATTGTCGCGGAATAGCTGATTCCAGCTGAAGGTCAGCGGCTGGGTATCGAACACCGGCATATCGGCCTGATTGACGTAGGGCACGTTCAGGTAAAACAGGCGCGGCTCGATGGTTTGCAGATAGTCCTTGCCTTTGACCTGCATGTCGCGATCAAAGAACAGGCCGGTATCCAGGCTGAAGATCGACTGCCCACGCGAAGGCGAGTTGTTGCCCAGCGTTTGGCCCAGTGAGTGATCCAGTGAATAGCCGGTAAAACGATAAGCCAACGTGGGGCGCAGGAACCAACTATCCCCTTCCAGCGGTGCACTGATCCACGGTTTGAGATCCAAGCGCGAGCCGGCGGCGTACACCGGGTGATGGAACCGCACGGCCTCGGCATCAACGCCGAACTGCAGCGCACTGTTCATGTGCCGCTCCCAGCTTGCGAAGGCGCGTGGCAGGCGGTCATACGGCAGGATGTTTTTGCCCAGTGTGAAATCGGCCAGCTGCCAGTGATCGGCACTAACCCCGGCGCTCCATTCCTGGCCGCGGCCATACGCACCGATCGAACTGTAGGAGGTGACTTGTGATAGCCCGTCAATATTGTTGTTGAAGTCTTCGTAGTAGCGCGGATCGCTGATCCAATTGATGTCGGCACGGAATTGCCAGTTGGGCGACAAATTCTGGACACCATCAAAATGCCCCAGCCAGCGGCTGCGATCACGCAGCTTGTCGTTCGGCATCCACAGCGCGTCCACGGTGCCGTTGCCGGCCTCGTTGAGATAGCGGAACTGCCCGCTCATTGCGCTGCCGCGTTTGCTCATCCAGCGCGGCATCAGGGTGGCATCGTAATTCGGTGCCAGATTCAGATAAATCGGCTGCCGATAATCAAACCCGTTGCGGCTGGAATTGGACATCGACGGCAGCAACACACCGGTGCGGCGATCTTCATTGGTGGGGAACATGAACCACGGCAAATACAGCACCGGGATCTTGCCGACCCGCAACGTAGCGCCATGCGCCACCGCCATATTGGTGTCGGTATTGATGTCGATGCGGTTGGCGCGCAGTTCCCAGTTGCGCTCCTCCGGCGGGCAGGTGGAGTAGGTGGCACCGTACAAGCTGCCAATATCTCCAGCCATGTTCAGGCTCTGGGCTTTGCCGTTGCCACGCCGCGACAGCAACTGGTATTCCAGATTCTGCATGGTGTGGGTATTGGAGTTCTGGTCGCCTTCGGCACGCGCTGCGCGCATGCGCAGCCCCGACGCTTGATAGCGCACGCTGCCTTCCGCGTTGTAGCGGTTTTGCGCTTTGTCGAAGGTCAGTTGGTCGGCACCCATGAACTGGTCGCCCCGGCGCATGGTGACATTGCCGTTGAACACCGGGTTGGCTTCGGTGCCAGAGAGCAAGTCACCCTCCAGATCGGTGGGCAATTGGTTGTTGTTCAGTATGTTCAGGCCTTCCGGTGCCTTTTGCACATCCTCGAATGCAGGCACCGCATCCACCAGCGGGCACAGCTTGTAGGTCGGTGCTGATTTGCCATCCGCTGCATGGGCTTGCAGCGAAACGGCGATGCACAAAGTCAGGGGTAGCAGGCGCAGGGCTGGGCGCACGGGCGATCCAGAAACGAAAAACGGGTGTCTAGCTTGCCGGAAGCGGCAAACGGTTACCAGCGCAAGCTGTCGACATGGGCCACACTGGACTCGGCCAGTGCGGTCAAATCGTAGCCACCCTCCAGCATCGAGACCACCCGGCCGCCGCAATGGCGGTTGGCAATCGCGACCAGTTCGCGGGTGATCCATGCGTAATCGTTGGCATCCAGCTGCAAATTCGCCAGGGGGTCGTGCTGGTGGCCATCGAAGCCGGCAGAAATAAGCACCAGTTGCGGCTTGAAGGCATCCAGAAATGGCAGCAGCTCGGTTTGCCACGCCGCCCGGAACGCGGCGCTGCCTGCGCCCTCCGGCAGGGGGGCATTGGCGATATTGCCGATGCCGGTTTCGTTGTGCGCACCGCTGCCGGGGTAGAGCGGCCATTGGTGGGAACTGGCAAAGCGCAATCGTGGTTCTTGCGCAAAGATGGCTTGCGTGCCATTGCCGTGGTGGACGTCGAAATCGGCAATCACCACCCGTTCCAGACCGTGTTTATCCAGCGCATGACGCGCGGCCACGGCGATATTGTTGAACAGGCAAAAGCCCATCGCGGCACTGGCGGTAGCGTGATGGCCGGGCGGACGCACTGCGCAGAACGCGCGCTGGGTGCGGCTTTCCAGTACCGCATCCACTGCTGCCACGCCAGCCCCGGCGGCACGCAATGCGGCCTCCCCCGAGCCGGGTGAGAGTACGGTGTCCGGATCGAGCGGGATCAAGCCGTGTGGCGCGGTTTCCAGTACGGTGGCCAGCAGCGCTTCGTCGTGCACGCGCAGCAATTGCCCGCGGGTTGCACGCGGGGCTTGTTGCCAGTCGATGTCGGGGTGCGCGGTTTCCAGTGCGCGCAAGACAGTGCTCAGGCGCGCGGGGCGCTCAACGTGTTCGGGACCAGTGTCGTGCGCGAGGCACGCGGGGTGGGTGTAAACCTGAATCACGAGGCTGGCGCAGGGCGTGGATTACTTGCGGCGCTCGTGCTTCCACAGCACTTCGCCATGGCCACTGGCGCGGGCCAGCACGCGGCACAGTACAAACAGCAAGTCAGAGAGCCGGTTCAGGTAATGCACCGGCTGCGGGCGCACGCTTTCCAGCCGCGCCAGCTCCACCGTGCGGCGTTCGGCCCGGCGCACCACGGTGCGGGCGATGTGGCAACGCGCTGCCGCTTCGCCGCCGCCGGGCAGAATGAATTCCTTCAGCGCCGGCAGGCCTTCGTTGAACTGGTCCAGTTGCGCTTCCAGCGCATCGATATCCGCATCAAAAATCGCTGCATGGCCGGGGATGCACAGCTCGCCACCCAGATCGAACAGCTGGTGCTGGATGCGGATCAGCAAGTCGCGCACGGCTTCCGGCATTTCCGTGGCCAGCAGCAGGCCGATGCAGGAATTGGCTTCGTCAACGGTGCCATAGGCCTCCACCCGCGCCGAATCCTTGCCCACGCGCGAGCCATCCCCCAGCCCGGTGCTGCCATCGTCACCGGTGCGGGTGTAAATCCTGGAAAGCCGGTTGCCCATCAGGCCGTCTGTGCGCGCAGCGCCGGGTTGGCGCGGCGCAGCAGCTCGAAGCCACCAAACAGCAGGCCGGCGTAGAACAAGGTGCCCAGCACGGTCCACTGGAAGAACGGAATGCCGGCCACATACGCTGCCAGCAGGCCCGCCGTGTTCTGCGGGTACATGCTGCTGCCCAGCCAGGTGGCGAAATTGGTGACCACGAAGAACAGCAGTGAACCCGCCAGGGCATAGCCCAGCACGCGGTCGCCAGCAACCTTGCCACGCAGGCCAAAGCCCAGCACGGTGGACAGCGCAATGCAGGCATACACCGTCAGATAGCCGGCACTGGCGAAATAGCTCCAATAAATACCGCCGTTGACCAGTCCCAGCACCAGATCGGAGGCAAACATCGCGACCAACGGCACGACCAGCGCCCAGCTGCGTTTGGCGAAATACGCGCCACCAAACAGCGCGACCGCTTCAATCGGCGAGAAATTCGGCGGATGCGGCAGCACCCGGGTCAGGGCGGCAGCGAAGATCAGCGCCGCCAGCACCAGCGGGCCGGAGGCAGTCATTGAAGCGGGACGGTTCATGGCGGTATTCGTTGGTTGCAGCGAAGCCGTTAGCATAGCGCAATGACTCAAGACCTTCTTAGTGATTCCCCGGTGCACGACGTAGTGATCGTCGGCGGTGGTTTGGTGGGCGCCAGTTTGGCCATCGCACTGGATGCGCTGGGGTTGGACGTGGGCATGGTGGAGGCCGCCCCAACGGGCGCGCTGCCGCCGGTATTCGACCAACGCAACCTCAGTTTTGCCGAGGCCACGCTGCACGCGCTGGACGCCTTGGGCGTGCTGGCCTTGATGCGTGCGCCCACCGGCAGTATTCGGCGCATTCATATCAGCCGTGCGGGCGATTTCGGGCGTATCCAGCTGCGCGCAGCCGACTACGCACGCACCGAATTTGGGCGGGTTGTGGTGGCGCGAGATTTTGGCGAGGCGCTGGAAGCGCGCTTGCAACAGCTGACGCGCTTGACCCGCTATCGTCCTGCACGTTTCGCCGGACTTGCGCCGATGACAGACGGCTTGCACACGGTGCAGATTACAGATGCAAATGGTCAGCGCGAATTGCGCGCAAAACTCTTGGTGGCCGCCGATGGCAACCGCAGTGAAGTGCGCCGCGCGTTGGGGATCAGCACCCAGGATCACGACTACGGCCAAACCTTGTTCGTGGCCCGCCTGCGCGCCCAGCGTGCGCCGGATGGCACCGCCTTCGAGCGCTTGACCGAGACCGGCCCCACCGCATTGTTGCCACGTGGTGATGGCTATTACGGCATGGTGCATGGGGTGGCCAGTGCTGATGCGGATGCCGTGGCCGCCTTGCCGGACGCCGCGTTTCTGGCGCGTGTGCAGGAGGTGTTTGGCTGGCGCGCGGGGCGCTTGCTGGAGGTGGGGCCGCGCAGCGCCTATCCGCTGCAGCGCTGTGTGGCTGACGCCTTGGTGGCGCCACGTGCGGTGCTGGTGGGCAATGCCGCGCAAGCCATTCACCCATTGGGTGCGCAAGGGTTCAATCTGGGCCTGCGTGATGCGCTGACCTTGGCCGAATGCATCGCCGATGCACAACAGGATCCGGGCGATGCCTCCGTGCTGCGGCGGTATGCGCTGCGGCGTACGGAAGACCGCACGCGCACCTTGGCGTTCTCCGATGGCTTGGCAAAGTTCACTTCGAATGATGCCGCTTGGCTGCGTCCACTGCGCAGCGCCGGCTTGTTGGCCGGTGATGCCATCGGTGGTTTGCAGGGTTGGCTGGTGGGTGGCGCGATGGGCTATCGCGGCGATGTGCCCGCACTGTGCCGGGGGAAGGTGGCATGAGCCGGCGCGGCAGATTGGATGTGGTGGTCGTGGGCGGCG
>Ga0073903_10001025_pt1 | contig 14675 bp, 15 predicted proteins | sample KloWWTKNB14_bulk_FD_66665 | JGI IMG/M metagenome (GOLD analysis project Ga0073903, IMG submission 66665) | Active sludge microbial communities from Klosterneuburg, Austria, studying microevolution and ecology of nitrifiers - Klosterneuburg... | ecosystem: Engineered > WWTP > Aerobic digester >... | reverse complement strand
CCTGGCTGCGCGAGGCGATCGAGGCCCAGGTGCCCGAGCCCACGGCCATGACGCTCGCGACCGCGGGCGCCTCCGGCCGGCCCGCGGCGCGCATCATGCTGCTCAAGGCGCTCGACGACCGCGGCTTCGTGTTCTACACGAACTACGCGAGCCGCAAGGGCGCGGAGCTCGAGGCGCGGCCGGCCGCCGCGCTCACCTTCTTCTGGAAGGAGCTGGAGCGGCAGGTGCGCGTCGAAGGCGCGATCGAGAAGGTCTCCGCCGCCGAGAGCGACGAGTACTTCGCCAGCCGCCCGCTGGGCTCGCGCATCGGCGCGTGGGCGAGCACGCAGAGCGCGACCATCGAGAGCCGCCAGTGGCTGGAGGCGCGCGTGAAGGCAGCCGAGGCGCAGCACGGCGGGAGCCCGCCGCGCCCGCCGCACTGGGGCGGCTTCCGCGTCATCCCGGACTGGCTGGAGTTCTGGCAGGGCCGGCAGAGCCGGCTGCACGACCGCATCGCGTACACGCGCGGCGCGGGCGGCGGCTGGCAGGTCACGCGCCTTTCGCCGTAGCGCGGTGCGAAGTCCCCTCGGCTGCCACGACCCGACGCGGCTCGAAGCCGAGAGGCTCTCGGCCGAGTCGCTGGATCGCTCCCTGGACGAGGCGCTCGCCGGCCGCGCGGCGGGCGCCCCGCTGTGGCTCTTCGCCTACGGCTCGCTCATGTGGAACCCGGGGTTCGCCTTCGTCGCCAAGCGCGTGGCGACCATCTACGGCTTCCACCGCGACTTCTGCCTCTGGTCGCGCATCAACCGCGGCACCTTCGAGCGCCCCGGCCTCGTGCTCTCGCTCGAGCGCGGCGGCAGCTGCCGGGGCATCGCCTTCCGGCTGTCGGAATCGACCTCGCGCGAGGAGCTGAGGAAGCTCTGGCGCCGCGAGATGTCGCTCGGCTCCTACCACCCGCGCTGGCTGGAGTGCCACGCGGGCCCCGACCGGTTCCCCGTCCTCGCGTTCATCGCCAACCCGCACTGCTCGGGCTACGCCGGCAGGCTTCCCGTGGAAGAGATGGTGCAGTCGCTCGCCACGGCCCGCGGCAAGTTCGGGTCGAGCGCCGAGTACCTCTTCCAGACGCAGGCGGCGCTGGAGTCGCACGGCATCCGCGACGAGCGCGTGCGGCGCCTGGCGGAGCGCGTGCGCGCGCATTTCGCACGGGTCGCCTCGCCTTCGCGCGGCTAGGCTGCGCTCACCACGCGAAGGCCGGCACGCGAAACCTCGGCCGGGCGATGGCGCGCCGCTCGAACGCCGCCCACACCGCGGCGTCCGCCTGGCGGCCGGGCGCGATGCCCAGCTCCTCCGCGTGGATGCCGCCCTCGACGAAGGCGCAAGGCAGGCCCGCGCGCTCCGCGCCCAGCACGTCGTGCTCGATCGAGTCTCCGACGGCCACCACGCGCCCGGGCGCGCAGGCGGGGAGCGCGGCGATGCACGAGGCGTAGATCGCGGGCCACGGCTTGCCGTGGTAGAAGACTTCCCCGCCCAGCGCCTCGTAGCGCCGCGCGAGCACGCCTGTCGCGTCGACCAGCCTTCCGCCGTGGAAGCGGGAGATGTCGGGGTTGGCGCAAATCATGGGCAGGCCGCGCGCGACGCCGGCGCGCAGCTCCTCCTCGTAGTCCGGAAGGTTGCGCCGCGGCGAGTCGATGCCGATGGCCGCGAGGAAATCCGCCTCGCCAACGGCCTCCACGAAGTCGATGCCGATGCCCTCGAGGATCGAGCGGTCGCCGGCGCGCGTGAAGGCGTGGCAGCGGCGCCCGAGGCGCGCGTGGAAGGGCGTTGCGCGCGTGACGATGGCCTCGCGCGCGTCCTCGCCGGCGGAGACGACGCGGTCGAACAGTCGCGCCGGGAAGCCCATCTCCTCCATCAGGCGCACGTTCGCGTCCTCGCGCCTGCCGGAGTTCGAGAGCACCACGATGCCCTTGCCGGCCGCCCGCAGGCGCTCGAGGCAGTCCAGCGCCCCGGGATAGGGCCGCGAGCCGTCGTGGAGCACGCCCCACTGGTCGACGATGAAGCCGTCGAAGCGCTCCGCCAGCGCGGCGACGCCGGGAAGGGCCTCGGCCGCCGGGGCCGCCTCAGGAGATGCGCTCACGGACCCAGGCGGAGACCGCCTCGCTCGCGATGACGACGACGAGGATCGCGGCGAGCACCACGAGGACCTGCTGCCACGCGAACTGGTTGATGGAGGCGTATAGGTAGAGGCCGATGCCGCCGGCGCCCACGAAACCCAGCACGCTCGACTCGCGCACGTTGATGTCCCAGCGGTACACCGTGGTCCCGATCAGCACCGGCATCACCTGGGGGAGGATCCCGATCGCGTAGACCTGGAAGGTGCTCGCGCCCGTGGCCTCGATCGCCTCGATGGGCCCGCGGTCGGCCTCCTCGATCGCCTCCGCCACGAGCTTGGCGAGGAAGCCCACGCTGCGCGCGGACACCGCCGCGATGCCCGCGAGCGGCCCCGGCCCGAAGATCGCCACGAAGAGCAGGCCCCAGATCACGGTGTTCACCGAGCGGGAGGCGACGAGGATGCCGCGACCGACGGCCCAGGTGAAGCCGTTGGCCGTGGTGTTGCGCGCCGCGAGGAACGCGATAGGGACCGAGAAGACGACGGCGATCGCCGTCCCGAGCGTCGCGATGTGGATCGTCTCGATGAGCGGCGCCACGATCGTCGGCAGGTACGACCAGCGCGGCGGCCACATGCGCTCCGCGAGGTCGGCCGCCTGCACGTGCGCGTCCTTGAAGAAGACCCACTCGATCTCCAGCGCCGAGACGGACCACACCGAGGCGAGGGCCACCGCCACCATCCAGGCCCAGTGGATCGCCGTCTCGCGCGGCGTGTGCTTGCGCCACGCGGTCGGGTGCGCCTTCGCCGCGGTCGCGCTCACCGCAGCCTCCCGCGAACCCAGTCGCTGAACCACTCGCCCAGCGCGACAAGCGCGATGATGCCGAGCAGGATGGCGAGCGAGAAGTCGTAGTCGTAGCGGCTGAACGAGGCCGAGAGCGTCTGCCCGATGCCGCCCGCGCCGACGATGCCCACGATCGTCGAGTGGCGCACGTTCGCGTCGAGGCGGTAGATCGCCGTGCCCACCGAGCGCGTGAGCACCTGCGGCACGATGGCGTAGACCACGAGCTGGCCGAAGCCCGCGCCGGTGGCGCGCACCGCCTCGATCGGCCCGGTGCGCACGTTCTCGATGTCCTCGGCGAGCATCTTGGCGAGGAAGATCGCCGAGGAGAACGAGAGCGTGAGCAGGCCCGCGATGGGGCCGAAGCCGAACAGCTTCACGAAGAAGATGGCGATGATGACCTCGTGGAAGGTGCGGCCCACGACGATCGTCCCGCGCGCGGCGAGGTAGACGGGGCGCGGGGCGAGGTTCCTCGCCGCGGCGATCCCCAGCGGGATGCTGAGGACGATCCCCACGAGCGTCGCGGCGAAGGCCATCTGCAGGCTCTCCGTCATCCCCTTCACCAGGAGCTCCCACCGCTCGAAGTCGGGCGGGAACATGCGCGCGAAGATGTCGAGCGCGCGCCCGAAGCCGGCGAGCGTGCGCTTCATGTCGACGTTGAGCGTGGACACCGACCACGCGAGGTAGGCGAGCGCCGCCGCCCACGCGAGGTTCTGCCGCGACCGCGTGCCGAAGAAGGGCGGCGGCCGCCAGCGCGTCGGGTACGGCGCCGCCGCGCTCAAGCCTCGTCCTCGTCGGCCTTGCGGATGGTGCGGCTCCAGTCCTCGTCGCCGTAGATGCGCGTGAGGACTTCCGGCGTGAGGTCCGCCGCCGGCCCGTCGTAGCAGACCCGGCCGCCCTGCAGGCCGATCACGCGGTCGGCGAACCCCTGGGCGAGCGCCACGTCGTGGATGTTCACGAGCGCGGGGGTGGCGCGCTCCTCGGCGAGCGAGCGGATGAGGCGCATGATCTGGCGGGCCGTCTTGGGGTCGAGGCTCGCGGTGGGCTCGTCGACCAGCAGCAGGTCGGGGTTCTGCATGAGGGCGCGGCCGATGCCCACGCGCTGGCGCTGCCCGCCGGAGAGCGCGTCGGCGCGCGAGTCGTGCAGCCCCGAGAGCCCCACGCGCTCGAGCATCGCGAACGCGTTGGCGATGTCCTGGGGCGGGTAGCGCCGCATCCACGAGGCGAGAAAACCCACGGAGCCGAGGCGCCCCGAGAGCAGGTTCTCCATCACCGTGAGCCGGTCGACGAGGTTGAACTCCTGGAAGATCATGCCGATGCGCCGCCGGGCCGCGCGCAGTTCCTTCGGCGCGAGCTTCACGATGTCGGTCCCGCCCAGCAGGACGCGGCCGGCGGTGGGCTCCACAAGCCGGTTGATGCAGCGGATCAGCGTGCTCTTGCCGGCGCCCGAGGACCCGATGATGGCGACGACCTCGGGCCGGTCGACCCGGAAGGTGACTTCGTCGAGGGCGCGGGTGCCGCCCGGGTAGGTCTTCGCCAGCCCCTCGATCGCGAGGAGCGGCCGGGCGCCGCCCGCGGACGGCGCCTCCTGCGCGGCCTGCATCGCCCTACTCCTTCGTGCCGAGCTTCGAGAGGGCTTCCTGCGTGTAGGAGACGCCGCTCGCCTTCTGGATGGTGAGCACGTCGCGCCAGCTGTCCTTGTAGACGATGGCCGTGAAGCGCTCGGTGTCCTTGAACTCCTTGGCGAGCTTCGACTTCTTGAAGTCGAAGGTGAGGAAGGCCTCCTTCACCTTGGCCTTGAGCTCGGGCGCCAGGTTGTGCGGCACGCCGAAGGCGGTGCGCGGGAACGGCGCCGTCTCGTAGATCACCCGCAGGGCGTCGGCCTTGAACATGCCGCGCGCCTGCATGCGCTCGACCACCGTGGAGGCAACCGGCGCCGCGTCGTAGTCCTTGTTCACCACGCCCATGATCGAGTTGTCGTGCTTGCCGGAGAAGAGCACCTCGTAGTCCTTGCCGGGCACCACGCCCATCGCCGAGAAGAGCGCGCGCGGGGCGGTGTCGCCGGAGTTGGACGAGGGCGACACGTGCGCCACGCGCTTGCCCTTCAGGTCCTGCACGGTCTTGATGGGGCTGTCCTTCTGCGTGATGAGCTGCAGCGTGTAGCCGATGCTGCCGTCGGCGCGCGTCATGCTCGCCACCGGCTCGAAGCCCGCGAGGTTCACGGCGTAGGGCGTGGGCCCCGTGGCCACGCCCGCGATGTGCAGGCGCCCTGAGCGGATCGCCTCCACCTGGGCGGCGTAGGATTCCGCCGGATACCAGCGCACGCGCTTGCCCGTGACCTTCGCGACGTGCTGCATGAGGTCCTCGAAGACGTTTTCGTACACCGACGGATCCTCGACCGGCGTGTAGGAGAACACCAGCGTGGCCGGGTTCTGCCACTGCTTCGGGTCCTTCGGCAGGTCGGCGATGAGGTCGCCGTTCTCGTCGCAGAAGCGCGTGTCGAGCGTGCCGCGGTTCTTGCACGCGTCCTGCGCGAGCGCCGAAGCCGGCCAGGCGCCGGCAATCAGGGTGAATGCGAAAGCGAGCGTCGCCGTGCGGACGGTTTTCATGTTCTTGTCTCTCCCCGGGTCGCGGGCCGCCCCGTCGGCGACCCCGCCGCTATCCTACCTCAGGCGCCGCCCGCCTCGCCGCCGGAGGGCGGCCGATCGCCGCGCGGGCGGTTGCGGTTGCGGTGGCGCCGGTTCCTGCCCGGCTTGCCTTGCCCGCCGGGTACCGCACCCTGCGGCTGCGCGGGGCCCTTGCCTTGGGGAGCGCCCTGCGGCTGGCCCTGCGGCTGGCCCTGCGCCTGCCCTTGCGCCTGCCCCTTGCCGCGCTTGTTGCGGCGCTTGCGGCCCTGCCCCTGCCCGGGCTGCGCGCCCGGCCCTTGCGGGCCCTTGGCGTTGAACGGCGCGGGCGCGGCGTTGCCGGGAGTCGCGCCCTTTCCCTTGGCGCGCCGCTTGCGGCCCTTCTTCGCGCCCTGCCCGGGCGCCTGCGGCGCGTGCCCGCGATGCCCCGCCGGCAGGCCCATGGCGCCGGTGGCGCGGTTGAAGCCGGGAAGGCGATCCCAGTCCGGCTGGCGGTCGTCGTCCTCGTCGACGAGGGGCGCCTCGTCGCGCTTCCAGTCCTTGAGGAGGTGCGCGGGCTGCAGCTCGTCCTCGACCTCCCCGTCCTCGTCCCACTCGTCGGCCGCCTCGAGCTGCTCGCCCGGGGGCGCGACGTTGCCCGGCGCGTAGTCGTCCTCGTCCTCCTCCTCCGGCTCGGCCGCAGGCGGCGCCTCGTTCATGCCGGCGAACTCCATGAGCTTCAGCACGTCCGCCTCGGGCATGTCGCGCACCTGGCCGCGCTTGAGGAAGCCGGGCAGCTCCACCGGGCCGTAGCGCACGCGCATGAGGCGGCTCACCATGAGGCCCACGGCCTCGAACATGCGGCGCACCTCGCGGTTCTTCCCTTCCTTGATCACCACGTGGTACCAGTGGTTCGAGCCCTCGCCGCCCTTGTCCACCAGTCGCACGAAGGCGCACGCCTCGCCGTCGAGCTCCACGCCCTCGCCGGTGAGCCGCTGCACCTGTTCCGGCGTGAGCTCGCCCATGATCCGCACCGCGTACTCGCGCTCGATCTCGTAGCGCGGGTGCATGAGGAGGTTGGCGAGCTCGCCGTTGGTGGTGAAGATGAGCAGGCCGCTCGTGTTGAAGTCGAGCCGGCCGATCGACACCCAGCGCGCGTTGTTCACCTTCGGGAGCTTCGCGAACACCGTGGGCCTGCCTTCCGGATCGTCCCGCGTGCAGATCTCGCCCTCGGGCTTGTGGTAGAGGAGCACGCGCGGCAGCTGCGTGCCGAAGCGCAGCTGGATCAGCCGGCCGTCGAGCTTCACCCGGTCGCCCGGGCCCACGAGGTCGCCCAGCTTCGCCACCTGGCCGTTGATCGTGATGTGGCCCTGCGCGATGAGGATCTCGATGTTGCGCCGCGAGCCGTGGCCCGACTGCGCCATCACCTTCTGCAGGCGCTCGCGCTTGCCGGCGTCCTTGCCGCGCGCGCCCTTGCCGCCCTTGGCGCGGCGCTGGCCGGCCGCCGGCGCCTTCGCCCACTCGGGCACGATGCCGCCGGGCCAGTCGAGCCGCGGCGCGCGGGGAATTCGATGGGGTCTATTTCGCATGGTCTTCCTGCTCCGTTTGCGGCGCGGCCTCCTCGGCCGGCGCGTCGGTTGGGGTTTCTGCTGCGTCGTCGGGGGAGGTGGCCTCGGCGGGATCGGCCTCGTGGGCCGGGGAGGAAGGCGCGGCGTCTTCGCCGGCCATGCCGAGGAGAGGCTCCTGCGCCGGGGGCGCGAAGCCGTGGGTCGCGTCGAGGGTGCTCTGCAGCTCCTCGAGCGCGGGCAGCTCCTCGAGCGACCGGAGATTGAGGTCGTCCAGGAACTTGCGCGTGGTGGCGAAGAGGGCCGGGCGGCCCGGCGTCTCGCGGTGGCCGACGACGTCGATCCAGCCGCGCTCCTCCAGCGCCTTGAGCGTGGGTGGCGACACCGCCACCCCGCGGATGTCCTCGATGTCGCCGCGCGTGACCGGCTGGCGGTAGGCGATGATCGCGAGCGTCTCCAGCACGGCGCGCGAGTAGCGCGGCGGCTTCTCGTTGGTGATGCGGTCGATGTACTTCTGGTAGTCCGGCTTCACGCGGAAGCGCCAGCCGCTCGCGACCGAGGTGAGCTCCACCGAGCGCCCGGCCCACTCGGCCTTGAGCTCCTCGAGGATCTTGCGCAGGCTGTCGACGTCGAGCTCCCCCGCGAAAAGGCGCTTCAGCTGCAGCACGGTGAGGGGCTCGGGCGCGGAGAGCAGCGCGGCCTCGAGCACGCGCTTCACCAGCTCGAGGTCGAGCGGCTCGCGCTCGGCGGGCGGGGCGGCCTCCGGCTCGGGGGCCGCATCGGGGGCGTCGGGGATCTCGGGAGCCTCGGCGGGCTCGATGGTTTCGTCGGTCATGGTCAGGTGATCGTGAGCGTCGCGCGCTCGCTCTTCAGGCGCACGTAGATGGGGTCGAATGCCGTCTGCTGCGTGATCTCGATGAGGCTCTCGCGGGCGAGCTCGAGGAGCGCGAGGAAGCTCACCACCAGCACGGGCACGCCGTGCTCGGGCTCGAAGAGCTGCGAGAACTCGGTGAAGGCGCCGCCCGAGAGCGTGCGCAGGATGCGGCTCATGTGCGAGCGCACCGAGAGCTGCTCGCGCGTGATCTTGTGGTGCTTCGTCATCTTGGCGCGGGCGAGGATCGAGCGCCAGGCCTCCGAGAGGTCGGCCACCTCGATGCCGGGCAGGCGCTCGGTGAGCGCGCGCTCCAGCCACACCTCGACCACGGAGAAGTCGCGCCCGGCCACCGGCACCTCCGAGAGCATGTGCGCGGCCTTCTTCATCTGCTCGTACTCGAGCAGGCGCCGCACCAGCTCGGCGCGCGGGTCCTCGGCCTCGGCGGCGTCGTCGCGCTTCGGGCGCGGCAGCAGCATCCGCGACTTGATCTCGATGAGGAGCGCGGCCATGAGCAGGTATTCGGCGGCGAGCTCCAGCTGCTGCGTGCGCATCATCTCGACGTACTCCATGTACTGGCGCGTGAGCTCCGCCATGGGGATGTCGAGGATGTCGAGCGAGTGCTTCCGGATGAGGTAGAGGAGCAGGTCCATCGGCCCCTCGAAGGCGTCGAGGAAGACCGAGAGCGCCTCCGGGGGGATGTAGAGGTCGGTCGGCAGCTCCGTGAGCGGCTCGCCGCGGATCTTCGCGACGGGAAGCGCGAGGTCCAGCCCCGGCTGGGCGGAGACCTCGACGGGGTCGTTCACGGCCGGGGCGCTCACTTCTTCCCCCATGCGATGTCGGCGGCGGCGCGCGACATCTTCGCGCCGTCGTGGGCCACGCCCGGCACGTAGGAGAGCTCCCAGGCGAGCTTCACGCCGAGCTCCCGCGCGGCGGTGGTGGCCGCGCCGAAGAAGTTCTCGCCGCGCTCGAGCCGGTTGGCGCCCTGCTTCATGGAGGCCGCGGACCTGTCGAGGTCCGGATGGTCGGGGTCGGTGTCGGCCTCGCCCAGCAGCACGATGAGCCGCCGCTGCAGCGCCGCGCGCAGCTCGGCCTCGCCCGCCGGCGACTCCACGAGCGAGTGCGGCCACGGCTCGGCCTTGCGGTCCTTCCGCCACTCCGGCATCGCGTACCAGCCGGCGTTGGCGACGACCGCGAGCGAGGCGCGGTTGTCGGGCCGGAGCATCATGAAGCGGTGCACGAACTGCGCGCCCGCGGAGTGGCCGAAGAGGCGGTAGTCCTTCTGGCCGTCGCGCATCTCGTCGAAGAGGTGCTCGATCACCGAGTACGACCACTTCTCGCGGTCGGCGTTGTCCGCGACGTCGCCCAGGTTGTACGCCGCCGCCTTCGGCCAGTGCTTCTCCGAGAACTCCGGGGCGATCACGATGAAGCCGTACCGGTCGGCCGCGAGCTCCCAGTTGTCGCGCATCGCGGAGGCCGCGCGCTGCTTGCCGTGCAGCGCGAAGAGGATGGGGCACGTGGAGTCGCACTGCCGCGGCCGGTACGTGAACACGCGCACCGGCCGGTCCGCCTGCCCGCGCTTGTCCGCGAACACGAAGCTCCACTTCCCCGACGGCACCGGCGTGGCCGCCGCGGCCGGCATCGCCGCCGCCGCCACGAGCAGCGCGCCCATCGCCCAGCCTTTCCATCCGCGTTCATCTGCGTTCATCTGCGGTTCCTTGTCTTGCCTGGATTCCCGCCTTCGCGGGAATGACGGGGTCTCGTGCGGGAGACGGGGTCTCGTGCGGGAGACGGGGTCTCGTGCGGGAGACGGGGTCTCGTGCGGGAGACGGGGTCTCGTGCGGGAATGACGGGGATTCGTTCACGGTCGCGTCAGCTGTAGTTGAGGCCCATGGCCTCGCGCACGTCGCGCATCGTCTCGTCGGCCGTGTCGCTCGCCTTCTCGCAGCCGTCCTGGATGATCGAGCGCACGAGCGTCGGGTCCTCCTCGTAGCCGGCCGCGCGCTCGCGGATGGGCTTGAGCTCCGCGTTGATCGCGTCGATCACGGGCTGCTTGCACTCCAGGCAGCCGATGCCGGCGGTGGTGCAGCCCTGCCACACCCAGTCGCGCGTCTCCTGGCCCGAGTACACCTGGTGCAGGTTCCACACCGGGCACTTGTCGGGGCTGCCCGGGTCGGTGCGGCGCACGCGCGCCGGGTCGGTCGGCATGGTGCGCACCTTGCGCGCCACGTCGTCCGGCGAATCGCGCATGAGGATCGCGTTGCCGTAGCTCTTGCTCATCTTCTGCCCGTCGAGCCCCAGCAGCTTGGGCGTCTCGGTGAGCAGCGACTCGGGCTCGGTGAGGATCATGCGCCCGCCGCCCTCGATGAAGCCGAAGAGCCGCTCCTTGTCGCCCAGCGACAGGTTCTGCACGTCGCCCACGAGGTCCCGCGCCTGCTCGAGCGCGGCCTCGTCGCCCTTCTCCTGGAAGCGCGTGCGCAGCTCGCGGTAGAGCTTGGCCTTCTTCGGCCCCATCTTCTTCACCGCGGCCTCGGCTTTCTCCTCGAAGCCCTTCTCGCGGCCGAAGAGGTGGTTGAAGCGCCGCGCGATCTCGCGCGTGAGCTCCACGTGCGAGACCTGGTCCTCGCCCACCGGCACGCGCGTGGCGCGGTAGATCAGGATGTCGGCCGCCTGCATGAGCGGGTAGCCGAGGAAGCCGTAGGTGGTGAGGTCGCGGCCGTGCTCGGCGTGCTTGTCCACCGCGTCCTTGTAGGTGGGCACGCGCTCGAGCCACGACAGCGGCGTGAAGAACGACATGAGGAGCGTCAGCTCCGCGTGCTGCGGCACGCGCGACTGCACGAAGAGCGTCGCCTTGGCGGGGTCGATGCCGGCGGCCAGCCAGTCGACGAACATGTCCCACACCGTCGCCTCGATCACCGACGGGTCCTCGTAGTGCGAGGTGAGCGCGTGCCAGTCCGCGGCGAAGAAGAAGCACGGGTACTCGTTCTGCAGCCGCACCCAGTTCTTGAGGGCGCCGTGGTAATGGCCGAGGTGCATGGCGCCCGTGGGGCGCATGCCGGAGAGGACGCGTTCCTGGAACATGGTTGCCTTCTTCTAGAAGCCGAGCAGGGCGTAGAGGTTCTTGAGCATGGCCCCCATCACGGGGCCGATCATCCACCACAGCGCGCCCGAGACGATGAGCAGGATGAGGATCACCATGCCGAAGGGCTCGAGGCGCGAGTACTGGTAGGCGAGGCGGTTGGGCAGCACGGAAGCGAGGATGCGCCCGCCGTCCAGCGGCAGCAGCGGGAAGAGGTTCAGCACCGCGAGGCCCACGTTCACCTTGATGCCGGCGTCCGCCACGCGGATCCAGAACTCGTAGGCGGTGCCCGCGCCGCCCACCGTGAGCAGCACCTTCGCCACGAGCACCCAGCCGAGCGCCATCGCGATGTTGGCCCCCGGGCCCGCGGCGGCGACCCACAACATGTCGCGCTTGGGGTCGCGCAGGTTCTCGAAGTTGACGGGCACGGGCTTCGCCCAGCCGAAGAGGAAGCCGGTGAAGGCGGTGAGCAGCGGCACCAGCACCGTGCCGATGGGGTCGATGTGGCGCGCCGGGTTGAGGCTCGTGCGGCCGAGCATCCACGCCGTCTTGTCGCCGAAGTACTTCGCGGCGTAGGCGTGCCCGGCCTCGTGCAGCGTGATCGCGAACACCACGGGGATGGCGTACACGGCGATGTAGACGATGATGCCCTGGATGTCCATCAGGCACCCTCACCCGAACCCTCTCCCAAGGGAGAGGGGCCGAACGTGGGACGCGGTTTCGTGGGGGCGAGCATCAATGCAACGCCGCCCGTACGAACCCGAACGGCCGGATGTCGCCCTTGCCCTCGCGCAGCAGCACGGGGCGGTCGCCGGAGATGTCGATCACCGTCGTCACGTCCAGCCCGCAGGGGCCGGAATCGATGATGGCGTCGAGCTGGTGGTCGAGGTGCTCCCGGATCTCCTCGGCGTCGTTCAGCGCGACGCCGTGGTCGGGGAGGATGAGGGTGGAGGAGAGCATGGGCTCGCCCAGCTCCGCCAGCAGCGCCAGCGGCACCACGTGGTCGGGGATGCGCACGCCGATCGTGTGGCGCGGGTGCAGCAGGCGGCGCGGCACGTCCCGCGAGGCGCGCAGGATGAAGGTGTAGTTGCCGGGCGTGTTCGCCTTGATGAGGCGGAACTGGATGTTGTCCACCTTGGCGAACTGGCCGATCTCGGAGAGGTCGCGGCACATCAATGTGAGGTGATGCCTTTCGTCCACGTTGCGGATGCGGCGGATGCGCTCCATCGCCGCCTTGTCGCCGATGTGGCAGCCGAGCGCGTAGCAGGAGTCCGTCGGGTAGGCGATGACGCCCCCCGCGCGGATGATCTCCACCGCAGCCTTGATCGAACGCGGCTGCGGGTTCTCCGGGTGAACCGAGAAGAATTCCGACATTCCTGTTCTTTGCGGCCACCGGCTTGCCGGTGGCCCGTCGTTGCCGGGCGGCTATGCGGCTAGTGCGCCCATCGGGTCCACACGGGCACGAGCGAGGCCGGCAGCGGCGGCAGCCGCCCCGGCATCACCGGGCTTTCGCCCGGCCCGTGGAAATCGGAGCCGCGGGAGGCGAGGAAACCGTACTCCTCGGCCACGCGGCGCCAGGTGGCGTATTCCTCGGGGCGGTGACTTCCGGTCACCACCTCGATCGCCTCGCCACCGAGGCGCTTGAACTCTTCCAGTAGGGTCGCACGGCCGAGGGGCTTGAGTCCATAGCGGCCGGGGTGGGCCAATACCGCCACGCCCCCCGCGCCCCGGATCCAGGCCATCGCGTCCTCGAGCCGCGACCACTCGTGATGCACATAGGCGGGCTTGCCCTTGCCCAGGTACTTGTCGAAGGCGTGCTGCGTGTCGCGCACCCGGCCGGTCTCCGCCAGGTGCCGCGCGAAATGCGTGCGGGAAAGCCGCTTCTCGCTCCCGGCCAGCGCCAGCGCCGCCTCGAGCGTCCCGGGGATGCCCAGCTTCTCCAGCGCCTGCGCCATGCGCGCCGCCCTGCCGAGTCGGCCGTCGCGGATGGACAGGAGGCCCGCGGCCAGCACGGGCGAACCGGGGTCGATCCCGAGGCCCACCACGTGGACGGTGGTCTCCCCCCAGGTCACCGACACCTCGACCCCGTTCACGAACGCCACGCCCAGGCGACGCGCTGCCGCAGCGGCCTCCTCGAGGCCGTCGACCGTGTCGTGATCCGTGAGCGCCATCGCGTCGGCCCCGTTGCTTGCGCCCAGTTCCACCAGCCGGGTGGGGGAGAGCAGCCCGTCGGAGGCCGTCGAGTGATTGTGCAGGTCGAAGTTGTCCAACGCCGCAGGGTTTGAGGAAGCAATTGAAATTATAGCAGAATTCGCCCTTGACCACCCGCTGCGCCGGGGTGCCCGCACGCCCGGCGCCGAGACGATTCCCATGGAAATCAAGAAGATCGCCTTCGGCGACGAGGGCCAGGCCGCCACGGCCGCCCTTCTCGCCCGGCTGCCCGCGCTGCAGGCCCGCGCCAGCGCCGTGGACCCCGGCCTCGCCCCCCGGCTGGACCGCCTGAAGCGCGGCCTCGAGACGCTGCAGGCGCTCGATCGCCAGCACGGCGGCACCGGCCCCATCGGCCTGGAAGGCGTGGGCGAGCTCGTATCCGCCATCGTGACCGACCTGGCCCACGCCGAGGCGGCGGCCGGGCGCGCGGCGGATGCCGCCCTCACGACCGACGTCGCGGATTTCCTCCTCGGCGTTTCGCTCTGGGCGGTCCGCCACGGGGTTCTTCTCGACCCGGCCGAGCCTATCGTGAACGCGCTCGCCCACCGGGCCAACGCCGCCCGCTCGAAGCCGGAACTCGCCGCCGTGTACGGCCTGATGCAGGGCGTCGTCGCCCACCTCGCCCCCCGGCTCGCGGCCGACCTCGAGCGTTCCAACCCCGAGCGGCCGTGGCGGATCCTGCACGCCAACCTCGCCATCACCGCCATCCGGACGGAGGACGCCGCCCTCATGGACCACGCCTTCGACGCCCTCGACGCGGCGCTTCCCGACGAGCGCGCTTCCTTTTATGGCGAAGCCCTGGCGCTCGCCCTTTCGCCCGGCGTCGCCCCCCAGGTCAGGGAACGGATCGAGGCCCGGCACCTCAAATGGACAGCCGCCCGCTGAATGGGCGAAAATAGCGGATTGATTTTGCGAGGCTTTTGGCTCCCTTGAAGCTGCTGTTCGACCTTTTCCCGGTCATCCTCTTCTTCGTCGCCTTCAAGTTCCAGGGCATCTACGCCGCCACCGCCGTGGCCATCGCCGCCACCGTGGTGCAGGTGGGGTACGTGCTCGCCCGGGGCCGCAAGGTGTCCAACATGCAGTGGATGAGCCTCGTGATCATCGTCCTCTTCGGGGGCGCGACGCTGCTGCTGCGCGACGAGACCTTCATCAAGTGGAAGCCCTCTGTCCTTTACTGGCTCGCCGGGGCCGTGTTCCTGGGCGGCCTCGCCTTCCGCACGAACCTCGTGAAGGCGGTGATGTCGGAGGGGATCACGCTCCCGGAGCACGCCTGGACGAAGCTGTGCGTCGCCTGGGGCGTCTTCTTCCTCTTCAAGGGCACGCTCAACCTCTGGGTGGCCTACACCTTTTCCACCGACACCTGGGTGAACTTCAAGCTCTTCGGCGGCATGGGCCTCATGTTCGCCTTCGTGATCGCGCAGG
>Ga0073903_10001006_pt1 | contig 14784 bp, 14 predicted proteins | sample KloWWTKNB14_bulk_FD_66665 | JGI IMG/M metagenome (GOLD analysis project Ga0073903, IMG submission 66665) | Active sludge microbial communities from Klosterneuburg, Austria, studying microevolution and ecology of nitrifiers - Klosterneuburg... | ecosystem: Engineered > WWTP > Aerobic digester >... | reverse complement strand
CCTAAGGTTTTCATCTATGAGAACGTTCGCGGTCTGACCAATCATGATGAAGGACGCACCTGGAAAGTCGTGAAAGATGTATTCCACGAGCTGGGTTATAAAATCCACTACGATTTGCTAAACAGCAAAAATTATGGGATACCTCAACATCGTGAGAGGATTTTCGTGGTAGGCTTCAGAGACCATGATGTCGAATTTAATTTTCCTCAACCAGTCAGTCTTGAGCGTACTATGCAAGACTTCCTTGAAGACTATACGGATTCTAAATACTACCTCAGAGAGAAGGGTGTCAAATTCGTTACGAGCACGAAGAATCGATTGAAACGATATACTCAGATCAACGGCGAGGTTGCTCTATGTCAAAAAGCAAACCAACAGTTTAACTGGCACGGTGATTTCGTCTTTGATAATCGCGAACTCGAACCATCGTTCGACGAATTTTTCTTTAATGTTCTAGATGTTGAAGAAAAGTATTACTTGTCTCCTAAGGTCAGCAAGTATGTGCTTGCTGGCGGAACGAAAAATTTCAAAACAAGCACGGAGACAGACCTTGCCGTAGCTAGGCCGCTGTTACAGTCAATGCATAAGATGCACCGCGCAGGGGTCGACAACTATGTAACGCATCATCAAGGTCGTATTCGCAAATTGACTCCGCGCGAATGCCTTAGGCTGATGGGTTTCAGAGACACGTTCAAAATCGATGTGAGCGATACTCAGATGTATAGACAAGCTGGCAATAGCATAGTTGTAGATGTCCTGATTGCGTTACTGAAACAGATGGATATAACGCGCTTTGGACGTGATTAGTAGTACGGGAACACAGCGGATACGAATTGATGGAGTCGAGTACTTCATCGTAGATTCAATTCAGGACTTCAGGGCGGAGGATAGTTTCATTCATCGTAGGAATAAGCTCGCACAATTTGAAGGGAACGGAGAGGCAAAAAAGCATGTCGGCACTTATGCCGGCGAGCTCGGAAAGCGGCTTTCCCAGTTCTTTGAATATTCACAATGGGGTATGCCACATCGGAGTGAGCAGAAAAATCGTAAGACATATGAATCAGCGAAACTGACCGGGGCATTAATTCAGGATTATAGGTGTCTTTTTAGCAAAGGAAATCTTCTTAAATATTTGGATGATGCGCGCACAGAATATTATAATCAGGAGCAGGTCTACCACAACGATATCAGCGCATACTATGAAGACCGTTATGAACGAGTAAAAGCTTTAGCCTCTGATCATATATATTTCAGCATTTACGATGCATCTGACAATTGGGAACAAAAGCAAAATCGTGGCTATATACGCTCTGATGACAGCATATGGGAGCTTTGGAGAGAACTGATCCTGCCAAAAATTAGCTACTTATCAATTCTTAAACTTCTTCCAGTAAGGCCGTCTCAAAATTCAAGTCCATTATTCTATTTTCGAATTCTTCTCGACTATCAGTTTAGAGCCTTCGTGCACCGCCAGGCTACTGACCCGGCAATTACGAAATATAACGAAGGAATTGAACCGACCGTTCGTGTTAATCGGCAAGGTCAAGATAAGTATAGGAGAGAAGTTATTGAGCACATGGTTCAGTGCCCGTTTTCTAAAATTAGCGATGAGCGTTTGTTAGTAGCAAGCCATATTAAACCCTATAACGTATGCATTAAAGAGGATCGAATAGACCAAGCTTTAGACTATTTGAACGGACTAGCACTTTCGCCAACATACGACAGACTCTTCGATCAAGGTTACATCACATTTTTGGATGATGGTAGGCTTGTTTGTGGCACTCAGCTCAGTGCGTACACCTGGGAACGATTGGGAATTAACCCGACAGCAAATAACAAAATGAGAATATATCCCGAAAACAGGAGCGTGTTTCTGGCTTTTCACCGAAAACACGTATTCCAGGATGAGATAGAAGAAATGAACTAATTGGGATAATACCACTAGACAAAAAAGTACAAGTATTCACAGGCTAACAACGTCGATGGTCGGACACGTGACGATGTCCCGTTAAAATATTACGCTTGGATGTAATAAAGTGCTACACACATTGCAGAATTGCAATGTCCCGATCGAAATCTCAGCGTCTTATATTCGCTTGCCGATTAAGGCATCTGTCCACATATAGTTAATAGCAATCTATGGCTGATCCAATTTGTAGATGGCGTAATCCAAGTATTGGTAACGTCAAATCATTGATATCCATTTTACCGAAGGTTGAACTTTGTAAAGATGAAGCACGAGAGAGTGTAAAGCTTAAAAATTCCGGTTTCTACAAAACGCCTTACCAATTGGCATGCCAGCTAGGATTATATTATGAAGCCAAGGGGAGGTATTTCCCTAAATTCTCTTCTATACCTGAGGATGAAGATTTAATTCGCTATCTCACCAATTGGATTATTCGCTATTCTGTGCCGAACCCATACACGCGTGGATTCTCTAATATGCAGCCAATCTCAGTTCATTCTGAGATATGTAAAAGACTTCTTAAAAAAAGAGATTCGTTAGAATGGGCAGATATTTGCCATGGTATTTTTCAAGAAACTATAGGCAACGAAGACATACTTAGCAATTCAATCAATACCTATTCGCCCGTCATTCAAATCAGGGATGGAATGGTCTTACTGCGAAGGGGCGTCACTTACAAAGATCTCACTATCTACATTGACATAGATATTTCGAATAATAGAAATGATAAGGAGTATTTCTTCGACAATTTCACTGTAGCCGATAGGCGCCGGTCTTTTGATTACACGATGGCTGAATATGCGAGGGCACGAGCAGATGGTGATAAAGATCTAACTGCCCTGCGTCAAATTCAAAGTGATCCTGATCTAAGTCAAACTGAAAAGCTGCGGTTAGCTGAAGCGCGCATTGGTCAAGGGTTGTTCAGAAGAAATCTCATTAACGAGTGTGGCATCTGTGCTCTAACAGGTGTAGATGATGCGAGATTATTAATTGCCAGCCACATTAAACCTTGGAGAGATTCGAATAATCAGGAGCGCCTCGACGCAAAGAATGGACTTTTACTCATTCCTACTTATGATAAGCTCTTCGACCAAAAGCTTATTTCCTTCGATAATGATAAGCGCATGTTAGTGTCGCCATCATTATCCAAGGTGATATGTAAAAAGTTGAACTTGGTCCACAACCGTCTGTATTCAAATTTGCCACTGGAGGGTCGTCAAGAATACATGGACTATCATCGCGAGAAGTTTGGTGTAGCGCATGGCTGATATTCCCGCTTACGTCGCTAGGGCGTTTGATGAGTATCCAACCAATATACAGTGTCCGGCAGTCGTTTACGAACAGCTGAACCCAACAGCGAACACCCGTATCCGCTTAGGCCAAAGCAGCAAACAACCCACCACACACGTCCAACAGCCAGCCCATACTTACTTTGCTACCAACAACGCCAAAATGCCCCGCACCCTCTCCCTCTGCATCCTCCTCCTTTCCTACTTCGGCACCAGCGCGCAATGGACGCAGCGCACAAGCCCTACAACGCAGCCGCTCTATGCTGTGCAGTTCGTGAATGACACCGGGTTTGCGCTGGGGTATTACGGCACGGTGATCCGCTCTACGGACCGTGGGTTGAGTTGGGCTGCCATGCCTTTCCCCAACAGTGGCGATCTGCACGATGTGTATTTCCACGATGCGCTGAATGGTTTTGCGGCGGGTGATAGCGGGCTGTTCCATACGGTTGATGGAGGCGGTTCTTGGGATGCGGTGGTAACGCCGCTACAGGAGCCGTGGCGGTGCGTCACCTTCGTTTCCCCGCAGGTCGGTTTTTGTGGTGGCGGCTGGTTCGGCACGGGTGCGTTGTTGCGCACGCTGGATGGTGGCGCAACGTGGGACGTTGTGTTCAGCGGTGCGGAGATACCCGTTTCCGCCATTCAATTCCCCAGTGCGGATACGGGCTATGCGGTGCAGTACAGCTACAGTTGGGAAGTGCTGAAGACCACCGATGGCGGCGCGAATTGGAGCGCACTGCCGATACAGCCGATGAGCAGCCTCACCAACTTGGAAGGCCTGCATTTCCTGGACGTGGATAATGGCTACGTTGGTGGCTGGTACCTCCCGGCCTTCCTCCACACGGTGGATGGCGGCGTCTCCTGGAGTGAAGTGGTTCCGGGCGGATCCATGAACGTGTATGGCATAGACTTCACGACCTCCCAACAGGGGATCGCAGTGGGTACGCTTGGCGCCATCCTTCACACCTACAACGGCATCGATTGGTCGGACGAGGCGTTGCCCGGATCCACGGAGGATAATTACGCGGTGGACATGTTGGATGATACCACCGCCATCGTAGTGGGCGGCGGCGGGCAAGTACTTCGCTGGAGGTCCGCCACTACGGGGATCTCGGCCAGTGTTCATGAAAACACGGGACTCACAGTGCACCCATCACCCGCAACGGATTGGCTGGTTGTGGATGCCGAAAAAGCGTTACCCGAAGGCACGCGTTTCGAACTGCGCGATGTAAGCGGCAACATGGTGTACAGCACAGCGGCACGCACCCATGCGCGCATGGAAGTAGGAGACGTGGCTGCAGGCAACTACGTATGGCGCTGCGCGGTGAAGGGTAGTACGTTGGCCAGTGGAAAGGTGGTGTTGACGCGCTGATGCATTACGCGTACAGCGTATGTTGTTGATCAAGTGATGGCGCTGCAAAGCATCAGTCTATCCGGAAGGGCTGTGTCGGCATGCGCTCCATGTTGGCGCCCATGAACACCAAGCGATAATTCCCCGGCACCAGTTCGCCCTGTCCTTCGCGGGAGTTCGCACGCACCCACCATGCTAGTGGGATCATTACGGGGTGGTCCGTCCAGTCCGCCCACGGCATGCCACAGTCCATCTGTATCAGCTCGAAGGGAATGCGCTCCACCCAGCTGGTATCGGTGCGCAGCTCCACGCCATAGAGCGGCATCCCGCTGGCGCAACTGCCGTTCAGCATCACGCGTCCGCTGATGCGCACCCACACGTTGCCGTCAACAACACTGTCCACGTTCACTTCGATCATCCCGGGCCGTTGCGCGATCTCGCTTTCTATTTCCTCTTGTGTCGGCGTGTGTGGTGGTTCCGTAGTGCGCGGCGGCACAGGTGGCGGTTGCGCACGGTAATAGGCCTCTTGCTCCTTCAGTTGCTTGGCGTAAGCCGCTTTTTCCGCGGCGATCAAACGCAGTGCCAGCTGGTTCGCCGCTTTGGTACATCGTGGTTCCTTTAGCAGTTCCTCTAGGGCGTAATGCCCCTTTCGGAAGCGGACCACTTCCGGCGTGTCGCGGTCCCAACGTTCGTAGGCGCGTTCCCGCAACGGCTCCATGTGTTCCGGCAGGTCGATCCGCATCGTATCCGAAACAGCTATAACAAGTAGGTAAGACTCCACGTGCTCGCCTTCCACCGGAGCATAGACGAGCCATGGCGCCTTTGGATCCGTGAATAGCGATCCGCCTTTCAAGGGAACGATCACCGCTGGTCCTGCATACGAGCGGTGCACCCCCACATACGGCAGCAACTCCTGGTAGTGATGTTCCACACGATGTTCCTGCGTGAACGGGCGGAGCGGCGCAGCATGCGTTGCAAGCGTGAAGGTGAAGCGCGGCATCCCGGGTTGCGCAACCGATCCGGCGGCAACGAACAAGAGGATGAAGGTGAGTGTGCGCATCGGGAACGGTACACCAAAGATGAGGATCCGTTCATTGCTACCTACAACTGCGTACGGACCTACAAGCTTCATCCTGGTACCAGCAACAGGACCTCAGATACGGTCGTTGGGCAATGAAGGAGCAGGACGATAATGGGCGTGATCGGGGAGGCGGGTCAGGTCCGGTGAACGATGATCACTTTTCGGCTGCCGCCGATGCTTTCCACAGATGACCCAGAGGACACAAATAATTCTGACCGACCCATTCCTTGGGGGCAACGACCCTTTAATTTTGTACCCGTCTTTCTTCAAAAGAGATCCAACCATGCGAAGTACACTACTCATCGTTTCCCTGTTCGTCACCACCCTGATCCATGCCCAGTGCCTGACGTTCGATGGGATCGACGATCAGGGGCAAGTACCCAACACGCAGCTGAATGCCATCGGCATGGGTGATTTCACGGTGGAGGCTTGGATCAATGGAGTGGAAGCAGAGCAACTCAACCATGCCTACCTGTTCTCCAACCGCGTGGACGGCTTCGGTTTCATGCTCTTTTTCCATGGCCCTTGGGGTGGTGCCAACTACAAGATGCTTTGCTTGCAGTTCAACGGCGTCAACTACTTGGTGATCGACAACGGTACCTTCAACGGCAGCCTGCTCGACGGCTCGTGCCACCACGTGGCCATCACGCGACAAGCAGGGACGCTTTATTTCTACGCCGACGGCAGCCCCATAGGAAACCGCATCATTGATGGAACACCAACGGCCGCCACAAGCGCGGCAACCGCATTGATCGGTAGTGACGCCTCGGATAGCTACCCTTTCAAAGGCAACATCTCCGAGCTGCGCATTTGGAACTATGCACGCACGGGGGCGGAGATCCAAGGCAGCATGAATGTGAGCGTACCCGCGAACTCCAGCGGCCTCACAGGCTACTGGCCCATGAACGACAACGGCCAGAACATCACGGACCTCACCGGAACGTCGAGCGGCTTCACCGGCACCTCCAATGTCACTGATGCCTCGGATCCCAATTGGACGAACAATTGCTGCAGCCTGGTCCCGGTGGAGCAATTGTCCCCCGCCGATCCCATCCGCGTGTACACCAACGGCAGTGGCCAATTGGTAGTGGAGTTCCCAAGCTCGGGCCGTGCGGATGTCACCATCATGGATGACCTCGGTCGCATTGTACTTAACAGCACGACCACGGGTACGGCCGTGATCGACCTGCGGCCCTTGGCGGCCGGAGCCTACGTGGCCCGCGTGGATGCTGCCGGCATGGTGCGCGCTGCCCGCTTCGTGGTAGAAGGCCTGCATTGATCGCACTGCTTCCTAGGCGTCCGGCTCCGGTGTTCCACGGGTGCCGGACGCTTGGCCTTGGAGGCTTTCTCCGCTGCCACACCATCCCTGATCAACACAGATCGGGCGTGGGATGGGGTTACGGCTTCAAGGGTGGCCCCCCACCTCCATACCTTGAACAGCCGGGCGATCTCTTCCCGGTCCGGCGGATCGGTCCATTGCGCGGTCTCCGCGGGCTGGTAGGTCACCAGCATGCGCGCGTTCGGTGTGTTGGATGCAGGCATGCGGCTCACTGCTCTACAACACGCTGCCTGGTGCACGCTGCAGTTCCTTGCGAAGTTCTTCCGTGAGGTTTTCCGGAGTTATGCCGCGGGCAGCAAATGCGGGCCATGGATCCGCACCCGCCGCCAACACGTTGAAGAGTCCTGCTTTGCCAGAAGTGCGAAGGACGCGTTCACACAGAAGCGCACCGATCATATACGGTACGCTGGTGTACTCATCGATATCATCCCGGTCGTAGGTATTGCAGCGGTCGCGGAGATTCAACGCGGGATCGGATCGGAGGTAACGTTCCATGTTCGCACGGTGCCATGCATACGGATATTCGGTACTGCCACCGATCAGTGTGGCCAGTCCTTCATTCAGCAAGTCGGGGCATGTCGTGAACTTCCGTGCGATGAAGAGGTGTACCACTTCATGCGTGTAGATGTCCTTGTTATTGCCGGCATACACGTTATCACCTTCATCCACCATGCCGCCGGAAGGGATGGTGTGCATGAGCGGATGATCCTCGAACCCTTTCGCTGTGAACAGGTCCACCGGATCCGCGAACGCATAATAGGTGATCGGAAAAGCGGGGATGTCGAAGAAGGCCGTGAGTTGCTGCACCACGTCATGTTGTTCCTGCGCCTGCACCGCGTTGAACGTGTGCTTCGGAGAGATCACGTACGTGAGTTGATCCAACGTTCTTCGCTCCCACGTGCTGGTAAAGTGCGTGATCGGGAACGATAGACGCGCACCATCTTCAGTAGCGCGCGCAAGGAAGTTGAACGTATAGCGCGGTGTGCTTTCGGTACCGGGCGTCGCCCAACGTACGCGCAACATCATAGCATCGTTCACGGGTGTAATGGACAGCAGGGTGGGCAAGAACCGAACGTCGCCCACACTGTCGAATTCGGCGTAATACAATTCACTGTAGGGCGCGCCGTACTGCTCCAGATCGGGTGCATACCAAAAGTCGTTCCCTGCTTCCGGATCCAACTTCTTCTTGAAGAACCTGCGCAAGCAAGCGATCGCTTCCCGGTTGGTCGCATCTACGGTATCCACTGCAGGGGCAATGCGCAGATCGCTCTCCGTTAGGCGCACGTGTGCCTGTTGTTCCACCACCGGTGTGCTCACTGCTTCGTTCGCGGGTGCCCCGCAGGTGAAGGGCAGTGCGGCTAGCGCGAGTGCTGGAAGTAGGAGGCGCATCGGCGTAAAAGTAGCGGGTTGCGGAAGGACGCAGTGACGTACTGATGCAGATCGGCCTCAACGAAACATTACTGATGGAAATCGAAATGTTCTCTTACATTGCTGATCATGTTGCGTTCCGCTGCGCATGCGATCACCCTGTTCTGCTGTATCCTTTTTTGGGGTGCGGTGGGCATTGCACAGCCATCCGCATCCGCGCTGAACCGGATACAAACAGTTGTTGAAGGTGTACGAACGCCGCAACACGCCCATCAAGCAGCCATTATCCTGCGTGCACGACCCGGTGTGGTGATGTGCAGGGTGGATCACAACACACGCAACATTCTGCTGCATGTGGATCCTGCATGCACCCTCAGCGAAACGGAAATGAACGTGCTCCTCGCTCCGGTGGAAATGTCCGTCCATTGCTTCACACGCAGTCCATCCATTGATGCGCCCTTTCGCAAATTGGATCCGAAGAACTGTGGCATACTACCTCCGCGTAAATGAGGTTCGCGCTCATTGCTTCCATCATGATCGGTTGTGCGGTGGCACCTTCCGGAACGGTGCGCGCGCAATGCACCAACTACACCATTACCGTTGGTGGTGGCCTCTATGACTTTGAGGTCAGTTGGAACATGGTGAATGAACTGGGTGCTGTTGTCGCCAGCGGATTTGCACCGACCACCGTTACCGCGTGCCTGCCGGATGGATGCTATCAACTCAACCTCTACGACAGTTTCGGCGACGGATGGAATGGAGCCACGTATTCCGTGGCCGTTACCGCTACGGGTGTGCTGGTCGGCTCAGGCACGTTGGCCAATGGGAGTTCGGGTACCATGCAGGTCTCGTTGGGTGGTGGATGCTCCAGCGGTGATTGCGACATGTACACCATGGTGGTCACAGCGGGGCTTTATCCCACTGAAGTAAATTGGAATCTTGTCACCGGTCCGGGCATTGTCGCCACAGGCTTTGCACCGACCACTTTAATGATGTGTTTGGATACAGGCTGTTACACCATGCAGCTATTCGATGCCTTTGGCGATGGGTGGAATGGTGCCACGTGGACGTTGAACAATGCGGGAGGCGCTTCCGTGGGATCAGGTACGCTCGGTACAGGCAGCATTGGGCAGGCCACGTTCCCCATCGGTGTGCCGGCTGCGAATTGCGCAAGTGCGGGTCCCATCACTGCAAGCGATTGTCCGGAGGCTGTGAATATTTGCACCAACATCAATTTCTCAATAGACCCTAACGGCATCGGTTCCATGAATGAGATACCGTCAGTGGGCTCTTACGGTAATCCGCTTTTTTACTACGGAGATGGATCACCCAGTCCGTGGGGTTCCGACAATGAAGGGTGCTTGCTGAACAATGAACTGAACAGTACGTGGATGGTGGTGAACATATCGCAAGGCGGGATGCTGGAATTCACGTTCGGTGGGTTGAGCACACAGGTAGGCTTCTATGATTGGATCATGTATCCGTATTCGTCTTCTACGTGCAGTGCCATACCGGCCAATACACAAGCGCCCGTGTCCTGCAATTGGAATTGGGTCAGCTATGGAGGAACGGGTCTGGCCTCCACAGTGCCAAGTGGCGGCGATGCCGGGAATTTCGAACCTCCATTGGCGGTGCAGACCGGTGATCAATACATCATCTGCTTCAGTAACTGGAGTTCGGTCTCCACCGTTGTGCCCCTTCAGTTCGGCGGCACTGCGGTGGTCAGTTGCGAACCACTACCCATTGAACTGCTGGCCTTCCATGCCAAGCGAACAGAGGGTGGCATCCTGATGGATTGGTCCACTGCATCGGAAAAGAACACGTCCCACTTCGTTGTGCAACGTTCCGCGGATCTGATGGAATGGGAAGGAATAAGTGAGCTTCGCGCAGCGGGTTCATCGTACACCACACTGGCCTATAGGTACTTGGATGCCGAGCCTATTGATGGCGTGAACTACTACCGATTGCAAATGGTGGACATGGACGGTACGATGGAGTTTTCCCCAATAGAACAAGCAACCTGGTCCTTGTCCGGAATGTTCGCTTACCCGAACCCGAACAGGGGAGCATTTCAGGTGCATGCGCCCAGCGGCGAAGTAGAGATCATGGATGCCATGGGCAGAACGGTATACAGATCATCAGCATCGACCGTTGGAAATGCCGACCCCTCGGTGCAGTTAACTACGCCGGGCATCTATACCTTGGCAAGCAGTGATGGCGCTGATCGCGCGACCACACGGATCGTGGTGTTCGAATAGGAACGGTTGCGGCGTTCTGGATCGCATCTTCTGCGCAACCTATTTCAGGTCAATGCATGCAACGCCACATACAGTGAAGTTGATCCAAATGGCAAAAGCGGAATACACTCCTCAAGACAACGAACATGAACGATCTAGCACAACAGATCCCTCAGCTTATAGGTGCTGCCTTGCAGCTCACCGCTTTCGGTGCGGGACAGTTCGGTTGGCTGAATGCGAAAGCGGCGCCCTACCTTCTGTTGAACATACTAGGCTCGTTACTATTGCTCATCGACGCGATCGGCATGATGGCCTGGGGCTTCATCATCCTTGAGTTCGCTTGGCTGTTGATCGCGTTGGTAGGTCTTTGGCGAACACGGAAGATCGCCGGAAGGAGTAGAGCACGGAGTAACTAGTGGAGCAGTTCCATGCTGCTCAGCCGTGTTGTTCCTGTTTCATCATTTCATCGATGGCGATGGCGGCATGTGCTGTGGCTGCACCTGCGCGCATTTCGGCAGCGATCCAGATCGCTTCCATCATTTCTTCTTTGGTGGCTCCTTTGCGCATGGCATCCTTGGTATGCGATCGTATGCAATAAGGACATTGCGTAACGTGCGCGATGGCCAGTGCAATAAGCTGCTTGGTCTTAGCGGGCAGGGCACCTTCCTGCAATACGGTACGGCTGAAATTGCGCCACGCTTCCATGGCAGCAGGCGCCAAGCGTTCCTGCATCTGAATCCCTTCACGTGTGGCTTTAGGGAACAGGTGGTCGTGTTCGTTCTCCATTGGTTCGTTCGTTAGGTGTTGTTCCTATTCGGCTTTACCGCGTACCTGAATACAGTTGGCCCACGGCCGATGCAGCTGCGCGTTAGCTGAGCAGTGTTCTAGTGATCTGCTACATGCGAAGTATGCACACTTCGCGACCAGGGTAGTGGTGCAAGGTCACGGTTTACGTGTTCCTTCATGCAGCGGTGCAACAGCGTTCAGCGGTCGCTCCGGTCACGCTCCTATTCGGTCAAGGATCGTGTTGTCGATCGCTTCATGAGCGCACGGACAACGCACGGGCAGTAGGGTGCCGGGCCCTTGAAACTTCCAGTGGCGTGGTGATGCAAACGATGTATTGCTCTATCGCGCCCATCGTGTTATTCTTACGTGTGGTGCCGGTGCAGGTGCTTTACGATCGCTGCCATGGCGCCATCGGAATAGGTTCCGAAAGCATTCACCACAACACCTTTCACGGTGTGCAGTTCGGATGAAACGGCATAGACGATCATTTCATCACCGGGATCGGAATTGCCCTCGAAGCGATAGACCTCGTCGATCTGGAACTCCTCCGGTCGCAGGTTCAACGAAGTGTCGTGGCACACTAGACATTCCTCATCAGCCTGGGCATTGAAGTCCAAGGTGTATCCCCGTTGCTTCAGACCCTTGATCGCTTCGGTAACCGTGTCGTAGTTGTACATCACCTCAGGTTTAATACGGGTTAAAATTCCAACGTCGCGTTGCGCTCCATCACCACCGTGGCTTTAAAGGTATGGCCTATCCGCAGTGAATGGGGTTTGCCAGCAGGTATCAGAAAACTGGAGCCTGCTGCCAACTCCGTGTTACCATCCTTCATCTCAATGGTGGCGGATCCTTCGCTGACCGAAACGATGGCCTCACTGGTGCAATAATGTTCAGGCATGAAGGCTCCAGCGACGGCCGTGACCTGCAGCATTTTGAATTGTTCGCCCACGTGGAGTGGTTTCAATTCTGGTTTTGCTTTTGTTTCCATTGTTGTTTTTAGTTCACGAGTTCTGTTTCCGCTGTGATCTTGGCGGTGCCTCCTGCATAGAGGCGAGAGATAGGACACTTCTCCTTGGTAGTGGCACCCAGTGCCTTCAATTTTGCTGCATCAAGGCCAGTGCATTTCACCTTACAGTGCAGGGTGATCGTGGTGATGTGCGGACCAGTGTCATCTTTGGCAATGGTCACTTGCGCGGTGGTATCAATGCTGGTAGGGCTCAAACCTTCCTCGGTGAGCAACAATGACAGGTACATGCTGAAACAACCTGCGTGTGCGGCACCCACAAGTTCTTCCGGGTTCGTTCCGCCTCCACCCTCGAAACGGGATGCGAAGGTGTAAGCTCCTTCATATCCGGTGAAGCGCATGGTGCCTTCTCCTTCTTTGATCGTGCCCTTCCATTGGGCGGTTGCTTTTGCGGTTGACATCGTAGTAAGGTTTAGTGCTTATGGAACACAAAGTTACCGTGCTAATCCTATTTCAGACAAGATTGTCCTAATTTAACGTTAGCGGGATGATACGCGGTAAGCGGAACCAGGGCTATCGCCTCTTAAAGTTCAGGCAACCGTATTTCTGCGACCCTTTCTGGGTCGAAATGCTTGCTGGGCATGGCCGCGATCTAATTTCTGTGACCCATTTCAGGGTCGAATAATGCAGATGCTTCGACCCTGAAATGGGTCGTATAGATTAGTAAAACAGAATACGATACCCGTCTTTCGACCCGGAAAGAGTCGCAGGATTTGAGTTTCAATGAATACAAAAGTTTAAGAGGCTATAGCCCTGTAAGCGGAACAAGTCCTACCAACACGCAGTTGCGGAATAGCTTGGTGCGTTGAAAGGAGAGGAATGCACGCTGCATGTATTCAGCATTGATGTGCTGATCCGTTCTCGCTAGAACGCCAACTCCACTTGCAACCGACTGCGGTAGGCATCCGGACGGTACTGTTCCGTGAGCAAGGAGAAGTCCAGCTGCACCTTGAGGTTATGCCCAGAAACGTATTTGGAAATACCGAACGTGCTCTCGGTGAGCGGTGTTCTGCCGGTTTCTTTTTCCGGTTCGAACGCGCTGTAGCGTCCGGCCAATTCCCAATTGTTCTTGAAGAGGTAGCCGCCTTGCAGGTTGTATCCGTAGCCCGTGCGGAATGCACCCGTACGTATGCCAGCACTGTCGAACACGCTTGGAGACCCATCCGTTGCTTCTTTATGACCGTACTCGCCCAAGAAATAGATACCTCGGTATTTGAATGTGATATCGGCGAAGAAGGCCTGTAGGCTTCGGGTCTCTGTTAGCACGGTGCCCCATGATCCACGGTCCTGGAAACCATTCGCGTTATGGTCGTACGCCAGTCCGATCAGGATCTTGGGCGTACGTTCCCGTTCCATATCGGTCTCGGTGGTTCGCCCGTTGTTGGTGAACGTGCCCAACGGAAAAGCTTCCACACGCGCGGTGAATTCACCACCGGTACTTCTACCACGGTCGCGGATACCATCACCTTGGCTATAGGCAAGAGCCCAATGCAATGGCATGTTGCCAAGAAGCAGGCTGTGGTGCAGTTGCACGCCCATTTCACGATCAAGGTTCAGCTGGGTGTTCATGATCGAACGGTCCACCAATTGCATGGTCTGCGAAGACGTGATGCGTTGGATATTTCCCGGAAGTTTTGCCTGCCCGAACCAGAGGTGGAATTGGCCTGCGAAGTTCCATTTGATCACCGCATCGCGGATGTAATTACCCGCAAGGTCATACTCCAACTTATAGACCAGTTTTGGAGAGAACACCCACCCATCCAATTTGGCGCGACAGCGGCGTATGGACCAGTCTTCTTGAAAGCTGTTCGTTGCATCCACATACGTGCCGGTGAAATTCGGTTGTATCCGTAAACGGAACTGCACATAGAACGTTGAGTCCTTTGTTAAAAAGCGTAGTCCATTCCCGAGTGTAGTATTCGTAACATCGACCTGCGCGTTGGTCATGTGCGAATGAAAGATGAAAATGAAAAAGATCACCAGAAAGAAAGGTCGCTTGAACGCCATGCGTTGCTCAGGATAAGGATCTTGATGGTTCATTGTTCGGGATCGGTTACGGTGCCGTGGATCCCACCACAATGGTAACAAAACCTTTACACGCTTGGGACTACTTCGAAATTCAACACGTTCCGCTGAATGATGGCACCAAGAGCTCCAAAGCCGCAGGAGCGTAAGAAGCGCTACAGCTCCGGTCCGTTCACATTCAGCGATCGTATTGGGCAGTCTTAACACAATGGTAACATGGGCAACACGCTCATAACATACGCGTTGCGGTATTTTGCTGCCCGAAACGACCTTTTCCCTCATGGACATTTCACCCTACTGGAGCACAACCGTAAGTATTCT
>Ga0073903_10001002_pt1 | contig 14816 bp, 10 predicted proteins | sample KloWWTKNB14_bulk_FD_66665 | JGI IMG/M metagenome (GOLD analysis project Ga0073903, IMG submission 66665) | Active sludge microbial communities from Klosterneuburg, Austria, studying microevolution and ecology of nitrifiers - Klosterneuburg... | ecosystem: Engineered > WWTP > Aerobic digester >... | reverse complement strand
GAGGCGTTCGAGCGCGGAAAGCCAGCTCGCGACGGTCCGGTGTGCAAGCTGCAGGTCTTCCCGCAATGCGTTGATCGATAGTGGCGATCCAACGAGCGCCGGCAGACGCCCGATCAGGAGTTCAAGCGTGCCGAGATCCACGATGCGCTCCAGCGAGGCCACTTCCTCGCGGACGAGGCGGGAACCGTACTCGCGCGACCAGCGCCGCGCAAAAGCATCGTTGCCGGCGAAATACGGCTCGGGGAAACCCCCGAGTGCCAGCAGGTCCCGCAAGTCATTGGCGGTGGTCAGTCCCAGTTCCGCGACGGAGAGCGGATGCAGTCGCAGCAGGTGATACCGGCCCTGCAGCGAATCGCCGCCGAAGCGGTAGAGATCGAGCCGGCCGCTCCCCGTGACCAGGATGCGCTGACCGCTCGCGCGCCCGTCGTAAAGCCCTTTGAGGTAATTGCGCCAGCGGTGATACTTGTGGATCTCGTCGAAAATCCACAGCGGGCCGGGCGGCATCTCGCCCGCGAGAATGCGGCCGCGATCGGCGGGGCTGTCCCAGTTGAGATAGCCTGCGCGGGCGCCGGGGAGGCCGCGCGCCAGGGTCGTCTTGCCGACCTGTCTTGGTCCGGCAACAAATACCATGCGGCGCGCAAGGTCGGCGCGCACCTGTGAAAGCAGATAGCGCGGGCGGGGGCGCATGCGGTGAAGGTACGTGTAATTTGGATGGCAGTCAAAAATCACCGTGAGTAATTTTGACTGGTATCAAAATTGACCAGATCGACTCACCGATGGAATAATCGCCGCCCCATGCGCCGTCGACACCCACGTCTTCGCTGCTCGATGGCGCTTGCGACTGCTTGTGCCGTTTTCTGCGCCCATGCAGGTCCCTGGCTCGCGCCGGGCGATCTTGCTGTCCGCCACGACATCGAAATACTCGCAGACGCCGGCATCCTGCGCGGTCCCGTCACCACCTGGCCGGTCTCCTGGCCCGACGTGGCGCGCGACGCGAACGCGGCGCGGCTGCCTGATGATGCGAGCGAGGCGCTCCGTCAGGCGCTGATGCGCATTCAGAGCGCCGCGCGGCGCGAGTCGAAGACGGGATTCGAGGGGCTCGATGTGCGGGCGTCCGGTGCGCGGGATCCGGATTCGCTGCGCACCTTCGCCGATACGCCGCGCGAGGAAGGCGAACTCGAGCTCGCCGCGGCATGGATGGGCAACCGCCTCGCCGCGAACCTGCAGGTCACCGGCGTCACCGATGCGAGCGACGACCAGACAGCGCGCTTCGACGGCAGCTACGTCGGCCTTAATGTCGGCAATTTCATGATCTCGGCGGGCTGGATGGAGCGCTGGTGGGGACCAGGCTGGGAGGGCAGCCTGATCCTCGGCTCTGCGGCACGGCCGATCCCGAGTGTGCGGGTCGAGCGCAACTACACCGACGCCTTCGAAACGAAGTGGCTGCGCTGGATCGGGCCCTGGCGCGCGAGCCTTGAACTCGGGCAGATGGAGGGCAGCGACGTGCCCGTGCCCGATGTGCGCTTCTTCGCGGCGCGCGTCAATTTCAAGCCGCGGCCGTGGCTCGAGTTCGGCCTCAGCCGCACGGCGCAGTGGTGCGGCGAGGGGCGGCCGTGCGGGTGGGGAACGTTCAAGGATCTCCTGATCGGCAACGACAATTCTGACGCCAATCTCGGCACGAACGATGAGCCTGGTAACCAGATGGCGGGGTACGATTTTCGTCTGCGATCACCGTGGCGCCCACTGCCACTCGCACTCTACGGCCAGTTCATTGGGGAGGACGAAGCGGGTGGGCTGCCTGCGAAGTTCCTCGGGCAGCTCGGCGCCGAGAGCTGGGCCTCGACCCCGTGGGGCGCGCTACGCGGGCATTTCGAGTACGCCGATACGAGTTGCAACTTCACGCGCAGCCGGCCGATGCTCGGCTGTGCCTATCGCAATCACCTCTATCCGCAGGGCTACACCTTTCGGGGTCACTCGATCGGGCATGCGATGGGCGGCGACGGCCGCATGTATTCGCTCGGGAGCCTGCTGGTGCGGCCGAATGGCGACAGCCTCAGCGTGCTCCTGCGCAAGGTGGAGCTGAATCGCGGTGGGGCTGCATCCAACCGCCTCAAAAACATCGAGGTCCAGTACAATCGCCCCTTCGCCCGAGGCGAGCTGCGGCTCGGACTCGGCTACAACGATTTCGATATCGAGCCGGCTGATGGCGCGGATTTCACCGGCTTCATCGAATGGCGACAAGGGATTTGATGCGCAGATTGTTCTCCCTGGTGCTGTGCGTGCTGGCCCTGCCGGTGCTCGCGCAGGTCCCAAGCGCCGAGCAACTCGAGATGCTGCGCAACCTCACGCCCGAGCAGCGGCAGATGCTGCTCGAGCAGTTGGGCGTGGGCGTCGAGGCGGCCCCGCGCAATGGAGACAAAAAACCTGCGGAGTCTTCCGAAGCGCCGCGCGCGCAGGGAGACAAGGGCGCGAGCGCAGAATTGGCGGAACAGGTGAAGCGCGCGTCGACGCTGCAAGGTGAAGATACGCTCGTCATCACGATCGGGTTTCCCGAGCCCCGCACTGCGCCATCGACACAGGAGGGGCAACCACCGATCGTCATCGACCCGACGAAGGACTGGGATCCGCTCCGCAAGGAAGAACTCGGCAAGACGATCGAGCGCATCAAGGCGAAGAACCCTTACCGGCTGAACCGCGAGGGCGCGCTGCTGCTGCCCGGGTTTGCGCCGATGCCGCTCGCCGGCCTCAACGAAGAACAGGCTGCGCTGCGCCTGACTGCAGAGCCCGCACTCGACGGCCTCGTCATCAAGGTGACGCGTCTGCCGCTCGAAAGGTCGGGCCCGACGGGCCTCAAACCTTTCGGCTACGAGCTCTTCAAGGACTCGCCGTCGACTTTCGCGCCCGTCACCGACGTGCCCGTGCCGGCGGACTATGTGGTCGGTCCGGGCGATGAGCTCGAAGTGATCCTGTACGGCAACCAGAACCGCACCCTGCGCCTGACTGTCGGCCGCGACGGACGGATCAACTTCCCCGAACTCGGCCCGATCAGCGTCGCGGGGCAGCGCTTCAGCGCCGTGCAGGCGGGTATCCAGGATCGCGTGTCGAGCCAGATGATCGGCGTGCGAGCGAGTGTGTCGATGGGCGACATCCGCTCGGTCCGTGTGTTCGTGCTCGGCGAGGCAAACCGGCCCGGCACCTACACCGTGAGCGGCCTCGCGACGATCACGTCGGCGATCTATGCGGCCGGCGGCGTCAAACCGATCGGCTCGCTGCGCGACGTGCAGCTGAAACGCCAGGGCGCGGTCGTGCGTCGCCTCGATCTTTATGATCTCCTCATCCGCGGTGACACGCGCGATGACGCGAAGCTGCTGCCGGGCGACGTGATCTTCGTCCCACCGGTGGGTCCCACCGTGGCGGTCGACGGCGAAGTGCATCGCCCTGCGATCTATGAATTGAAGGCCGGCGCGCGCGCCGCCGATGTGATTGAGCTTGCAGGTGGGCTGACACCCGAAGGCGACCCGCGAACCGCGTATCTCACGCATGTCGACGAACAGAAGCGCCGCGTTGTCGTCAACGTCGATCTGGCGGCGGCCGAAGGGCGTGCGCAATCGATCGGCAATGGCGACATACTGCGCGTCGCGCGGCTGCGCCCGACGATTGATTCGGGCGTAGCGGTTTCCGGGCACCTCTATCAGCCCGGCGCCGTGGCATGGCATGAGGAACTGCGGCTGTCCGACGCGATCCGCTCGCTCGACGACCTGAAGCCCAACGCCGACACCCACTATGTGCTGATCCGCCGCGAACTGCCGCCCGGCCAGCGCATCGCCGTGTTGTCCGTGGACCTCGCCGCCGCGCTGCGCGTGCCGGGCTCGGAGGCGGATGTCCCATTGATGCCGCGGGATCAACTCACCGTGTTCGATCTCGAATCCGGCCGTGAAGCCGTGGTGGAGCCCTTGCTGCGGGATTTGCGGTTGCAATCGAGTGCCGCGCAGCCGACCGAGTCTGTGCGTGTCGAGGGTGCCGTGAAGGTCAAGGGCGAGTATCCGCTCGAGCTGAACATGCGGGTGTCCGATCTCGTGCGCGCTGGCGGCGGGCTCGATGATGCGGCGTTCACGACCAGCGCCGAGCTGACCCGGTTTCGGATCATCGGCACCGAGCGACAGACAGAGACGATCGAGATCGATCTCGCCGCAGCGCTTGCCGGCGATGCCACTGCGAATCTACCGCTGCAGTCCTTCGACGTCCTGCTCATCAAGGAGACGCCTGAGTGGCGCGAGCAGGAAGTCGTGAGGCTCGATGGTGAAGTGCGTTTCCCCGGCGACTACCCGATCCGGCGTGGCGAATCGCTGCGATCGGTGCTCGAGCGTGCGGGCGGGTTGACCCCGCTTGCAGCGCCCCGCGCGGCTGTCTTTACCCGCGAGGGTCTGCGTGATCGCGAGCAGCAGCAGATGGACCGGCTTGCCGACCGGTTGCAGACCGATCTTGCGACGGCGGCGCTGCAGAGCGCGAATGCGAATCAGGTCGGGGCGGGTACGGCGCTTTCTGTTGGGCAGTCTCTGCTGGCGCAGCTACGCTCGGCGAAAGCGGTGGGCCGTCTCGTCATTGATCTGCCCGCAGCGATCTCTGCGGTGCCGGGCTCGGATGCCGATATCCTGCTGCGGGACGGCGACCGGCTGGTCGTTCCGAAGCAGCGCCAGGAAGTGACGGTACTTGGCGAAGTGCAGAACTCCACGTCGCACTTCTATCGGGCAGGCTTGTCGCGCGATGATTACATTGGCCTCTCCGGCGGCGCAACCCGCAAGGCCGATGATGGGCAGATCTATGTCGTGCGCGCCGATGGCAGTGTGGTCGCACGCGCTTCAAGCCGCTGGTTCAGCCGTGGGTCGAGCATCAGGATGGAGGCGGGAGATACCGTGGTCGTGCCGCTCGATACAGAGCGGTTGCCGACGTTGCCGCTGTGGCAGGCGGTGACGCAGATTCTTTACAACGTCGCGATCTCGGTCGCGGCGATTAATTCGTTCTGACGATCACCAATGACCCAGAGCCCGAATGTGTCGTTCGCCGTTCCAGTCCTGCTGCGAGTCTTGTGGCGGCGTCGCGTGATTGTAGTCACCATCGTCGTACTGTCTTTGCTCTGCGGCGCGGCCATTGCGTGGCTCAAGACACCGCTGTACCGATCGAGTGTCGTGCTTGCACCACGGCAAAGCGAGGAACAAGGCGGGGCGCTGACGGCTGCATTGGGACAGATGGGCGGGCTCGCGTCGCTGGCGGGTCTGGCAGGGCTCGGGGGCCAGGATTCAAATGACTCTCTGGCGTTGTTGACGAGCCGTGCATTCTTCGAGCGCTTCGCACGCGATTCACAGATTCTTCCAGTCCTGTTTTCGTCCAATTGGGATGAAAGGTCCGGTCAATGGAAATCGACTCTCCGAGCAGAAGACATACCCACGCTCGATGACGGGTGGGAACTGTTCAATACGCGTATACGGACAATTTCGCAGGACCAGAAGACCGGAATTGTAACTCTCTCCATAACGTGGAAGGACCGGGAAACCGCTGCAACCTGGGCCAATGCGCTTGCGACTCGGCTGAACGAAGACATGCGCAGTCGAGCCATTGCCGATTCGATCGCAACCAATCGGCAGCTTCAGGAACAATTAGACAAGACATCTGTCGTGGAGCTCCAGCAAGCAATCCATCGATTGATGGAGATGCAGATAAAGCGGGAAGTCCTGGCACGATCGAGGTCGGACTATGCATTCGCAGTTGTCGATCCAGCGGTTGTATCCGATGCAGACCGCTTCGTTTCACCGAAGCGCGCGCTAATCCTGCTGTCCGCACTGATTATCGGGTTTGCCTCCGCCGTGATCTTCGTCATTCTCCGCGAGGGTCAGGGTCGTGGGAGCCCGGCGCAACACTCCTAGAATGACGTGGTGAGCACCACGCACGGCAAGGCCGCCGTACCGCTTTTGCGCGCGCTCAGTCTCTCGCTGGTGTTGCAATGCGTTGGCCTGGGGTTGCTCACGTTGGCGCAATTGTTCATTGCACGCCTGCTCGGGGCAGCCGGGTTCGGCGTCTTCAGTTACGCAGCAGCATGCGCAAGCGCAGCTATCACATTCGGCAAGTTCGGCACGGATACGCTGATGTACCGACGCGGCGGGCAATATTTTGCGAACCAGGAATGGAGGCGATTTCTCGGCTTGTTCCATCGCTCGTGCGTGCTGCTATTGCGTGCCTCGCTGGCAGCATGCTTGGGTCTCGGAGTGTTCGCGTGGCTGATCTATCGGCATAAGGGCGATGCGACTCTCGGTGCGGCAATAATTGTAGCGGCCTTGGGCGTACCGATCGTTGCCTCATCGAGCCTGAGACAGGCGGCATTGATCACTATCGGCGAGACCGCCAAGGGTTTGCTGCCGGAGAATCTGGTTCGGACCACTCTGCTCATAGGCGGAGCGCTGGCGCTTGGAGCGGCAGGAATCAACGCGCCACTGCCTGCGGTCGCACTGAATGTACTGACTTATCTTGCGGCGCTCCTACTGGGGCAGTACTGGTTGGATCGCAGTGCAATTGGACGGGTGCAGACAGGCCGCGACTCGAGCGAGCAGTCGCAGTGGGACAGTGCGGCGCGCGGCCTTCTGCTTTTCTTGGGTGCCTATCAGATCGTCGCGCAGTTCGACCTCCTGTTGCTTGGAATACTGAGCGACAAGACGTCGATCGGAATTTATGCGAGTGCAAGACAAATAGCTTCGCTGGGTATGCTCGCGCTGTTCACATTTCAGATTGTCGCATCGGCGCGGATCGCGTCGGCCTATTCCGCCGGAGATCGACGGTCATTTTCGCGAATCGTGGACGCCGTCGCGCTGTCAGGCGCCGCTTTCACGTTTGCGTACGCATTGTTCATCCTGATTGCCGGTTCCTGGGTGCTCCGGTTGTTCGGGGCGGAATTCGTGGCCGGGCGAACCGTGCTGCTGTGGTTGATTGGTGCGCAGGTCGTCAATGCGATTGTCGGCCCCGCAGGCACCGTGGTCGCGATGCTCGGATTGCATCGAGCGGCCACGTTTGTGTACCTGTTCACCGCTGCGTTCGGTGCGGCGCTGCTCCTGGTCCTGGTGCCGGCATTGGGCATCGACGGTGCGGCAATTGCGGTCGTGGTGACAACGGCCCTGTGGGGTATCGCCCTCAATGTGCTGCTGTATCGACGTGTTGGCACGACAGTCTGGATAGGAAGGATTCGCAGGGGTGAGAGCAGTGGATAGCGTAGCGGGGGGCGCTTGGTACATTGCATTCTTGGCGACCGCGGGTCTCGGCGCGTGCTACCTGTTTCTGCGACGACGCAGGTTTGACTTCTGCACGATTGGTTTTCTCGGCGCGTGCTTCTACTTTCTGCCTGGCTTTGTCGGATTTGCCGGGTACGCAGAAGGTTTCCTGCTGCGGCCCGTGGCGATACTGCCCGGCACCTACGCGATCATGTGTTGGGTGCTTTTCGTACTGGTCTTCTGCGCTGTGCTGGTCGATCTTGCAGAACACGACAACCGCGCGCCTACCCCCACGGCCAATGAATCTCTGCACCATATGGGCACGATCGCGACGTTGGCGGGGGTCGCGGGTCTCGTGCTGACCTGTGCCAGCGTCGGTACTGCGCTGCTCGACCCCGACAAGTTCGCCCTGCTGGCCTTGCTGAACCGATGGTACCTGCTTTGGACCACCGGGGCAGTGCTCGGCTTGTCCATCACCTTCCTGCGTCGCAGGTGGCTCTTGTTCGCCGTCAATGGGCTGTTACTGTTGGCGAACCTTTACGTCGGATTTCGGGTGGACCTGGTGATCGCGGTCCTTGCTCTATGCGCAATTGTAATGGCGCGTCGCGGGCCTGCCAGGTTCATCAGCTACTGGCGCACAGGAATGCTGATTGCCGCATTTGGCGTTCTATTGTTTGTATATAAGTACATATTATTTGCGCTCAAGGCGCTGGACACGGATTTGTTGATGGCCCAGATCAGCAACCCGGATGCTTTCAAGCTGATATTCCTTTACTCAGAGCCTTTCGTAGCGCAAGGCACGCTGAACGAGGTAATACGACAGGGATTTTCTGTGGGAGCGGATCATCTGCTATCGGTGTTTTTCCTGCTCGTTCCCTTCGCGAACGAGTTGGGCGCAGAAGTGGTGGGTTTTAACGATCTCTTCCAGCCGGCGCTCTTCTCGTCTGTGACGGAGTATGGGCTTGGGAGCAATATCTGGGCGGAGATGTGGGCGGTCGGCGGCTGGCCGGCCATTGTGCTGTTCAGCGTCGTATTCGCTGCAATGCTCGTGTCATCGTCGATCATGGTGCGGCGCCTGGGCCCGGAGGCCATGGCATTGCTCGTGACACTGGCGGTGTACTGGAGCTTTTACGTCCATCGGAACGACTTGCTGTATCAACTCACGCTGAGTCGGAGAATATTGATGGCGTGGGCGGTGTTCGCGCTGTTCGCCTTGGCAATCGACCAGTTGCTCGGGCGCGTGAAGTTGATCATTGCTAGGGAATGTTCGTCCGTGGAGGGATATGGGTGATTGGCCAGATTTTGAGAAAACTTGTCGAGTGCAATGTTGCGGCGTCCCGAGCATTTGACAGGCTGTTGCCCCGGGACCTGACTCTGGACGGCAACCGCTACTTCATGGATTCCTTCTATGTGCGCTTTCTGGAAAGAGCCTGCAAGGTTTTCGATATCGGTGGTGGCAGGCATCCTGCGATTGCACCGGCAAGGAAGCTGCAGTTCGAACTCTCGGTGACCGGAGTCGATATCAGCGCCGAGGAGTTGGCTGGGGCACCCGATGGTGCCTACGACCAGGTTGTTTGCGCGGATATCACGACTTACCATGGGGGCGCGAGCGCGGACCTTGTTCTGTGCCAGTCGCTGCTGGAGCACGTCCCGTCGACGGATGGCGCATTCAGGTCAATGGCATCGATCCTGAAGCCCGGCGGGACTGCGCTGCTCTTCTGTCCGTCGAGGAACGCCATGTTTGCGCGGCTCAATCTGCTGCTTCCAGAAAGAGTGAAGCGCGCCATTCTTTTTGCCGTGTTCCCGGCCGCACGCGGCTCCCAGGGTTTCAGGAGTTACTACGATCACTGCACGCCGCTTGATTTCGAGCGGATGGCGGCGGCGCACGGGTTCGAGGTCGTTGAACGACACCTTTTCTACAGCAGCTCGTATTTCTCTTTTCTGTTGCCACTGCATGTGCTCTGGCGTGCGTGGATCATTCTCTATCGCGCGGTGTCTCCAGTTCAGTCAGCCGAGACTTTCGTGTACGCCCTGCGGCGTACCGACTCGTCGTCGCCGGGCTTATAGCAAGTGTGCGGTATTGCGGGCGTATTCGGTGGGGCGACAGGAGTCGATATCAGTGCGACGGCGGGGGCCATGGCGGAAGCCATCTCCCACCGCGGCCCCGATGATGGTGGAGTCTGGTGCGATGCGCAGGCCAAGGTGGCGCTCGCACATCGGCGCCTGTCCATACTCGATCTTTCTCCGGCAGGGCACCAGCCCATGCCGTCCCACAGTGGTCGATACGTCATCGTATTCAACGGCGAGATTTATAACCATCTGGATATCCGGAGCGAGCTCGAATCGTTCGGTGGCCGCAGCTGGCGGGGTCATTCCGATACCGAGACATTCCTGGCCGCTTGCGATCAATTCGGCGTGCGTGGCGCATTGCGACGCAGCGTCGGCATGTTTGCGTTTGCGCTGTGGGACTGCGCAGACCGTACGCTCTATCTGGCCCGGGACAGGATCGGCGAGAAGCCGCTCTACTGGGGTCGAACGAACGGTGGAGCGATAGCCTTCGGGTCGGAACTCAAGGCCATCGTGAGGGCTCCAGGAGTCGGCCGGGAAATCGACCGCGACGCCTTGGCATTATACATGCGACACAACTATGTCCCGGCGCCGCACAGCATCTACAAAGGTGTACGCAAACTGGGAGCCGGCGAGTTGCTATGTGTGAGCGGCGAGTACCCGACGGTGCACTCGGAGAAGTACTGGAGTGCCCATGAAGTGGTGATGCGCGCCTTGGGCGAGCCTCTTGTGGGAGACGCCGTCGAGGCAACGGATGAGCTTGAGCGGCTGCTTCTGCGGTCAGTGGGACAGCAGATGGTCTCGGACGTGCCGCTTGGTGCGTTCCTGTCCGGCGGCATTGATTCGACAACGGTTGTGGCATTGATGCAGGTGCAGAGTGCACGCCCGATCAAGACTTTCACGATCGGATTCAACGAGGAGGGCTACAACGAGGCGGTTCACGCAAAGGCGGTAGCCGAGTATCTCGGCACTGATCATGCTGAGCTGTACGTGAGTCCGGCGCAGGCGCAAGCGGTGATTCCGCGGCTGCCGATGATCTATGACGAGCCGTTCGCCGATTCGTCCCAGATCCCCACCCTGCTCGTCAGTGAACTGGCGAGGAAGCATGTCGCCGTGAGTCTGTCGGGTGATGGAGGCGATGAGCTGTTTGGGGGCTACAACCGATATCTGTGGACGCGATCCCTGATACGGCGCTTGGGCTGGTGTCCACGTGCGATTCGCGCGGGGATGGGCCACGCCATGCAATCAGTGGCGGTCGGAAACTGGGACCGGGTAGCGCAGATGATTTACCGGGCTATGCCTGCGCGGCTGCGATACGCGCAACCCGGTGACAAGATCCACAAGCTGGCCCAAGTGCTGCAGCTTGGAAGCGGTTGCGAGATCTATATGCGATTTCTTTCGCATTGGGATGAGCCGCAACGACTTGTGCGCGGCACATCCGACCCCCTTCCTTCGCTGATGGGCCAGACGACGCGGCTGCACTCGAACATCGAAAACGAGATGATGTACTTCGATCTCGTCAATTACCTGCCTGACGACATCCTGGTGAAGGTCGATCGGGCGGCCATGAGCGTCTCGCTGGAATCACGGGTGCCGTTCTTGGATCATCGCATACTCGAGTTCGCGTGGCGTGTGCCGTTGCAGCTGAAGATCCGTGGTGGCCAGGGAAAGTGGCTCCTGCGGGAAGTCCTGCATCGGCACGTGCCCCGCGCACTCACTGACAGGCCCAAAGTCGGGTTTGGCGTTCCGATCGACTCGTGGTTGCGCGGACCACTGCGCGACTGGGCCGAAGCACTGCTGGACCCGCAACGGATGGATCGTGAGGGGTTTCTTTTCTCCGGCGAGGTGACCAAGGCCTGGAGCGAGCATGTTTCGGGCCGCAGGAACAACGCATACCTGCTGTGGGACGTGCTGATGTTCCAGGCATGGCTGGAGGCCCAATGAGTGCCCCGAAGCTGCTCATGCTGGTGACGGAGGACTGGTACTTCGTGTCACATCGATTGTCACTTGCACGCTCGGCGAAGATTGCCGGATACGATGTGACTGTTGTCACTGGAGTGGGCGACATGGGTGGGCGAATCAGTGAGGCCGGCGTGCGCGTCATCCCCTTTCGCTTCGATCGGCGCGGCATGAATGCCCTGCGCGAACTGGCTACAGTAGCTCGCCTTGTGCGCCTCTTGCGACGGGAACGCCCTGAAATCGTCCACAACGTTTCGCTGAAGCCCGTTGTACTTGGCGGACTGGCATGCCGGCTGGCCGGCATAGAGCGAGTCCTAAGCGCCATAACTGGCATGGGATTCCTGTTCACTGAGCAGCAGCGTGCGCCCGCAGTGTCGAAATTGGTGCGCGGGATGCTTGCGAGAATCGGCCGTCGTGGTGTGATGGTTGTACAGAATCGCGATGACGCGCGTCTGCTGGTGTCGAGTGGCGTCCCAGAAGAGCGAATCAAATTGATTCCCGGTGTGGGAGTGGACTTGGATACCTTCAGGCGAATGCCGGAGCCCGATGGCGTGCCGGTCGCGGCGCTGCCCGCGCGCATGTTGAGGGACAAGGGAGTGTTTGAATTCGTCGAAGCGGCACGCATTTTGCGGGGACGCAACGTACCAGTTCGTTGTGTGCTTGTGGGTGCGCCAGACGACGGCAATCCAACTTCCATCTCGACCGATACCTTGAAAGAGTGGGTGGCCGAAGGTGCGGTGGAGTGGTGGGGGCGCAGCGAAGATATGCCGCGCACGCTTGGCAACGTCAGCATCGTTTGCCTGCCCTCCTATCGGGAAGGATTTCCGAAGGTGCTGGCCGAAGCGGCATCGTGCGGCCGCGCAATCGTCGCGACCGATGTTCCGGGGTGTCGGGATATCGTCCGTCATCGCGAAAATGGGCTGCTCGTGCAGGTGCGGAACGGCGTGCAGTTGGCGCTGGCGATCGAGGAGCTGGCGTGCAACAAATCATCGCGGACGAAGATGGGCGACGCCGGGCGGCGACTGGCAGAGCAGAAGTTCTCCACCGCTGCGGCAACCCAACAGACGCTGGACGTATACGCGGAGTTACTGCGCAGTGGTGGCGCATGAACGGGGCAAGACGCGTCTTTCTGGTAGTAAGCTCTATGCAGGGTGGTGGTGCAGAACGGGTTGCGGCGACACTTGCAAACTGCTGGGTGGGCGAGGGCTGGGAGGTCACGCTTGTCGTGACTTTCTCGGGTCGCGGAAAGTGCTTCTACACGCTTGACTCACGAGTCTCGCAGTTGTACTTGGCCGACCTTGTTCGCGATCGCGTGTCGGGCTGGCGCTCCAAGATCAGCAGACTGGCCCGGCTGAGGCGATTGATCGAAAGAGAGCGCCCCGACGTTGTGGTTTCGTTTCTGCCTCATGTCAATGTGGCGGCCATTGCCGCCTCTCTGGGTACTGGAACGCCGGTAATAGTCTCGGAACGCACCAATCCGGCGCTCGACGTGGATGCAACGCGCATGCAGCGCCTCTTGAGGCGTGTCTTTTACCGCTTTGCAGATGCAGTGGTCATTCAGACGCAGTCCGTTGAGTGCGCAGTACGTGCAAGCGCGCCCGGGGCGGCCCGATTTGAAGTCATTCCCAATCCTGTTCCGCCGGCTTTGCCGGTGGGTCGGCAGTTTGGGTCTGGCGCGGGACGGCATCGCCTGGTTGCCTGTGGAAGGCTCGTACCAGAGAAGCAGTTTCGGGAATTGATCGAGCACTTTGTGCGGATATCACGAGAGCGCGCCGACTGGGACCTGTGGATCTGGGGTGATGGGCCGGAGGAATCGGAATTGCGGCGAACAATCGAATCGCTAGGACTGTCGGGACGGGTCTTCATTCAGGGGCGCACCGACGATATCTGGGGCGAAATGCTGCGTGCCGATATTTTCGTGCTCGTGTCCGCTTTCGAGGGATTCCCGAATTCGCTGCTCGAGGCCATGGCGCTCGGTGTGCCATCCGTTGCCTTCGATTGCGATTTTGGTCCACGCGAGATAACCGGCGACGGCAAGGACGCGATGCTGGTGCCTGCCAATGACTGGCCGGCATTGGAGAACGTGCTGCGTGAATTGTTCGATGACCCTGCAAGTCGCGCCGCCCTCGGAAAGAAGGGCGCAGCGGCCGTTCGCGAGAAATTCTCGTTGAATCACGTGCTACAGCGCTGGGCATCCTTGTTCGATACGATGACCAAGCTGCACAGGGCTCGCTGAACGGCGATGAGACCGGCATTCATCATTACGGGGTTGGCGCTCGGCGGCGCCGAATCGGTGCTGTTTCGGCTCCTTGAAGGCAGTTCATTGGCGGAGAATGCGGTTGTAATTTCCCTCGGCAGCGGTGGCGTCTTCGCGCCCCGGCTGCGCGAACTGGGTGTCACCGTTTACGAGCTTGGGATGAGCAGAGGTCGTCCTGACCTGTTTGCGCCATTCAAGATTGCCCGCATACTGCGGGACAACCAAATCGATGTTGTCTCGACCTGGATGTATCACGCCGACCTCATCGGAGGTCTGGGCGCTCGCTTGGCACGCGTCCCGGTAATCTGGGGGATTCGCAATAGCACTCTGCCGCGTGAGCATACTAGCCTAACTACTCGGAGTATCGCCCTGTTGAACGCAGCCGCATCGAGGTGGTTGCCGACCTGGATCGTTTCATGTTCCGTGCGCGCGCGGGAAATTCACGAGAGGCTTGGGTACACGTCCAGGAAGTTTCGGGTCATTCCCAACGGCGTGGACGTGGACAAGTTCAGACCAGATGCTGTTGCGCGCGACGAAGTGCGCGACGAACTGCAGCTCGATCGTTCCGCCCCACTGGTCGGATTGATCGCAAGGTTCGATCCGCAGAAGAATCACCAAGGGTTTCTGGATGCATTTGCGAGGGTTGTTGCTCGGATTCCGACGGCTCACGCGGTTCTCGTTGGCGGCGGCACCACTATTGAAAACGCTGAGTTGGGGCGTTGGATTGAGGAAGAGGGACTCTGCGGTCATGTGCATCTGCTGGGTCCGCGACAGGATATTGCACGAATCGCTGCAGCTCTTGATGTCTCCGTACTCTCGTCGCATGGTGAGGCATTTCCTTCGGTGCTCGCCGAATCGATGTCATGCGGGGTTCCATGTGTGGCAACCGACGTCGGCGATGTATCGCTGATCCTGGGGGAAACCGGCGCGATTGTCGCGGTCGGAGACATGGCACAGCTTGCAGAGGAGATCTGCAGTGTACTGTTGGCCGACGAGATTCAGAAGGTGCGGTTTGCTGAGGCGGCTCGATCGAGGATTGTCGAGAATTTCGGGTTGCCGGCCATGGTGGAAAGGTATGAGTCGCTCCTTGCGGAGACGGCCAGCGGTTGAAGATCTTCGCATAGTTGCCCACGAGATGTCGGGCTCGTGTCTTTCTGTTCGTGCGGGACTGCATCATGTCGTCGCCGGCGTCACCGGTGCGACGGGTCTGAAGATCATCCGGGCTATTGTGGCGGGAGAGCGCGATCCGGCGCAGCTTGCACAGCATCGCGAACGCCAGT
>Ga0073903_10000998_pt1 | contig 14829 bp, 13 predicted proteins | sample KloWWTKNB14_bulk_FD_66665 | JGI IMG/M metagenome (GOLD analysis project Ga0073903, IMG submission 66665) | Active sludge microbial communities from Klosterneuburg, Austria, studying microevolution and ecology of nitrifiers - Klosterneuburg... | ecosystem: Engineered > WWTP > Aerobic digester >... | reverse complement strand
GCTTTCATCTGCGAGACGATTGCGGCACTTCGCCTCCGCGCCGGCAAGGATGCGAGCCTGTGGCTCGACACCTGCCTCTGCGGCTACACGGCTGATGGTCATTGCTGCCTGCACGATACGCATGGCGAGCAGGACCTGCCGGCTACGCTCGATGCTCTGGCCGACCTCGCACTCGCCTACGCCGCGGCTGGTGCGGACGGCATCGCGCCGAGCGACATGAACGACGGCCGCGTCGCGGCGTTGCGGCTCGCGCTCGATTCGGCAGGGCATGATCTCCTCCCGATCATGAGCTACAGCACGAAGTTCGCGAGCCAGCTCTACGGGCCGTTTCGCGGCGCGGCGCATTCGGCACCCACGCACGGCGACCGGCGCAGCTATCAGATCGACGTGCGTGCCAGGCGCGATGCCCTTGCGAGCTCGCAGCGCTGCGCGGCCGAAGGCGCCGATCTGCTGATGGTGAAACCGGGCATGAGTTCGCTCGATCTGCTCCGCCCGATCGCGGACTCGACGGGCCTCGCAGTGGGTGCCTACCAGGTGAGTGGCGAGTACGCGGCGCTGGCGCTGCTCGCACGAGAAGGATTCGCGGACTTCGACGCCGCGCTCCTCGAAAGCTGGCATGCGCTGCGCCGGGGCGGCGCAGCGTTCATCATCACCTATGGTGCCCGGCTCGGCCGCGCGCTCGGCCTCGCGGCGAGGTAGCGGCATGTTCGACTTCCGGGGATTTTTCGAAGGCGCCAATGCGAAGCTCAGGCGTAAGCATCATTACCGCGTGTTTCGCGAGCTGCGCCGTTCTCCCGGGCGCTTCCCGCGGGCCGAGTGGCACGCTCCCGACGGGTCCTGGCGCGATGTCACGGTCTGGTGCAGCAACGACTATCTCGGCATGAGCCAACATCCCGCGGTGCTCGATACTGCGCGCGCGGCTCTCGCGCGCTACGGTGCAGGCGCGGGTGGCACGCGCAATATCTCGGGCACCACCGACCTCCTCGTTGCACTCGAGCGCGAACTCGCCGACTGGCATGCGAAGGACGCCGCCCTGCTCTTCTCTTCGGGCTATGTCGCGAACGACACCACGCTCGCCACGCTCGCCCGTGCGCTGCCGGGCGGGGTCGTGTTCTCCGATGCGGCCAATCACGCGTCGATGATCCAGGGAATCCGCGCAAGTCGCCAGCGCTGCGTCGTGTTCCGCCACAACGACGCCGCGCATCTCGATGGGCTCCTGGCCGCGCACGATCCGGCCGCACCGAAGCTGGTCGCGTTCGAATCCCTCTATTCCATGGACGGTGACATCGCCCCGCTCGCCGACCTGCTCACGGTGGCGAAGCGCCACGGCGCACTCACCTTCGTCGACGAGACGCACGCCGTCGGCGTGCACGGCCCGCGCGGCGGCGGGCTGCTCGAGGCACACGGGCTGCTCGATACCGTCGATGTCGTGCAGGGCGGGCTCGGCAAGGGCGTGGGCGTGGTGGGCGGCTTCATCACCGGCGCCGCCGCGATCATCGACTTCGTGCGCAGTCATGCGCCAGGTTTCATTTTCACGACGGCGTTGCCACCGCACGTCGCCGCTGCGGCGCTCGCGTCGGTTCGTCACCTCAAGACGAGCGGCCTGGAGCGCGCAGCACTGCAGGCGCGCGTCGCGAGCGTGCGCTCGGCGCTCGCCGCCGCGGGCGTGCCGATCGCGCCTGCGCCAGGTCAGATCATTCCGCTGGTCATCGGCGACGCCGCAGCCTGTCGTGCGCTTGCGGACGAGCTTCTCGAGGTACACGGTATCTACCTTCAAGCCATCGTGTTTCCTACCGTGCCACGCGACGGCGCGCGTTTGCGCATCACGCCCGGTCCGTTGCACACCGATGCGGATCAGGCGCAACTCGTCGCGGCACTCGCGAGTGCGTTCGCGCGACGGCAGGCGGCCTGAGCCCTTGATGCGGTACTTTCCCTTGTTCCTCGATCTCGACGGCCGCGATGTGCTCGTGATCGGCGGCGGCGCCGTTGCGCTGCGCAAGGTCGAGACATTGCGGTTGGCCGGTGCGCGCGTGACGGTCATCGCAGAGTCCCTCCACGAGGCGCTGCGAGCGCTTGCGGCACGAGGCGGCATCTCGCTGCATGAACGCCGTTTCGAATCGCGCGACATCGAGGCGCCTGGCCTCGCGCGCCCGCGGCTGATCATCGCCGCGACGGGCGATCGGGACGTCAACGCCGTTGCGGCACGCGCCGCGGACGCCGCCGGCATCCCCTGCAACGTGGTCGATGATCGCGAGCTGTCCACCTGCCTGATGCCGGCGATCATTGATCGCTCGCCGGTGCAGATCGCCATCTCGACGGGCGGCGCCTCGCCGGTGTTCGCGCGGCTCATCCGTGAACGACTGGAAGCACTCCTCGACGAATCGCTCGGCCCGCTCGCGCAGTTCGCGGAGCGCTGGCGCGCCACCGCGCGCAAGGTCCTCGCCAGTGTGGGCGCGCGGCGCCGGTATTTCTCGTGGCTGCTCACAGGGCCCGCGGCGCACGCGATTCGCGACGGGCGCCGCGCTGAAGCGGATCGCCTCGCCACGCGCGAGCTCGCACGCTTGCGTCACCGCGCGAATGGCGGTACCGGTCGGGTCGCGGACTCGCCAGCCGCCGGCCATGTTTCGCTCGTCGGCGCCGGGCCCGGCGACCCGGGCCTCCTCACGCTGAAGGGTTTGCGCACGCTGCAGGAAGCCGACGTCGTGATTCACGACCGCCTCGCGTCCGCAGGTGTGCTCGAACTCGCGCGGCGCGACGCGGAGCGGATCGATGTCGGCAAGCGGCCGGGCGCCGGTACGTCACAGGACGCAATCAATGCGCTCCTTGTCGAGCACGCACTTCGCGGCCGGCGCGTGGTGCGACTGAAGGGCGGCGACCCGTTCCTCTTCGGCCGCGGCGGCGAGGAGATCGACGCGCTGCGCGCGGCCGGCATCAGCTTCGATATCGTCCCGGGCATCACGGCCGCGGTCGCGGCCGGTGCCTCGGCGGCAATCCCGCTGACGGATCGGCGGCACGTACACGCTGTGCGCCTGATCACGGGCAACGATCCCGCCGTTCTCGGGGCCTTTGACTTCTCAGACGTCGCCGCGGGGCGCGAAACACTCGCGGTCTACATGGGCGTCGCGCAATTGCCGGCGCTGCGCGCACGCCTGCTCGCTGCAGGCGTGCCGCCCGCCATGCCTGTCGCGCTCATCGAGAACGCGAGCCGCGCGGAGCAGCGCGTCGTCTCGACCACGGTCGACGACCTTGCCATGGCGGCCGACAGGCACCGGATCGCCTCGCCGGCGATCACGCTGGCCGGCTTCGTTGCAGCGTCAGCGGCAGCGCGGTGGCATCCAGACTTGAAATCCGCAGCCGATCGGAGTATCTGACGCGGTTGTTGCCTTCTACAAGCAAGGAAGCGCCATGAGCAGGAAGTTCATGTGGGCGATAGGCGTCGCCCTTGTTGCCCTCGCGGGCTATTGGCTCTATGACCGCAACAAGGCCGAGGCGCCTCCACCCGATCTCGCGCCTGTCGGTGCGACCCTGCTCGAGGGGCTCGGCGACTACAGCATGCCGGTCACGTCCGGCGGCCCGGACGTGCAGCGCTGGTTCGATCAGGGCCTGGCGCTGACCTATGGCTTCAACCACGACGCCGCCGAGCGCTCCTTCCTGAAGGCCGCCGAGCTCGACCCGCATTGCGCGATGTGCTGGTGGGGCGCCGCGCTCGTGCTCGGTCCACACGTGAATGCGGCCATGGATCCGGCCAATAACGCCAAGGCCTGGGACAGACTGCAACGTGCGCAGGCCGCGGCGGATCGCGCCACCGACAAGGAGCGGGCATTCATCAAGGCACTCTCGGCGCGCTACGCCGCCGCACCGCCGGAAGACCGGCGCCCGCTCGACGAGGCCTACTCGGTTGCGATGCGCGAGTTCACTGCGAAGTATCCCGACGATCTCGACGCGACGACCCTCTACGCCGAGTCGATGATGGACCTGCAACCCTGGGATTACTGGGACGGGAACGGCCAGCCGAAGGGCCATACCGCCGAAGTGGTTGCGCAACTCGAGTCGGTGATGGAGCGCGATCCCGGGCATGCAGGTGCGCTGCATCTCTACGTGCACGCGGTCGAGGCCTCGCCCAACCCGGAGAAAGGCGTCGCGGCGGCCGACACGCTGCGTGCCCTGCTGCCGGGCTCAGGCCATCTCGTGCACATGCCGGCCCACATCTATGCGCGCGTCGGTCGCTGGCACGACGCCGTCACTGCGAACCAGTTGGCCATTGCCGCCGACGACACCTATCTCGCGATTTGCAAGCCGGGACCCGGCGTCTACCCGCTGGGTTACGTGCCGCACAATCATCACTTTCTGTGGTTCGCTGCGACGATGGAAGGCGCGAGCCAGATCGCGACAAGCGCCGCCCGCACGACCGGGGAGAAGACGAGCGACCCGGATCTGATGCGCACGCCGGGATTCGAGGCAATGCAGAATTTTGCCTTGACGCCACTTTTCGCGGACGTCCGCTTCGGGAACTGGGACAAAGTCGTGGCAATGCCCAAACCGGCGGACGACCTGCCGTACATGCAGGCCATGTGGAACTACGCACAAGGCATGGCGGCGGTGCGTCAGGGACGCATGGAGGACGCAAAAAGATTCCACGCGGCGCTCGTTTCCGCGACCACCAATCCAGATATCGAAAAGATGATGACTTGGGGCCGCTACTCGCTGATTGGCGGGGTACGCATTGCGGAACGCTTCGTCGCCGCCGGGCTCGCAGGCGCGGTAAAGGATTACGACGCGGCCATCGCAGCGCTGCAGACTGCAATCACGATCGAAGATACGCTGCCGTACGACGAGCCACCCGGCTGGCACTGGCCGGCGCGTCAGGCGCTCGGTGCGGTACTGCTCGAGTCGTCGCAGCCCGCGAAGGCCGAGCAAGCCTTTCGGGAGGAACTCGCGCGCAATCCAGAGAATGGCTGGTCGCTGCACGGTCTCGCGCAGGCACTGAACGCACAGGGCAGGAAAGGCGAGGCACAGCAAGTGTCCGATCGCTTCGCGCGCGCCTGGGCGAACGCTGACATCAAGCTCGACAAGATCTGATCGCAGGCACTCTATGATGCGGGCAGCGCTGACAAATCGGACGCGAGCGCTGCGCGATCGTGCGGCGCGGTGAAATAGCCCACGACTCGCGCTTCGGCATCGATCAGGACGAGCGCCGTCGAGTGATCAATGGTATATGCGCCGCCGGCCTCGGGATTGCGCACTTGGGCAAACCCCATTGATGCAGTGAGTCGCTCGATCTCCGTGCGCTCTCCCGTTGCACCCGCGAGACCCGGGCCGAATTGGGCGAGATAGCGGGCGATCTGCTCCGGCGTGTCGCGCTCGGGATCGACGCTCAGGAAGAGGAACTGCAGATCCTCACGCGGAACTGCCTCACGCAGGCGCGCGAGGAGCGCAAGCGTCGTCGGGCAGATGTCGGGGCAATGTGTGAACCCGGAAAACAGGACCGTCCAGTGTCCCTCGAGCTCCTCCCGCCTGAACGGACCGCCCGCAGCCTCACGCAGGGCAAACCCGGGCAACTGGCGCGGCTCCGGCAGCAGCGTTCCTGCGCGCAGAACGGGTGCCGTGTCCCGGTTCAGGACCAATGCCGCGCCCAACCCCACCGCGGCACTGACCGTGACGATGACCGCGGCGAGCCAAAGCGCGCGGCGCGATCCGGATTGTTGCTGCTTTTTCATGGTGGTCAGTCGAACACGTTCGACATGATCAGCGTGGCCGCCCGGCCGCCATCCACCGAGAGCGTGGCGCCGTTCACGTACGATGCCTCATCCGAGGCGAGAAACAGAATGGCGTTGGCGAGTTCCACCGGCTGTCCCACGCGGCGCATCGCGATCAGCTTCCCGGTATCGCGCCGCGCCTTTTCGTTGCTGAGCATCTCGACCATCGGCGGAGTTTCCACGATGCCCGGAATCACGACGTTGCAGCGGATGTTGTGCGCACCGCCTTCCGCCGCCACGGCGCGCGAGAAATTGATGATGGCAGCCTTGGAAGCACTGTAGCCGGCCATGTTGGCCGCACCGAACAGGCCGCAGGTCGACGCGAGATTCACGATGCTGCCGCCCTTGTCCTGCTGGCGCATGCGCTGCATCGCAGTCCGCGTGCCCCAGAAGGTCCCGTCGACGGTGGTCGAGAAGTTCCCATGCCAGTCGGCGGTCGAAGTGCCCTCGAGCGGCCCGACGGAGAATGCCATCGCATTGTTCACGAGGATGTCGAGATGACCGTGACGCTGCGCCGCGCCGTTGATGGCGCTGACGAACTCCTCTTCGCTGCGGATATCCACCTGCACGCCTTCCGCCTTGCCGCCTCGGGCACGGATGGCGGCCACGACACCTTCCAGCATTTCCTTGCGCCTCTCAAGGACGACCACGGTGGCCTGCTCCTCGGCAAAGCGATGCGCCGTCGCTGCCCCGATCCCCGAGCCTCCGCCGGTGATCAAGGCGATCTTTCCTTCCAGACGACCTGTCATGGGTGGATCAACCGGCAGCCGAACCGGCATAGCGTCGTACGTCCACCGGGACGGCGCTCATGCGCGGGATGCCGGTATAGGGATCGAAGTCCCGGTCGACCGGGATCAGCCGGCCCGTATTGCTGCCGGTGCGTCGCACCGCGGCTTCATCGTCGGCGCCATGCAGATCGCCGAAGGCGTGAGTCATGGACACAACGCCCCGCCGCAAGCCCTCATCCGCCTCGGCTACACCGAGGATGGAATCGTGCCGCGAGAGTATTTCCACCATGTCACCGGGAGCGACGCCAATCTCGCGCAGATCGTCCGGATGCAGGAAGGCCGGGTTGTGACGGTGCTTGCGCACCAGCCGCGCAATGCTGCGACCGTAGGAGTTGTAGACATCGGGCAGGCGCCGGGGAATCAGGCGAAAGGCGTAGCCCGGCGCCGTCACGCCTGCCTCGTCCGCGACTTCCTTCAGCTCGGCGAGCATGACGGGATCGGCGAGCTCGAGCTTCGCCGTGCAGGCCGGATCTTTTGGCGCCACGGCAACCGTTACGTCGTCGAAGACGTGGCCGTGCGGGTAGCCTCGCACCTCGGCGAGCGGTATCCGTGAGCCCCTCGTGAGGATCCCGAGCAGCGCATCGGTCGTCGGTGCGTGCGCCATATCGAGCGCAACCGGAGCGGCATGCTGGCCGCCCGCGATCCAGGGGAAGGCCGAATCAAGCGACAGCGCAAGGCCCATGCTGCGTGCCAGTTCGAAAAAGAACTGCCACTCTTCGATCACATCGGAGCCCGCCGGCGGGTCCACCAGCTGCGGCGTGTACTGCGCATAGGGCACTTCATAACCCATGGTATAGGCATAGGCCGAGAGCGTTTCCACGGGGAGCGTGATGCCCGGCTGCTCGAACGACAACCGGGGCGCGATCACATAGTGCGCAAGCTTCGCCGTCGCCGACATTTCCGGATCGAGGCTCACCAGCAGCTCGAGCCGCTTCATGGCCGCCGCGGTCCTCTGCTGATCGGGCCAGGCGGCCACGGGATTGCCGCCGACGCAGATCAGCGCCTTCACCTGTCCCGATCCCTCGAGCAGGATTTCGTCGGCGAGCGCCGCGGTCGGCAGACCCGCCGCCGTGTTGGTGAATCCGCGCACGCGCAGCCGTTCACCGAACCCCCAGGCCGGAACCGGTGCGATCGGCTGAGCCCTGGGGTGTGTCGCCGGTGTGAGCACCCCGGGATTCGGCAGCGGCTCGCCTGCCCGCAGCCAACGTCCGCAGAGAGTGTTCAGGCACAAGGTCAGATACTCGGTCAGCGTGCCCCGGGGAGCCATGTTCGGACCCGTGCCGACAACGGCGAAACCCTGTCGGCCCGTGGCGAAGATGCGCGCCGCCCTCAGCAGCAGCTCGCGCGGCACATCGGCGCGGCGCTCGACATACTCCGGCGTAAACGGCTCGACGGCCTGGCGGAGGGCTTCGACCCCCGTGGCGTGCTCGCGCACGAAAGCCTGATCGTGCAGAGCCCCGGCAAGAATGGCGCGGATCAGGCCGCCGATCACTGTCGGGTCCTCACCGGGGCGACACTGCAGATGTACCGCGGCGAGCCTCGCGGCCTCCGTGCGTCGTGGATCGATCACGATGATCTGCATGCCGCTCTTCACGGCCTCATGCAGCGCGCCCGAAGGATTGTGGGGCGGGGCGCCGATCGACTTCGAAACAATCGGGTTGGCGCCGACGAGCATCCACGCGTCAGCGCCGCGGAAAGGTTGCGGTCCCGCCGCCCAGCGACCGTGCAGCGCCATCGCCATCGCCTTGCCCGGCTTGTCGATGGTGGCCGGCATGAAGCGCATGGGTGAGCCGATCGCGTTCATCCAGGCCATGGTCATGGGCGCCGCCGCGGGCACCATGAACGAATACGTGCCGACATAAACCGCGATCGAGCGGGGGCCGTGGTGATCGAGCAAGGTGCGGAGCTTGCGGGCGATCTCGTCAATCGCCTGCGTCTGCGGGATCGGCGTGTGCAGGCCGTCTGATCCCCGCTTCATCGAATGCAGCAGCCGTTGCGGATGGCTGTGCTGCTCGGCCAGCGCACGACCTTTCGGGCAAACATAGCCGCGGTACAGGGGATTATCGCGATCGCCGGCAACGCTCAGGATGCGATTGCGCTCCGTCTCGACGAGCACTCCGCAATGCGCGGCACAGAAGCGGCAGATGGAAGGAGAGATTTGGGACATGCGGGATTTCCAAATGACGTGCCGGTGAAGTACCGTGATGGTAGCTTGAGGGAGGACAATGAGCATCAAAGTCGGCATCACCCATATCGCCACGGCCTACACCGAAGACCCCGCGGTGTTCGCCCACAAAGCCGAGGAGACGGGATTCGAATCGGTCTGGGTAGGTGAGCACACCGTGGTGCCCGCGAGCTTCGCGGCGCACTATCCCGCCACCTCCGATGGCAGTGCACCCGGGTTCGTTGCGCACGTTTGCGACCCCTTCGTGAGTCTGTCGCGGGCCGCATCCGCGACGCGCCGGATCAGGCTTGGCACGTCCGTGTGCCTCGTGCCCGAGCACAATCTCTTCGCGCTGACGAAGCAGGTGGCCACCCTCGACCACTATTCGGAGGGCCGCGTGCTCTTCGGCGTGGGCGTCGGGTGGCTGAAGGAGGAGGGAGAGATCGCCGGAAACTGGCCGGCGCGCTACGCCCTGCTCGGTGAAATGGTGCGCGCGATGAAGGAGCTCTGGACGAAGGAGGTGGCCGAGTTTCACGGCGAACTCATCGACTTCCCGCCCGTCTGCAGCATGCCGCACCCGAAGCAGAAGCCTCATCCACCGGTGCTCGTGGGGGGCGGTGTGGCGAGCCTCAACAGAGTGGTGGCCTACGGGGATGGCTGGTGCCCGGGGTTTCTCCCGCCCGAGGAACTTGGGCGCGCACTGCAGACGCTGCGCGAGCGCATGAGCGTCGCAGGTCGCGACTTCTCGAAGCTCGACATCACGGTAATGGTGGGCGTGAGCGAACGCAGTCCGATACGCGAGATTCTCGAGCGCTACGAGGCGGCTGGAGCCGGGCGCGTCGTGCTGTGCGTCAACCGGCCCGGTACACCGGACGAAGTCAGCGATTTTCAGCTTGTGATGCCCGGAGAGGCGGACGCTTTTCTCGAACGCCTGGCCATGCAGATCTTCCGCTGAGCCCGCCTCAGCGCATCGTCCAGCCACCGTCCACGCTGATCACCTGCCCGTTGATCCAGGCGCCATTGTCGGAGAGCAGGTGGACCACCATCGCCGCGATGTCGTCCGGCGTGCCGAGCCGCGTGCTGCGGGTGCCGGCGAGCGCTGCCGCCTTCACATCCTCGGGTATGAGCTTGGGGTTGTCTTTATTCAGCACGAGCCCGGGAGCAACGGCGTTGGCGCGAATGCCCTGTCTGCCCCAGCGCGAAGCGACATGGCGCATCAACGCGTTGATGCCGGCCTTGGCCATTGCGTAGCAGGGTCGCTCCGACTCGCCGATGAAGGCCGAGTTCGAGCTCGTGTACACGAGCGCACCACCGCCGCGGCTCAACATCTGCGGAATCGCGTGCCGTGTGCAGAGCAGATGCCCGCGCAGGTTCACCGCGATCGTGCGCTCGAAGACGCCCAGATCCACGTCTACGGCGTTGGAGTCCTGGGCGATCACGCGCAGATCCGCGGCATTGACGTGCATGAGATCCAGCCCGCCGCAACGGGCGACTGCGGCCTGCACGAGCGCCGCGACGGAAGCCTCCTCGGCGATATCGCAGCGAAGACCCTGTGCGTCGCCTCCCGCCTTCGTGATCTGCGCAGCAATCGCAGCGGCATTGCCGGCATCAAGGTCGCCGATGACGACCCTTGCGCCCGCTGCGGCGAGTCGGCGGGCGCTCGCCCCACCGATGCCTCCGCCACCGACCACTACCGCCACCTTGCCTTTCAGCATTCCCATCGGTCGCCTCGCCGCTCAGGGGCACGCGCACGCGTGCCCGAGTTCCGGCGCGGAGATCTCCGACAACAACGCGAGAACTTCGGCCTGGACTTGCGCATCGTGCCCCACAAGCAAGTGCCCACCCTCGTCGAAGCCGACGAACTTCGCACCGGCGATGCGCCTCGCGGTGTACTGCGCCGCGGCGTAAGTCCCGAAGCCGTCGTCACGCGCACTGATCACGAGTGTCGGGGCGCGGATAGCTTCGAGCGCGAAGGGCCCCAGATGCTTACCCAGACGCGTGTCGTCACTCAGGCCCGCCGCGCGCGCCGACACCGGCAGGATGCGTTCGGCGAGATTGTGGACGCGCGCACGTTCCTCCTCAGTCGCCGCGGCCACCCGCTCGGGAGGGGTTGCGAGCACATGGCGAACGAGTGTATCGCGTGCCACGTGCAGCCCCGTCCAGAAGAGGAGATCCGAGCCGAGCAGGCGCAGCAGCAGCGCGTCCTCTTCGTCCGACACTCTCGGCGTCGAATCTGCCTCCGTGGGCGGCTTCCAGGCAAGCGGGACGATCAGCGCAAGGGCGCTGACGCGTTCCGGGTGGCGAATCGCGGTTTGCATCGCCGACGGGGCACCTGCGGAAAGGCCGATCACGGCGGCCCTGGCGACTCCCAATGCGTCGAGCAGACACACGTGCGCATCAGCCTGTGCTTCGGGTGAAGCATCAGCCGGGCGCGGCGTACGCAGGTAACCGAAGCGGGATATCGCGATCACGCGTACCCCGTACCCTGCGAGGGGTTGCGCCCAGGCCATGCCCTGGTCGTGACCTCCTCCGCTGCCGTGGATCATCAGCAACGGAATGCCCTCGCCGGCCTGCTGCACCTCGATCGGCCCGCAGCGTGTGTCGACAACAGTGCTGCCCTGCGACGCGCGTTCGACGGCGAGCTGCAGGTCGCGCTCGAAGCGAATTCGAATCAAGGACGCGGCAACGAGCGTCGCAATAGCCAGAATGGCAGCCCACCGGGCCGGCACGGAAAGCGAGATCACGACGCGCGTGCCGCCCTCGTATCAACCGTCACATCGCCCACCGGCCTGCGCAGCGAGCGCGGCATGGCTGGCCCGCGACCGAGGCGAATGACGAGATCGGGTCGTCGCCCGCCCAAGCCGAGGTAGCTGGCGAACTGCTGGCGAATTGCGCTGACTTCGACCGGCTGATTGATGAACGCCGTGCGCAGACCGAGTACCGTTGCCTGCAGGGCAATCCGCTCATGGCAGCGCCCCGCTTCGATCCAATGAGACGGCTCGTCCCGATCCGAAGTGATGACAGCGATCGCACCCGAGCTGGCAATGCAGCGAGCGTCCTTGCGATTCTGGGCCTTTGACGAGGAGAATAATTTCATGGCGGCGCGGCCGAACCACCGGGGGACGTCGGGACTGCCCATGATGGGTCCGTAAAGGCCATCTCCCGTATCGACCGCCTCGCGTCCGCTGAACCGGATCCAGGACTCCAGTTCTGCACGCCACGCCGGATCCGCGAACTGCGCGCTGTTCGCCTGCGCAACATACCCGGCGACTTCGTCCTTCTGCTTCGCACTGGTGAGCAGCATCGTGGTGACACCGGAACCGGTTCCGGCTCGCTCCAACGCGCGCAGCTCATCGGGAGACAGCGATGAACCGTCATACTGCGATCTCGAGCATTGGCGCAGAGGAATCGCGTCGAACAGCGCTGAGCGCTCAGACGCGGCAGGTTCGATCATCATCTCCATGCCGCGTGTAACGGGGTCGAAGGCTGGAGTCGGGCGAAATCCTCCTGCCAGTGCCGCATGCAGCAGGTTCTCAGCGGCGCATCCCAGGCTCGCAAACAGGTGATGATCATCCGGATCGACGGCACGGCACCGGCGCGAGAAATCGGGAAGGATGCGGATGCGGTCGCGCGCAATCACGAAGCGCCACGGCTGTGTATTGTGGCTCGAAGCGGCCAGGGTGGCGTAGCGAATGATTTCCAGGAGATCGCGCCCGCTCGAACCACCCTCTGTCGGGCGCCACGTGCGCTCTGCCGCGGCTGTGTAATTCATCGGAGCTGCCTTGCCCGAAACGCCGGATTGAACCAGCGATGCAACGACACCACTTCGCGCGCCTGAGGGTCAAGTGCCGGCGCGGTCGATCGTTGACACAGCGCAAACGAACCGCCCGGGTGGAGTCCGTCAGATCAGATCCGGGCCCCGCATCCGGATGGCGGCCGATCCGGTCATACGCCTGTTCCAACGCATCGATGAAGCCCAATGCAGCCTCGGGCGCGTTCTCGCCCAGGTAGTATCGAATGGCCTCGTCGACATCCTGCTCGGCACGTAGACGCGGGACGACCGGCTTCGGCGTCACTTGCGCGTGGCGGGCCTCATCGACCTGACTCTCCGGCGCAGGTTGTCGAAGTAGGCTTCATCAGCCGGCCCTGACTGCGCAGAAGCCACGCCTGAGAGCAGAAGGCCCCGCAAATGCAGGCGACCCTTGTCCTTTCGTATGAGCTCGCGCACATACCCGCTGCTCGTACTGTATCCGTGCTGGCTGACCTGCTCGTCGACAAAATCCTTGAGCGACTCCGGCAGCGAGATGTTCATCGTGCTCATTCGCGCGTCTTTGCAGGCCTGGCAAACTCTGGCAAAGCGCGCGGAATAGTTGCCGGCCCAACCCTCAGAACGCGGCCGAGACCTGCACCCAGACCTTGGTCGTGTCGGTGGCGAACCGATCAGCGCGGTAGTCGGCGAACTTGAGCATCGCCTCGTAGCTCTTCTTCGCTCCGAACTTCATGGCTGCCGACGCGTTCCATTCACTGCCGTAGTCCAGGTCGACGGCCTCTGCCTGGTAATCGTGCCACACGAGCTGCAGCGCGACCGGCCCGACGCTCGCCGAGCCGCCGAGGTAGAGGTCCTCGATGCCGCCTGCGGGGGTCGTCAGGAACTTGTCCGCCCAGCCATTGAAGGCATGGAGCGTGGCGAGCGGCGTCTGGAAGGCGCGGTTGGGTCGGGAATCACCGCCGAGCACCTCGTAGCCGGCGCGCAGGCCGAAGCGGCCGAATGTTGCGCCGCCCTCGAACAGGAAGTAATTGGCCGAGAAACGGTTCGGGTTATCGGCGTAGTCGCCCTGGGTGGCGTAAGAGGCAATCCAGTTGAGCTTCGTGTCACCTGACACCTTGTAGATACCAGTCCAGTGCAAGCCGTAGGTGCTGCTCGACAGCGCCGGGGCATTCTCGAAATCGAGCAGGTACGCGAACCCGACGAGCGCACCAAACTGCCTGAGCCCCACCTTGCCGTTCAGTACGTGCACGGCGCCGTGGTAATTGGCCGGCTGCGCGCCCTCCCCGGGGCCGGTGATGCGGTTGACGTTCTCGATGAACGAATACTGCAGCTGGGTCTTCGGCAGCGCGGCGCTCTTCAGCGTCACAGCGTCGTAGGTCTGCTCGTTCTGGCGCCAGCCCACGTTGCCGATGAAGCGTTGATTGTCGAGCGTGATGCGCTGGCGTCCGAGCAGGCCCGCAAAGCTTCCGGATTTGTATTGCAGATAGGCCTGGTTCACTTCCGTGTACCCGGGATCGGCGATCACCGGGCGGGTCGTCACGCCGTTCACGGTGCTGTTGTACGCATCGTCGTCGCCGATCACCGTGACATTGTCCGCCTCGACCAAGGCGCTGAAGCCGCGCAGCTCGCCCGTCTGGTAGTTCAGCCGGCTGCGCAGTGTGGACGCGGTCGCGTCCCTGCTGAAAGGATCCTGATCCACCGATTCGAGCCGGTAGCGGAACTCGAGGTGCGCCTTGCCGGTGGTCAACACGGAATAGAAGTCGGGGGTCGCCGCAGTGGCCGGCTCGGCGGCCTCTGTCATACTCGCAGCAAGAGCGAGGACGGTGGCCAGTGCAAGGCTGGGGGCGGTCTTGATGTGCATCATGGTGTCTCTCCGCGATCACCAGCACTCTGCGCCGCAGGCATTCCGGATTCCTTGATTCATGACAAGTGAACGAAAGTACAAGTACGACTTGACCTCCGTCGTGGGCGCGGCATTGGCGCTGGCGACCGTGCAGGCCGCGACGGCGGATACGACAGACCTCGAGGCCGTCACGGTTTACGCGCGGCGCCTGGTGCCCCTCTCGCGCGTTGCGGCCGCCGTGAGCGTGATTCCGCAGGAGACGATCGAGCGCACGCTGTCGGCAGACGTGAAGGAACTGGTGCGTTATGAGCCGGGGCTCTCGGTGCGCAGCGATCCGTTCCGCTTCGGCGTCGACACTTTCGCGGTGCGCGGGGTCGGCGGTAACCGCGTGTCCGTCGAGGTCGACGGCATTCCCGCCGCCGGCGGATTCGCGATCGGCGCGTACTCCGATTCCGGCCGCCGTTTCGTGGACCTCACGTTCGTCGAGCGCGTGGAAGTACTGCGCGGCC
>Ga0073903_10000997_pt1 | contig 14832 bp, 14 predicted proteins | sample KloWWTKNB14_bulk_FD_66665 | JGI IMG/M metagenome (GOLD analysis project Ga0073903, IMG submission 66665) | Active sludge microbial communities from Klosterneuburg, Austria, studying microevolution and ecology of nitrifiers - Klosterneuburg... | ecosystem: Engineered > WWTP > Aerobic digester >... | reverse complement strand
TGCAGGCCTACAAGGTGATGAACCCCAGGGGCAAGGTCTTCGGCTACACCGACCTCGGTGGGGCGGCCAGCGTGGGCGCGTGGCAGGCCCAGGCTGACCAGTGGGTGACCGATGTGGTTCCCACGAGCACGACGACAGCCTCGGTTCAGCCCCTGCTCGCAGGCCTGTTCATCGACAACTTCGGTTCCGAGCAAGCGATGGCTACCCGCGTCAACCAGAACACAGCGGTCGACTACGCCCACGGCCTTGACTGGTCCGTCATGGTCAACCCGCTGAAGGTTTTCGATGCGTTCGACCTGATTGCCGGTGACGCCCCGGCGACCTTCGGCAAGACGCCGGCCCTGCGGGACTACGTTCTGCTCGACAACTTCTACTTCATCAACGCGGCGGGCACAACGCTGGTCGCCGAGACTGCAGCGCACCGGGAAGGCCGGTTGGATTACGCGAAGGACGTTGCCGCGACTCAAGCTCTTGGCACACCGGCGGCGTACAACATCGGCTTCATCGCGCAGGTAGGCGCTGGTGACCAGCTGGCGATGCTGGAGGCTGATTGGCTGCTCGCCCTTGGCTTGGCCAACAGCTACCGGATGGAAGGCTTTGGTGTGGCTCCCTTCGACCGGGGCACAACGTCCAACCGGTTCTTCATGAAGTTCACAGGCAACCTCTACGAATAGGCGCCCAGAATCGGTTTCCCACCCGGACCTACCCTGGGACCTATGCCTACCTTCGAGCAACTGGCTCCTTACCTAACGATGCTCGGCGCGTTCTTCAACTCGAATGCGCTTTTCGTCTTGCTCCTGGCTTTTGCCTTCGAGGTGATTGCGGGGGCCGTTCGAGCATCTCTCGAAGATCGCTTCACCATGAAGGACCTGTTTCTGGGTTGCTTCTGGAAGCCTGTGATGTACCTGTCGGTTTTCACTATGCTGAAGCTCGCAGGCACACAGACAGGGTTGCCTCTGGAGTGGGCTGTTGATGCGTTTCTTGTCAAAGAGATCGTGTCTGTCTTGATCAACTGGAAAGCCATCACACTGATTACGGATGACCCGTCCGGGGTGGTTGTGGACGCCTTGATCCGGCTGCTGAGCCTCGACAAGTTCATCAAGATCCCGACCAAGTAGGAGGCTCTGGATGCGGACGTTTCCGATTCCTACTGCGTACGTGGCTACAGGCGTCGGTCCTGGCCAAATTCCTGTACGTGGCGTTAACGGTGAGATCCCGGGTGTTCCCACCATCTTCACGCGGACCTTGGTCGACGAGGTCGCGGAGATCATCCGGCGCACTGTTCCATCTGGTTTCTTGACCGGCGGCCACGTCGAGGGTACTCCCGTGGGTGAGCTACACCAGGTGAGCTTTCCGGCTGGTGCTGAGCTGATCATGGACGGCTACCGGGTTTTGCTAGATGACAGCCAGACAGCACTCCAGCTGACCCTTCCGCCCACCACGGGATCCCGCGACGACCTCGTGTTCATCGAGTTGTGGTTCGACTACGCAGGTGCTCACGCACGCCAGTTGCGCTGGCGCCTGCGAAGCATCCCGGGCATCAACTTCACGGCGTACCCTGAAGGTCTTGGAGCGCCCACGGTGACCGCGTTCGACTACCGCGGTCTGGACACCAGCGTCCCCTACCAGCGTTTTCATCCGAACTTCAAGACGACTCGGGATCCCGGGTTGTACATCGCGGCCGTGCCTCATATGCTCAACGACATTGTCGCCGAGAAGGGCTTGGATGATCAGCCGTACCGGTTGACCTACGCGATGCCGTTGGCGCGCATCAAGCGACTCAACAGCGCTGCGTATCACGCGACGACCAACCCGCAAGGTGCGCCTCCGAGCAGTGCCGGTGGTGTCAGCCCGCGCCCGGATGGACTCTTTAGCGACAAGATCGATGCGGACTATCAGATCCAGAGTCTTCGCAATGAAGTCAGCTTCGACCATGACTGGCCCCAAGTCTTCCGGGTCGGTGTGGCAGACATGCTGCAAGGCCGGCTTGTGCCCCACGGTGCTGTCGAAGAGATCATCGCTGCGCTCAACGACAACGGGCAACAGGGCTACTTTGCAGACCCCGCCAGCACAGCTCCAATGGTCTTCTCGACCAACCTGGTTCGGTACTCGCACCTTGCTGCTGACACCAACACAGACGACCTGGCGGACGGCTGGGCGGCCTACCAGACAGGCTCGACCGTAGGTTCCCTCATCTTTGCGAACCCGGGGCAGGTTATCGAGCGCACAGCCGATGACGACTTGGCTCACTACGGGATTCAGCAAGTGATCACCGGCTTCTCGTCGGATCGCTACCGCACCCGATTTAGCTACATCGTTGCTTGGACCAACCCGAACACCAAGCTGGTTGTTCAGGGTATCCGTTCGGACCTGTCAGTGGCCTTCACCCAAACAACAACGCTTGCGGACAAAGCGGTGGGCGTAGTTCTGACATCAGACTTCCAAGTGCTCAACCCTCAAGACGTTGACACCGAGATCACCCTGCGGGTGTACTTGGTCGATGGCGGCGGGCGAATCACCCTGAACTATGTGGACGTCCGCCCGGACCTGCGCGACGGCGCTGTACAGGTTACAGGCGACGGGTCGTTGTTCACGTTCACAAGGGCGTCAGGGCTGCTTGGCGTCGGTACGTTCACGGCGGGCACCGTTACCGTTTACAACGGCGTTACGGGCGCCCTGGCGACCGCTACGGTGACTGCACCAAGTGCCAGCACCTTGACGGTTCAGCTGCCGAGCATTCCAACTCAGCGTGACTTCCGCGTTGTCGTGCCTGTGAGCTACGCTGCAGGCACAGCAGGCTTGGGTCGCAGCTTCACCAGTCTGGACAAAGGCTGGGACATCGACGGGTTCGCGGGTCTGGTGCACGCCACAGACACCACGTCACCGTTGACTGAACAACATCTTGGTTTGGAGATTGCCGCTGGCGACGACCTGTGGGTTGTGAACCCGACCCTCGGTCGTGCCGGTACGGTTTTGAAGCTGATCATCCCTGGCAACGGCACAGGCACCTACACGCTGCCGGCGACCAAGTACGGGCGCAGTCTGCTGATGCCTCTGTCGGCGACCGTCAACAGCGCACCACAAACCTTGGCAAGCGTGACCCGAGCCCCCTCCGGTGCCATGACGTTCACGCTGGGCAGCGGCGCCACGGTCCTGTCTACTTCTGAGTTCGAGCTGACGGTAGCCCTTGCGGCTCCTGTGGTTCTTTGGGATGAGCGGGCCAATGGCATCACGGGTGTCTACCGAACCGAGCTAGCACGCACCACGGCAGCCACGGGCACCGACACCGTGGTTGTTCCCCTGACCGGCGTGGCTGTCGGCCCTGTCGAAGGCACAGCTTGTCTCGGGGTCTTCGTCAACGGCGTTGGCGTTACCCTGGCTCAAGGCGCAACCATCACGGGTCTCAACACGCCGGCTCTTACAGTTGAGCTACCCTTCATCGTCAATCCGGGTGACCTGGTCGAGGTCGCGGTCCTGACGCGCGACACCTCCAGGCTCGGACAGGGTTTGTCGATTGCATACCCGACGACCGTCTCAGCGGACAACCGAGACTTCTGGCCCGAAGCCGTGGTGCTCGCAGGCCCGCTGATGTTGGCCCACACTAAGGGCACAGGTGCCGTCAACGCCGATTCGGACTATGGCACTGAGCCGTTCCTCCGGGACCCTTTGCTCGACGGCCGTCAGATTGCTCTAGCTGGCTACTCGACAATGGGTTCGATGGTCAGTGACATCCCGCTGCTTGCTAACCGGCTAGCTGGTGAGCCTGTATACCCGGGTCGCAAGATCACGTTGGTGCAGGGTGGTTTGGGCGCGGGTATGCCCTGGGTCCTAGAAGGCCCGCTGCTGGACCAGACCTGCAACCACAGGACGCTGGTGGCTTTGCTCGTCAAAATGCGCGGTCGTGTGTGTCTGGCTGTGGCTGATGCGTCGCGGACCGACAACCGCAATCTTGTTGACGTCAACGCTCCGCTGAGGATCCTTGATCTGAACGGCCGTCCGATCACGCTTGCGTAGAGGTGAACGATGTCCGGTAACTTCATCATTGAAGACCACGGTGATCTGACAAGCATCGGAACGCGCACGCATGCGGAGCTTGACACTGATCTTGATACAGCGCTAAACCAACTGAGTCAGCTTAACAACTGGAACAGCTTCAGTGTTGAGTTAACACCCGCGCACTTGGTTAGTGAGATCAGCCCCGGTATCGTGCGGATTCCTTTGCTGCCTGGTCAGACTTTTGCTGATGCTAAAAAGGTCTTCGCGCGGGTTGATGGGCGGTCCATCATCTTGGGGCTAAACGGCGTGCAGCTCGGCGTTGATGATGTTTCGATCGAGGTCTTCGTTCCTACTGATTTGGGGATCAGGGCCTTGTATACCGCGGGTGTGACCTACGACATTGAGTGGCTAAGCTAAAGCTAGCACCTTGTTAAAAAGCCCCAGATTACCCGAGATCTAGCTAGTATGCTTGGTTAGAAGCTTTTAGCAGTTCTGAGTTAGTAGGAGGAGGAGAACAGGTCATGGCCCTTACTGCCGTTCGTCCGATGAATCTGACAATTCATGGCGCAGCTCTGTCCGTGTCGACGGGCCTGCTTGCAGCCCTGTCCGTCACTAACGCTAAGTTGGCGGCAGATGCTGTTGACAACTCGAAGGTTGCAGCTGGTGCTGCGATCGACTACTCCAAACTGGCGTTGACCGGCAACATCCTTGTTGCGGACATCGCAGCTTCGGCCAAGGCGACCATCGCGACTGCGGGCACCCTGATGCTCCGCGACGGCTCGGGCCGCGCGCAGGTTGCCGCCCCGGTTGCCGGCGGCGACATTGTCAACAAGAGCTACCTGGATGGCTACGTCCTGGGTCTCGACACCAAGAACTCGGCCCGCATGGCCACCACGGCCAACCTGGTTGCCACCCGCGCAGCCAACGTGCTCACCGCGGATGCTAACGGTGCCCTGGTCATTGACGGCGTGACCGCTGTCGTCGGCAACCGCGTCTTGGTGAAGAATCAGACGACCGGCGCCGACAACGGCATCTACGACGTCACCGCCACCGGTGACGGCTCGAACCCGTTTGTCCTGACGCGCTCGGCTGATGCCAACGCGGATGCGTTCGTGACTTCGGGTCTGTTCGTGTTCGTTTCGGAAGGCACCGTGGGCGCTACCACGGGCTGGGTCATCAACACCCCGGACCCCATCACGCTCAACACCACGGCGCTCAACTTTACGCAGTTCTCCAGTGCCGGCGTTGTGATCGACGGTTCGGGTCTGAGCTACTCGGGCACCACTCTCAACGTCAACGTCGACGGCTCGACGCTTGAGATCAGCTCGGATGCTCTGCGCATCAAGGCGCTCGGCATCACCAACAGCCACATCAACGCGGCGGCTGCCATCGACTGGAGCAAGATCAGCAAGACTGGTTCGAGCCTGGCCGACCTGGCAACCCGTGCGGCGTCCGATCTGACGGTCTCGGCGATCTCCAACCTGACGGCGACCGACGCGCAGGGTGCCTTCGCTGAGCTGCAGGGCAACGTCGATGAGCTGTACACCAAGTCGGGCATCGTCGAAGGCGCGGCCAACACGTACTCCAGCACGACCACAGTGGCCAACTCGGATTCGCTCAAGGTTGCGGTCGGCAAGCTCGACGCGGCTCTCGCTCTCGTGGCGGGCACTGCGATCTATTCCAGCTTCATCGACGCGGCCACCGGCGGCGAAACCACACTCGCGAAGCCGGGCGGGGCTCCGGCCATCCCGGACAACGAAAACACTGAGGTGTACATCGACGGCCGTAAGGTTCGTCGTGGCACCAACAACGTCTACACCGTTGACGGTGGCGGCGGCGGCATCACGTTCACCGCGCTTGCCGCGGGCCAGGACGTCGAGCTGCGTTACCGCGCCTAAAGCAAGCGCGTAGGCTCTGTACAGGAGGCTTCCCACCCGGTGGGAAGCCTCTTTGTATTTGCCCAGATCGTGTGTAGACGCACAATCTAACCTGGCTCAGGAGAACGAGCATGCCTCTTCGCAAACAACCGCCCGCGCCGGGCACCGTTATCGAATTGGCTACGGATCCTGCCGCGGATCCTGATTACCGTGTCAACGCCCGGAGTTTGTGGTTAGACACAAGCCAGACTCCCGCTGTCTTGCGTGAGCGTAACGCGGCCAACACAGCGTGGTTGGTGACTCGGACCCTCGGGCGCTTCACAGATGAGTTCACAGTGACGACAGGCCAAACGACGGCCACGCTGACGTACACGCCAGCTTCTCAAGCTGACATCACAGCGCACCTCGGCATCGTCAAGCAGGATCCTGCGAACATCACCGGACTTTCCGGGAAAGTGGTCACCTTCGGTGCAATGCCCGCGAGTGCCAACGGACGTTCGCTCTACCTTGAGTACACGAGGATCGATTAGCAATGACTTGGAACCCTGCAGTCCCTATTAGCCAGGTCGCGTCTGAAAACGGCGTGCAGCTTGTTTCGGGTCCCGGCACTTCTGCTGCTGATCCGATGTTCAATGCGAACCCACTGGTGCTCGCCAGTGGGACGATCACAGCTAACGGCGACGAAGTTGTGTTCGCTACGATGCCTCTGGAAGGTGTCGAGACTTTCGCAGCGCAAATCACGGGAACCTTCGTCGGCACACTCACCTTCCAGTTTTCGATCAACGGCACGGATTGGAACAGCCTGAATGTCCGATACGTTGACGGAGTCAACCCCGCGGTCAACGTTGCCTCCGCGACTCTGCCGGGCCACGCGCGTGGCTCGATTGCCGGCTACGGCTGGGTCCGAGTAAAGGCCACAGCGTGGACCAGTGGCACCGCGACCGTCAGCCTGGCCGCAGGCGGTGGTACGGCGACCACGTCGCTACATGGCCAGGGTACCGTCAGCAGTGCTCCGCTATACGTGCAGGGTGTCGACAGTACGGCATCTGGTTCCGTTGCTGCTAACGGGCAGGCCTTTGTCGTTGGGCCCAAGGACGGTATGTCAACGTGGCAGGCTCAGATCGTGCTTAGCGCGGCAGGTAGTCTCACTTTCCTCTTTGAAGCTTCGGAAGACGGCACCACGTGGACACCGGTTTTCGGGCAGCAAGACATCCAAAATGCCCAGCCGGAAAGCGGCATTACTGTTTCGGGCACAGGCGCTTACGTGTACACGGGCAACTGTGCTGGCTACAAGCGCGTGCGCGTTCGGACTACGGCGTACACGGCGGGCGGTACTAACAGCGTCACGCTGAAGACCACACCTGCGTTTGGCCCCACGTTCTTGAGCAAGTCCCTGCCTGTAGGCTCCAACGTCATCGGCGGCGTGACCCAGTCGGGCACGTGGACGGTGGCCCTTGCACCCGGGTCGTCTACCGACAACGGCACGGACATCACGGCTGCAAGCATGGAACCGGGCGGCGTAGGGCTGCAGGGCTGGGTGTCTCAGCTGGCGCATGACTCCTGGCACTACCGGCAGGAAGTCCTGAGCCAGCACGGGGAAGTGAAGGTCGCACCCAAGACCGTTCAGCTTCACCTTTCCGGCGTCTACCCCGTCTCGGTGCTGCGCGACAGGACGACGCTGGTGAGCGGCGGGACCGTCACCAAGTCCGGTGGTGAGTACCTCGTCACCACTGCTGCGGGCGCCAACTCGGCCGCCAAGATCGACTCGGTGCACCGGGGCTCGTATGTGTGCGGCCTCGGCGCGATCGCTGAAACGTCGATCAGGGTTCCGACGGCACCAACCGGCCAGCAGGTCGGCGAGTGGTACTACGCGGACGCGAGCAACGGCTACGGGTTCGGCGTCGATACCACGGGCGTCTACGTCTGGTACATGAAGGCCGCGGCCAAGACCAAGGTCTACCAGGCGAACTGGAACGCCGACAAGCTCAACGGTACCGGCCACTCCGGGAAAACCTTGTCGCTCTCCAACGGAGCGGTCTTCTTCATCGACTTCACCTGGTTTGGCTACGGGATCGTGGAGTGGGGCATCCTAGCAAAGTCCGAAGATGGCCGCCAGCACAAGATCATCTGCCACTCTCACCAGACAGCGGCGTTCCAGTCGACCGACGATGTGAACCTGCCGTTGGGCGTTTCTGTAGCCAACGGCACGGCGACGTCTTCGTTCACCGTGGCTGTTGGCGGCCGAGTCTTCTCGATCATGGGCAGCTACACGGTCCCGCATCGTTCGGCTGGCGCCAACCTGCTCTACTCCTTCACGAATAGCCAATTTACGGACCAGTACGTTCTGGCTGTCAGGAAGAAGTCGGGCGCCGGGTTCATCTCGGTCAAGACCCTCCTCAACGCGCTGAACATCAGCGGGGCGACTCGTGAACTCCTGGTCAAGATCGTCGCGAACCCCACGATCGCGTCACCTACGTGGAACGCACCAACAGGCGTTGCCGCTTCCGAAACCGCGTGTGAAGTCGCAACGAACGGAACCTACACGGCCAACTCAGGTGTTCAGGTGTACAGTACGTACACAAGCGGCACCGGCCGTATCGTCGTCCAGGGTGACGAGATTGACCACATCGAGCTGACCGACGTGTTTGCGTACGCGATTGTCATCCAGAACCAAACAACGAGCAACGGAACCGCAAAGGTTTCGCTCAACTGGCAGGAGGGCTGGTAGATGCCAATCCAAGTCACCTACGAGCAAATGCTTGCCCTCCGCGCCGAGGCCAATAGCAAGATCTACGCCACCGACAACGGCGGAAACTGGCAACTGGACAGCTCGGACGCAGACGGTAAGGCGCTTCAAACCACGCTGGAAAAGCAGGTCGCGGCAGAAGGCGGCATGATTGAGAATCCCGCGCTGGCAGGGTTTGAGTCTGTTGTCTTGCCGAACTGCAACAAGCCGATTGAAAAGGTAGAGGTGCGCTTCAAGACGCACGACTGGTCGGACGTGACCGACTGGGATCAGCGCACCCACGGGGACTGCTGCGCCTACTTAGCCGGCGGCTACCTTAAGCACCCCGTTGACGGGAGCTGGCTGAACGCCACCGGCGCTGGCATGATCGCTACTTACGGCTCGCCAACCGTTGAAGACCCCGAGAACCCCGGGCAGCAGATCGCCAACCCGAACTTCCTCAACCCGAACTACCTGTTCGGGGCCTGGGGTCATCGCCTGGAAGCCGTCTACGACGACGTGGCCTACAAGTGGATGTCCGCCGACGGCGAGACCCGTTACGCGTGGCTCGACACCAGCGTCTCCCCGTCGGTCTGGAAGAACGATGCCGGCACGCCGGTGGTCCACTACGACCCGACGCCCCAGGAGTGGATCAGGAACGACAACAGCGCGGTGGTGACCTCCAGCCTCTGGCGCATCCTGCCGTACGAGCTGACCAAGCTCCAAATCAACATGGTCAAGACCACGGTGGACTCCACAGCTCTCTTCGACGGCAGGCTGCACTACCAGGTCTACATGGACCTCGCTGCAGGCGTCGCTGGCGCGGGCTACCCTGCCGGCAATTACAAAGTCGCCGACTGGAACTACGGCACTCTTGCGGAACTGGCTGCAGGCGCAGACGCCGTGCCCTACATCGAGCCAATCACCCGCGCCAGCCACGACGGCCCGATCATGATCCTGACGTACGACTACAAGAATGCTACCAAGACCCCCGTGATCGACAGCGCGTTCAACATGCACCTCGATGTGCTCTTGAGCGAAAACGCGCCCGTCACAAACACGCACAGTGCTTACGCGACGTTCATCTGCATGAAGATTGCGAGCTTCTGATGAATAGCACGAAACCTCTCGACAACCAGCTGACCCACATTCCTTTGATGCTCGCTACGGCATGTCAACAGGGTGATGTCTTGCTGCAGCTTGCCGACAACTCGCTGTTCGGACAAACCGCCCGGCTGGTCGGGGGTGCGGATGCGGCGGCGAAGGGCGTGCCTGTGTGCCAGCACCTTCTTGTGGTGACCCGCCGAGGCCGAAACCGCGACGTGCTGGCCACCATCGAAAGCAACTGGACAATTCGCGAGCGCGACTTGGACAAGCTCGACGCCGGCCGCTACATCGTCCTGCGGCACCGGACGGGCAGGCCGGACCAGATAGCCCAGGGCATCACATGGGCGCGCACACGGCTGACTCTTCGGTACGGTTACGAGAACCTGGTTCGTGTTGGTCTTCAACTCTTGTTCAAGATCAAGCTCTGGGCTCCTGAAGACAGCCAGTACACCATCTGCAGTGAGTTTGCGGGTGACATCTTCGAGCACGCTGGGCTGCCGTTGGGTTGCCACGACCACGATGCCGACTTGAAACCCTGGGACTACCTGTGCCCGCCCGTAAGTCAGCATTTCAAAGTCCTAGGGCAGTTCACCGTACCCCCTACACGCTAGAAGGAGACCTCCGTGAACCCCTTGTTTAAGTTGATCGCTACCATTGTTATCTCGATGCTCACCGAAGTCATCATGCGCCGCAACAACCAAGGTGGTGCTGCTGATGCAGCTGAGGCTATGGCCTTGGCTGCTGCAACCCAGGCGGGTATGGCGGCTGCCGAGAACATCGCACTGCCCGTCTACCTCGCGCCGTTCCGCAGCATGCTCATCAACCCGGTGACCATTGGTCACCTGGCCAAGACCGTGTTCGACGCTTCCGAAGATCACGTCAACAAACTGATGGACACCCTTCAGAAGTAGTTCCCGCCCGCTGGAGGAAAGCCCTGCATGGCTCGCCTGAATCCGGGGGTGGAAACTCCCGTCATCGTAAACTTCTTGCCGAGTCGTGCTGGGTTGACGACCGTGGGCTACCGTCTGCTGGACAAGTTCCAGCAGATTGTTCAAGGCCGTACCACAACAGGCGTTACCGAGGTCTGGGCGGGCCTGGGTGTTTACTCTGTGCTCCTAACCTTTCCAGACGCCTTCGAGGGCTACATTGTGTGGGACACAGGGCAAAGCCCCGTCGGCGTTGGCGCAGCCAAGCTGAGGACCGTTGTCGAAGACTTGGTTGTGGCTCCGGCAGTGGACTTTGACAGCGTCACAGGGGCCGTAGAGGCCCTTTACGAAGAAAACGTGATGAAGATCCCTAACGCGATGAACCCAACCGCTTTGCGCATCGTACGCAAGCGCAGCACAGACTCAAACTGGAATACCCCTGTTAGCGACATCACCATTCCCATCATCCGCACACGCGGTCTGGAACGCTTCGGCGGTCCGCCGGCCGGCCCGTAGGAGGTTAACGTGTCTGTCAATCTCGACTGGTTGGCCTTGGTCTCCGGTGTGGTGACCAGCCCCCAAGAACCCATCGCACCCCTTCGCGGCTTGGTGGAGCAGTGTCTCCCGATTGTCGCGATCGTGAACCTGCAGGGGAGCTAGCTCATGGCCACACAGACCATCGTCCTTTACAAGAACGATCTTCTTCCGAAGCTGCAGGTGCAGCTTTGGGACAGCACTGGCGCGTACGTCGACCTCACCAATGTCGACAGCGTCAAGTTGGTCGTGGGTGAAAGCGCTGCTGACCTGATCATCGACAACAAGCTTCTGGTCATCACCAATGCGAAGCAGGGCCTGTGCCACTACTTCTGGGAACTGGGTGACACTGCGACGCCTGGTGAGTACACAGCTGAGGTTTACCTCACGTACGCCGGCAAGGTTCAGACCGCGGTGGTCTTCACGCTTATCATCCTAGATAGCCTGAGGTAAGCCCCATGACGACCAACCATAACGCCACTCAGGCTTTGGAAACTCGGGTTGCTCACCTTGAAGATGAGCTGCGCCGGATTGGCCAACGTCTTGATGAAACTGTTCGCCAGACCGGGCAGCACTCGCAGCTGCTCACCGAGTTGTCGACCAAGCTCGATGCGATGCGTAGCGACCTGCAGGAGATCAAGAAGATCCCCGCTAGCTTCATGCCTCGTGTCGAGGTTGAAGCACGCCTTCGCTTCAACGAAGAGCGCATCGAGGAGCTGCAAGAGGCCATGAAGACAATTACCACCCAGCTGGCAGACACTCGGGTTGCCACACAACAAGATCTTCACCGCAACACAATGGCCACTTACGGTACCCTGATTACTGTCTTGCTCGGCGGTGCCAGCTTGCTGATCACGCTGATGCAGATCATCCCAAAGAAGTAAGATCCCGTGTCACCCTGGACGCTGACAGCAGTTGAAAGAATCTTGGTCTACACGATTCTCATCATGCTAGTTGCCGGTGCCCTCACAGGATACCCCTGATGCCCATCTTTGGCTCTACGCCCAGCCCGTTCATCATCGAAGCTCGTATGTCCCTCCAAAACCGTGGAGTGGACACAAGCGCGATGTCGGACGAGCAGGTGAAGGAAGCTCACGCTAACGGCACGGGAAACGTAGCTTTGACCCGCGGGGTTAACCCCGCGGGTAGCTTTAACTTTAGCAACATTTTGGGATCCGTCATCCAAACCGGTGCCCAGCAAGGTCTCAACCCGTTTGACCGTGCAAGCTGGGGTCAGATTGGGCACGTAGCCACCGGAGCTGTACTCACGGAGATGGGCAAGATCAGCCCGGCCTGGGCGGGCTACACGGGCAAGCTAAACGGCCCGACACGCGCCACAATCGAACAAGACATCGCAGCCGGTAACTGGGGTGGCGTCGCGGCGGCCGCAGTGGTCGGCGGGATGGTGCCCTACTTGGCCGACTCGGTGGTCGCGTACGTGTCCAAGAAGGTTGGCCAGACACTTGGTATCATCCCACCCAGCCCTTCGGACAAGGACCTGAACGAGCTGACACTGGACGACTTGAACCCAACTATGGCGACCCGGGGCAAGGTTCCCGAAAACGGCAACATCGGCCACCGCGGTCACATGGAGGTTTTTCTCGGACCCAGCGACACACCCGGGGCTGGCCGCCTACGGTTCGAGATCCCGCCCGCCAGCCAGTCGGTGCTTCCGATTCACAACGGGGCCGGCGGCCGAACAGCGCCGGGTGCTCAGGCTGGTATCAGCTTCAAGCACGTCCAGAACTACGCCAGCCTCATGATCCCGGGTTCCAGTCCGGTGTACCAGAGCTTGGGCATCCAAGGCCACATGATCGAGTTTGTTGGGGTGTTCCTAGGCTACAACCACAACCGGCCGCTTTCCAGCAGCTTGCACGAAGCCGAGAAGTTCAAGCGAGATGCCGCAGGTAAGCCGGTCATCAACCCCAAGACCGGTAAGCCGGAGGTTCAGCTGTCTGACCACTTCAACCCGCAAAACCCGGACCCGCTGTACCTCAACACGTTCGCCGACAAGGACCAATGGTCGAGCATCCAGAAGAACGCCCCTGCGCTGGGCACAGGCGGTGCCTGGGCTATTTCAAAGGCCTTCGAGCAGCACGTTGAGGCTGGGTTGCCTCAGTTCTTTGAGATCTACTCTGGCGTCGCCCGCATCCGCTACAAGGTCATTGTCTTGAGCCTGGAGCGTTTCTACGAACGTGACGACCGGGTTTGGTACAAGTTCCAGGCTTTGGCTGTTGACGGTGGCGAAACCGGCGACTACGCGTCTCGCGTGCAGGCGGCTAACCGGTTTGCTTTGCCGGGTCAAACACGTAGCGGCACCAAGTCGAGTCCTGTAGGCAAGGGCAAGGTTCAGGCGAGAGGTAACGGACAAAGCGCTCCAAATGACAAGCCGACCAGTGGCGCTAAGGCGGCTAGCGGAGAAAAGCCTGCGGGTAGCTCAGTGTTTATGTCGCCCAACAGCCAGCCTACGGTGAACCTCGAAAGCATTTTAGGGGATGCCACGAGCCGTGCTTACGCCGGCGATCGTCAGGGAACCCTAGACCAAGCTATTGACGGTTTGGTTGCAGCTCGACAAGAAACTGAAGCCAACGTCAACACAGGTCTGTTTGGTGGTTTGTTTCAAAACGGCTCGTGGCACGCTTCGTATCGTCAGTTTTTCTCGCTTGCACAAGATGCTGCAAACCGCGTAAATAGACTGATCATTGAAGCTAACGCAAGTCTAAAAACAGCCAGCGGTGTGCGTGAAGCGATGGTCAAGAGCCGCGGAGCCACAGACGAAGTAGTTAAAGCCTACTCTGAAGAACTGTTGGGCTACCAGAAAAAAATTACGGAGTACAACAAGCTATACACGGAGCACCTAACAGCGATCCGTACTCGCTTTAAGCAAGTCAAGCTTCCCTCTGACTTGAAGGCGTTTTAGCCATGGCCAGTCTGATACTTCTTGATCCCAGCTTGCGGCAAGCTCTTGCTCCGCTTGCCCACAAGGCCCCAAACGGCTACGCGAGCGTGGGCCGGCTGGCCGATGACGTGCTGCTCAGGATCCTCACCTGGCCGGACGAGGTTAAAGGCGTAACGGCCGACAACCATCTGATCGATCTCCCCGAAGTTGACGTTGAAGGCTACACGGTCTACGACCGCACGTTCACGGCAATCCACACGATCCAGTACGACATCAACAACCCTTTGCAAGACTTGGTGGCCAACCCAGATCTCTTGCGAACGATGCAGTTCGGAGCTTCGGGCTACGACTTCGAGTTCATGCTACGGGCTCTTCCCGGAGATGTGTTCTACATCGGCTGGAGCTGCGGGGTAAAGCCCCCGCGTGTACTCATGGTAGTCGTGTTCGACCCCCTCGTCACCTAAGGAGACTTCCCATGGCCAGCCCTCTCAACACCAAGGCTCCGGCACCCAAGAAGAACCCCAAGCGCTACTTGGACCTCTCGGCCGCGTTCCCAGTCGGCGGTACAATTGCGCGGCCTAAGTTCGCAAAGTACGTTGACAAGACCGGTGTGCTGGACGCGCCCGTGACTTTGGCCAACGCCAACAGCCAGAAGGCTACCCCGGACGCTGTGTATGACCGAGTCGTCATGCACTGGACAGCCGGCGGCCCCCTGCTGCCCTACGATGACTACCACTTCTGCCAGGTGATGGACACCGACGGCGAGCC
>Ga0073903_10000992_pt1 | contig 14869 bp, 9 predicted proteins | sample KloWWTKNB14_bulk_FD_66665 | JGI IMG/M metagenome (GOLD analysis project Ga0073903, IMG submission 66665) | Active sludge microbial communities from Klosterneuburg, Austria, studying microevolution and ecology of nitrifiers - Klosterneuburg... | ecosystem: Engineered > WWTP > Aerobic digester >... | reverse complement strand
CAAGTTGTCGTCACCGGTCGTGCCGAGATAGGCCGTCAAATCAGCAAACTGCAGCCGCTCAATATTGCGCAGCGTATCCACACCATCATCATTACCCGCGCCACCACCATTGGCAAGAGGCACATGCTCCAAATACAAAGCACCGGTGGTGGTACTAAAGGTCAGGGTATAGTTGGCAAACACATCTTGGTATACCGCAGTATCAATCGCGCTACCCGCTGGCGTTGTCAGAATCTCACGTACGACAGTGAGTTGATCCGGCGTGAAATTTCCTGTTTGCATCAATGACCGTAATGCACTGGTCATGTTCGGATAATTGATGTTTGTCGCTGTATTGACAATGCGGGTATTCAAATACGCATCGCCATCGATGATGTCATCACCGGCGCGGCCTTCGATCAGATCGCTACCAGCGCCACCCAGCAAAATGTTACCCGCGCTGAAGGTAGAAACGACCGAAAACGGATCGGTTAAATTCAATAACGCCTGTAAACCGTTGATCTGAGCAATCCTGTCGGCAGCGCTATGAGTCCCATTGGGTAGCATATTAACGTTATCCAAAGCATTATTTTGCCCTGTAATCGGATCAATCAGCTCCAATTCAAGGAAAGTTGAATCGTCACCACGCAGGATATCGTTGGCACTACCGCCGGATGCGCCTTCAACAAAATTGAAGCGGTCGAAATTCACGTTGATGGGCAGAACCAACCTTGCCAAGTCGAAATCGACAGGCAAAGTACTGTCATCATTGGTTGCCCAGTCAAAACCGCTGGCACCATCATTTCTGTCCGGACCTGCCAGACCGTTCATAATGTCATCGCCACCTTCACCGCGGAAATCATCCAAGCCACCGGAGCCGACAAAAACATCGTTACCGCGCACTGCATCGAGATTCAATGGATCATTATTATCCCCTACCGCACCACCGGCAGTGCCGTATTGAATCCAGTCATTACCGGTATTGCCGATCATCGCAGCGTTAGCTTTGTTACCAAAGATAAAATCGTTATCCGGGCCGGCAAACACTTCGGAAATATCGTTCCCGGTAACCACAAAATCACTACCTGCACCGGCAAGAATTAAATTGAGACCAGGGCCTGCATTGATGAAGTCATGGCCATCTCCTCCCTTGATAATATCATCGCCAAAGGAGTCAGTAATGATGTCATTACCAGCCCCCCCTATGATAGAGTCATTGTCACCCCCTCCTTCCAAACGATCATTACCTCCATCCCCCCAAATCGTATCTATACCTCCCCCACCACGTATACGATCGTTTCCTTCGGTACCACCCATCACAATGTGCTCTAACCCCGAGTAACGAATTGTATTTGCTCCCAGAGAATTATCACGTGCTAATAATGCTTTTTCATCATAAGGCGTATCTGGATCATTAATAATCGCGCCACTTGGATTCTGTGCGCTAAGCTCAAACGTATAGGTCGGTGTCGAAAAACTATCCAGAGGTAAATGTTTTACATCCGGCAAATTGCGCATAATCAATTCTGAAAAGGAATTTTGTTCCAACTCAGTAAGGAAATCGAGTCCGGCCGTACGAGCCAGGTAATAGAAACGGTCGCCGTCCTGTAAACTCTCCATCTGGGTTTGAAATACGAAATTAAAGGTGGAACCCAATAATCCGCCAAATGGGGATTGTTGCTCGGCCAAACCGCCAATCCAGAAATCCACATCGTTCATCCCCGTCGATGCAGCCGGGCCATTCATAAAATCGATGGCATCCTGGTCTGTACCATTGACCAGCGCTTCAGCAGCAAGACGCTTGTCTGCCAGTGTCGTGGCAGCGGTGATACTAGGATGATTACCATAAGCAGCCACAAAGTTGACCAACGATTCGGGATGCCTGAGCGCAAATCCAAAGTCGGCCCAGCTTTCATACGGCAACAGCGCGCTGTTGCCACCGGTATCCTCGTAGAACATTTGGCGTGCTTCATTCAGAGACGCCATGCCGGTATCGCGGCCACGCACAAGGTTAATGGTCGCCAGATCGAGTGGCAGGCCCACCAAGTTATTGCGCAAAGCGCCGGTGACGAATTCGTCGATTTCATTGCCGACTTGTTTGGTCATGCCATTCACAACGGCGCCAGCCGCCTCGATGTTATTGGCATAGCCTGCGCCGAAAGCAACCGGATTCAAAAATGCCTCGATCAAACCGATGTCATTCGGAGAACCATCCGCATTGGTCCTGGCCACTGTCTCGGTCAACATGGAGTGACCGAAGCGATAAACCACATGAGCAAACTCGGCCATGATGGCTGGATCGATCGTGCTGTCGTAGTTGATGAAAGCATTGACATTAGGTTGTACTTTACGCGCAAATTCTTCAAACACTAAGTGCTGATATTGCATCTCGGTGGCAAAACGCGCGGCCTGGAACAGACGTTCACCGTTCCATGATCCATCCGGCAGATGCCACTGATCGATGAATGCTTGATCACCGCTACCCGAAATTAAGGCTTTAACAGAATCCACCGTGCGGTTATGCTCGGCATGGAAAACAGTATGTACCGTGGTCAGTCCGATATTTTCGTTGCCACGGCCATCACCGGTGATAAAGTGCGCATCCAGCAATTCGTTGTCGTAGGTGCCACTGCTCGGTGTATTGCCGGTATCCGTGTCGGCATCGGGATTCAGCACGCCACCAGCAAATTTTGGCACTGCCGTATGCGCAATATCGTCCAGGAACGCATGGCCGGTGCGAATCGCATTCGCCGTACTTACCCCCAGACCGCCATTGGCAGCCGGATTGCCTACTACGACGATATCATCCGGTGTATTGGGGACACCGTCAGGTCCCAATCCGGTGATGATTTGCGCAAAACCATTGGGGCCGGGAATGAATTTGCCATAGGTATCGGTGCGCAGCAGCGGCAAGTTGGTCAAATCGGCATCGGTCAAATTGATACCCAGCATGGTTTGCGCTTGCGCTTTAATGTCGGCCCAGGTAGCCAGTCCATCACCGGTAGTGCTGTTTTCCAGCAATTTACCGGTGGCAACGGGTCTGCCGTTAATATTCAATTCATATTCACGTAGGAACACTTGATGCGAAGGATGCGATGTGTAAGTCTGGTTTTGATCGACGAACGGTGTCGTTTGGTTGATATTGTCACGCACGTCGTCGGAGTCACCTAAAATACCATTAGGGCCCGGTTGATTCGTTACCCGTGTCATGGCCATGAATCGCAAATGCGCTGGCAAGTCGTCGAGGCTTTCATTGATAAACGTGGTCGGATTGTCGCCAAATTGTGCTAATAATGCACCAGGATTGTCATCAGCGCTCTCATCCGCTGGCGTGTTGGGATTGTCGCCGTAGAAACCATCCGCCCCCGGACTGTCGTCTTCGCTTTCGTCAACAAGCAGTGTGGTGGGATCATCACCAAAAACAGCCAGATCAGCACCAGGACTATCGTCCAGGCTTTCGTCAAATTCAGTGGTTAACGGATCGTCACCAAAGAAAGCTTCATTACCGGAACTATCATCCGCACTCTCGTCAATCACCGTAATGGGATTATCTCCCAGAAAGCCATCCGGTCCGGGAATCAACGGATCATCGGCTTCCAACGGAATGAAGACGGTTCCGCTGTTGCCCTTATTCACCAGATCCAAACCATGGTCGAAGAATTGCCCAAACAGAGTGAACCATGAATTATAGGGAGGAGATAAACCTGCATCGGGTGTGACATTAGGGAGAAAGAAAGTGCCTTTTCCGTCCACGTTGGTTTCTGATCCGGCATTCTGTGCCGCAGCGGCAACGGCAGCCGGGTTGTTGCTGGTTTGATCCACGATCAGATTGCTGATCACGCGCGGATGGGTATCAAACACAGCGCCGCTGAATTGAGTGTAAGAAGTTGGATCACCGACTTCCACGGGCCCCGGCCCATCCACGTCGAATGTGACCGGTCCGGCATTCTGAAAGGTTGGTTGCAACAAACGCGGAAAAGCCTGATCAGCCGCACCAAACAGATATTGACCGGTTATCAGGTTATTAAAAGATCCATTGACGTTACGCATACCATACGGCAGTAATGGGTCGGTAACGAGTGTTGGAAGCACGTCAAACACTCCACCTATCTGCTGCGCGGAGTCCGCCTCAGAAGTCAGGATTTGTTGAAATACAAAATCAAGATCGGTTCTGCTGAAATTTGCCATTTTGTTTACCTCTACAATTTATAATCATTCATTTGCTATTAAAAGATGAGCACCCAAGTTATCTTTCATAGGCCGGACCCAGTAATCTACCGCAGCAGCTGATAGTTGAGTAACCCTTTGGATAAGTTCTATATTGACTTCTTGTTAAGACTTATCCTACGCGCTTATTCAGAATTCCCAAGTTCCACTAGGGCACACTTATCGCTACGGTGCTATGTTAGGGTGATCAATCAAATAAGTGAATAAGCAGAATGCTTGTTTTTGTCTAAGTAAATACTTAGAAAACAGGCTTGAAATCGATCATGACGATTCAATTGTGCAGTTGTCAGCAGAATCTGACGCACGGATTTTGGTCATCGAGCGTGCCAAACTACCCGCACTCCAATTTTGCATGCGTTTGGCAAGTTTGCCGGCTGTTCAGAAACCCGCAACACTGAAGTGCGCGTGAACAACGACTTGGCATTGCATTACTGCACTGTTGATGAGTACCGCCGCTCAACCGGATAACACTCAATACCTCCTTTAGTAAGAAGGAGCATTTTTCCATCATCCCCTGCAATACAGCCATTCTCAAACATTCTGCAACCATGCATTTCTAAGTATTTACTTAGATAAAAACAAGCATTTTACCTATATCAATGAGTGGGTTGATCGCTCTAATATATGTTCAAGTAACAAAGCTGTAATGCAAGACAAGTAAGCAATGGGAAAGATAGGCATATCAAGCATTCCAAGCATTTAATAGGTGATAGAAAAGAAAATCACTCAAGTAAACGCATCGCACGCACTGGCAGGGATTTGATTAAAGCAATGACAATGAAGAGGATATCATGAAAAAGACGGACAACGACACGACACAGGATAGCACCCCAGATTCTCCATCCAACGAGTCCAGGCGCGCTTTCCTTAAGACGACAGGGGCTACCGTAATTGCGGCCCCCGCCATTTTAACTTCGCGCAAGAGCATGGCGCAGGTGGTTCCGGGAGTGGCTCCCAGCCCAGCAACCACTCCTTGGCAAGTGGATTTGCCGGATGCCATTGAACCCCTGCAACCGACCGATCTGTTTACGGATGCTTATCGAATACCGCAAGGAACGGCCAATACCGCGTATGGCGAGTGTGGGCGTAATCGTCATCAGCGCTGGAATGATTTTTTTGGCAATCCGCAACTTCAACCGGGTCAAGCGGATACTTATGAATTGAGAGTCAAGGAAGATAACAACTATTCATTCCACCCGGATTATCCCGATCAGCTGGCGTGGACTTATGAAGGTGTGGATGGAAACGGTCAGCCTTATCACAACCCGACATTCTTTGCGCGCTATGGGCGTCCGGTGATCGTGCGTTTGCATAACGAATTACCCAAGGATCATGAGGGTTTCGGCACGCCGGAGATCAGCATGCACTTGCACAACTTGCATACGCCTTCCGAAAGCGATGGCTTCCCAGGCGATTATTTCAGTCCATATAAAGCTGGTCCCACCCTGACCAAACCGGGCAATTTCAAAGACCAGTTCTATCCCAATATCTATGCGGGACTCGACGAATTCCCCAAAGATGTCGACAATCCCGTGGGCGGAGACAAGCGTGAAGCACTCGGCACCTTGTGGTACCACGATCATACGTTGGATTTTACCGCAGCCAATGCCAGCCGTGGCATGGCCGGTTTTTATTTGCTGTTTGACGATCTCGATTCGGGCGATGAAAATGATCCCAATCCGGCTGCACTGAGACTGCCCAGCTATCCTTACGACTATCCACTCCTGTTTCAGGACAAGCGTTTCGATGCCAGTGGCATACACATATACGATCAGATCGATCCGGAAGGCACTTTGGGTGACAAAATCACGGTCAATGGCAAGATCGAGCCGGTTCTGAAAGTGGCCAAACGCAAGTATCGCTTACGCTTACTCAATGCAGGGCCATCGCGTTATTATGAATTTTACTTGGTGAACGCAGCCGGCACGCCGCAAACATTCGACTACATCGCCAATGACGGCAATCTCCTGCCCACCACACTGCGCAACCAAACCAGGGTTCGATTGGGCGTGGCTGAGCGCGGCGATATCGTGGTGAATTTCAATCGATATGCGCTAGGTACGGAGCTTTATCTCGTCAATCGCTTGGTGCAAACCTCAACGCGTGGACCAGGCGCTGTGCAGGCACCCGGCGATCGCGTGCTCAAGATTGTTGTCAATCGCACTGCGGCAGATAACAGTCAGGTACCCAACACCTTGCGCCCGATACGCAGACCGACCGCGGAAGAAATCGCCTCAGCACCGGTCAGAAGATGGACATTTGCCCGCACCAGCGGTTTGTGGACCATCAATAGCAAATTGGTCAACGTCAAGTCGCCAGCTGCGCGCATTTCCAAAGAAAGCATGGAAATATGGGACATTTCCAACCCCAATGGCGGTTGGAGTCATCCCGTTCATATCCATTTCGAGGAAGGCCATATCCTGCAAAGATTCGTGAATGGTGCTGCAGTAGCCGTGCCGGCACACGAAAGAGGTCGTAAGGATGTCTATAATCTGGGGCCCAATGAACGCATCAGATTGTTTATACGCTTCCGCGATTTTCCAGGGAAGTATGTCATGCACTGCCACAATATGATTCACGAAGACCATGCCATGATGGTACGTTGGGATATCGTCGAATAACCGGGAGGAGCTTATCATGAACAAAGAGAAAACCACTATGAACACACGTAGAGATATGTTAGCCGGCATCGGCGCCGCCGCACTGGGCTTGATCGGCTTGAATGCAGCCTGGGAAGGATTCGGCAGCAATAAAACGCCCGCACCTGCCAGTAACTGGGATGACAGGAGCACAATGAGTCATACGCCGTTTCCAAACGTCACGCTGTATACGCACGAAGGAGAAGCCGTCAAATTCTATGATGACCTGATCCGGGACAAAGTAGTCGCCATTAATATGATGTATGCGCAATGTGCCGGTATTTGCCCGATGGCGACCGCCAATCTGCTACAAGTGCAAAACATACTAGGCGACCGGGCAGGTCGTGATGTCTTCATGTATTCGATTACACTGGAACCCGAACGAGATACTCCGAAAGGACTCAAGCAATACGCAGAGCGCTATGGAATCAAATCGGGCTGGAAGTTTCTAACCGGCGCACCGGAAGATATCGAATTGGTTCGTTTCCGACTCGGCTTCTTTGATCGCGAGATCGAACTCGACAAAGTCAAAGAAAACCATACCGGAATGGTACGCGTCGGCAATGTCGCACTCAATCGCTGGAGCATGGCGCCTTCTCTGGCGGATCCTTATCAGATTATGGCCACCATCAACCATCTGGACCCGAAGGCTGTGCATACTGCCTATGAGGAAGAATCGACTTAAGTGGTTGTAGGTAGTTAACTTGGTTGTGATTTCCTCGATGCTATGAATGGGAGTTCCGTGGCAGTGAGGAAAAGTGGGGGGGGGAGGAATTTCGGCATACTTAGTCAGTTGATTAGGTATGCCGAATTCTTATCTATCAGTGAATACTGAGCAAATCTTTGCTACATCGCAAAAGCAGTCTCTCTGCATTGCTGCAGGCTACGTTCGATCATGCGCAATTTATTCAAAAAAGCAATTGACTGCGAATGGAATTGATCACTGGCAATCAGACCCTGCCATTCATCGCCATCCGGGTCATCTTCATCGAGATTGCGCCAAAATAGATGACAAAAACTGCTGAACAAAACTGGCCGCTTTGATATCAAGTCTTTTTTCATTTTATTGTTTACCCAGCGCTGCCGCCTATCGATAAGCGCTTCGGCACCTGAGCAAACAACAACCGATAAATGCGCATATAAATCCGTTGGGCAGCGAATGCGCTCCAATGCAGAGAGGTCACCCTTGCTTACAGCATTGTGAATCAGTGCCTGCAAAGCTTGTGTTGACACTTTCAGACTAACACCGGTTTGCAACGTATAGATTTTATCGAAGTACATATATCAATAAAAAACTTTAAAGGATTGGTCATTAACGAACATTTCGATTTATTATCTTCGATAAGGTTCATTTTTGCTGGAAATACCTTTCCATGAAGATATCCAAGCACTATTCGTAGCGTATAAATTCTTCTGCCAATGCATCGGCGCCATGCCGGTCGATCAAAGCATCGATTTCCTCCAGCAGCACATCATCTTCGTCTTCCTCTAATACACCTGCACCCACCAAGCTTGCAGATAAGCCCGAATTCATCGCGTCCTTGATCATTGCAAGCGTTGGCGGACTATTGCGATCTCGATCATTAATCACAGCATCAATCACTCGGGACAAGGGTTCGCTCGCCGTTTCATGCACGAAATCAATGGCCAATGCGGTTTCACCAAATTCTTCGATGAGCGCATTCAGTTCATCCAACAAAGATTCATTGATATCAAAATGATGCAACTGCTCGGATTCAGCAAATGCATCAGATAGCAAATCAGTTACAAACTCATGAATAGTCTCAAGCGTGATGTATTGATCATCGTCTGATCGATTGATTCGGTTTTCAATCAAGACGGACAAATGAGGACTGACGCGCGTAGCAACATCAATAGGATTGCGTATCATCAATAATCTCCCGGTAAATAAATATAGTTTAGCGATTGAGTGTCATTTCAAGTGTCTTGATAAGAATGCGTACTTTAACCCTGTTTCCTCAAGCTGTGTCCATTAAGGAAGCGCTGATTAATTGACTGCACGAGCGAATTGCTTCGTTGCGCGGTACTCACTCCCTCGCCTATCAGATTGATATGTCTCGGCTGTTGCGTTCCGTGCGCCTCGCCCTTCATCTCGTTCGTTGAATTAATCAGCGCTTCCTTAACAGTCCGTTGAAAAACGTTTTCGAGGCAGCCGATACCAGGCAGAAACAGGCGAAAAAGTGCAGCTTATGTGTAATAAATGAGCATTTTGAGCCTGTTTTTAACACCGTAGCGGCAACGCAGATAGTTTTTCAACGGTCTGTTAAACAGGCAATCACTTCCTCATCAGTAACTTGCGGAAAATCCGTATAAAACTGCCCCACCGCGTAAAAGTCACTGGGTGACGACAAACAAACGATACGATCCGCCTTACCCTGTAATTTTCTCAGTGTATCACCAGGCGCCACCGGAATGGCACAAACTAATTCGGCAGGTTTCTGATTACGCAGAGCGTGCAATGCCGCGATCATGGTCGAGCCTGTCGCCAATCCATCATCAATAATGATGACAATTCGTCCAGCCGGATCGATGGGCGGACGCTCGGGCGTATATTGAGCACGCCGCTGGCGGATGATTTTTGTCTGCTCAGTCACTTCTGCATCAATATAATCCTGATCGGCACCTACTTGCTGAGCATATTCAGTCAGATAAATCCAGCCACTTTCATCTATCGAGCCGATTGCAAATTCAGGATTGCCCGGCGCGCGTAATTTACGCACCAATACCACATCCATTTCACCCTTTAATTGCTGGGCGATCAATTTCGCCATCGGCACAGCACCTCTCGGTATTGCCAATATCAAAGGATTTTTAGCGCGATAATCAGACAGCGCTTCGACCAGTTTCCTGGCTGCTGCAATACGATTTGCAAATATCATGACAGACTCCCTATAGTGATTCTGTTGCGAACAAGCGAGTATTACACAACGTGCTGATAAATATGCTCACGACATCGTGCGATGAATCAGTAAACGCAATTCACTCAATGGACGGGTATTAAGTACATTGCATTTCTCCAACCAGCCGCGCCGCGCTTGTCCGACACCAAAACGCAGATTGGAAAAATCATACACACTATGCGCGTCCGAATTGATACTGATCAGCACGCCCTCTTCCTTCGCCATCTGGCAATGGGTATCCAGCAGATCCAATCGCTCCGGATGTGCATTCAATTCCAAAAAACAGCCACGATGCTTGGCTTCACGAATAATGCGCAACATATCCACATCATAAGGATCTCGCCGCTGAATCAGGCGCCCGGTTGGATGAGCCAATAGGGTAAAGTAAGGGTGATGCATCGCGCGCAATATCCGCTCCGTCTGTTTGGCCCGCGACAGATTAAAATGACTGTGTATAGCGCCCACGACCAAGTCGAGGCGCGCCAAAGCACTGTCGGGCAAATCCAGATTGCCATCTTGTAAAATATCCACTTCGATGCTTTTGAGCAAGGTAATTCCCGTTAACTCTGCATTCAATTGATCAATTTCATCACACTGCTGGGCAAGTCGCGCGCCATCAAGACCATGCGCAAAAGTCAGCCGACGTGAATGTTCGGTAATGGCCAGGTATTCAAAACCATAGGCTTTGCCAGCCAGTGCCATTTCACGTAACGAGTGATGTCCATCCGTTGCCTGGGTATGCGCATGCAAATCGCCCCGGAGATCCGTTTGTTCCACGAGCTGCGGCAGTTGCCCTGTGCTTGCAGCGGCAATCTCGCCACGATTTTCACGCAGCTCTGGAGGAATATAGGCGAGACCTACGGCTGCATAGACCGAAGCCTCCGTTTCCCCAGCAATGCGGGTTTTATCCTGGAAAACACCATACTCATTGATTTTCAGGCCATGTTTCTGCGCCATGCGACGAATAGCGATGTTATGGGATTTGGAGCCGGTAAAATAATGCAGCGCAGCACCATACGATTCTTCCTTAACCACGCGCAAATCCACCTGCAAACCGCCGGCAAGAATAATGCTCGCCCTTATCGTGCCAGCAGATAGAATCTCGACAGTTTCCTCATAGGTAATAAAACGTTGCACTACTTGGCTGGCTGCCGATACTGAGGACACAACGAGCATATCCAAATCCCCGACTGTTTCACGCATGCGCCGATAGCTGCCGGCAACTATAACAGTCAGAACACCCGGTATCGCTTGCAGAAATTTTTCCAGTGCCTCTGCATATTGTGCCGCCACTGCCAATTTGAAGCGCTGCGTCTGATTGGCACGCGCTTCAATGGCTTGTAGGATGTTGATTTCGGTTTTCTCACCAAAACCCGGCAAAGTCCGGATGCGGCCGTCACGTGCTGCCCGATACAGTTGCTCGATCGTTTGCACATCCAAATCGTGATACAGCGATTTAACGCGTTTCGAACCCAATCCTGGAATCTTCAAAAGCTCGGTAATGGCTGGAAGCAGTTCGGATTGCAATCGATCCAACAGGCTGCAGTGACCGCTATCAATAATTTCTTTAATTTTCCCTGCAAGATCATCACCAATGCCTGGCAAATCGGTTAAATCTTCCTTTTTCTCTAGCATTTGAGATACTTCCCGCGACAACTCGCTCAGCATGCGTGCAGCATTTTGGTAAGCGCGTATGCGAAATGGATTGGCTCCCTGGATTTCCAGCAGATCCGCTATTTCTTCAAAGATAACGGCAATATCAGCATTGTATTTTGGCATGCGAATCCCCCAGTAAACTGCGTTGGCATCGCTGCATAGACTAATTAACATCAGTTCGAAATGATATCCGTCAGATTAATACATTTCAGTGCGCAAAACTACTGCAATGAAATTGCTATTGACAGGAAATGGTCAAAAATGAGCTCAGCCTATTTTGAGCTTCTTCCGAAAAATAGTCTTCCAAGAGTGACGTACAATTAACGTTGCATTTGTGAAGAAGACGATGAGGCAGATACCGAAGCAGGAATACACGGCCGAGTTCAAGGAACAAGCGATGCCTTTGAAGCCGTAAAACGACAACTTGAAGACTCCGTGCTCTGTCAACGCGGCGATACCAAAATGCACGCGCCGGTATTACATGGCAAAGTCATACGTCTGTTTAGCAATGAAGGCTATGGTTTTATCGAGACACTTAACGGATATGAATTGTATCTTCACCGCGCCAATTTATCCGATCATGATTTTGATCGATTAACCGTAGGCGAAGACGTGCAATTCCTTGAAGATATCGGCAGTGAAGACTATCAAGCAAAGCGTGTCAGCACAGGTAAGCATCATTTCCCAGAGAGCGAATAAAATCAGGGTATGCCAATTTACAATAGCTTCTGTTTATGGAAACCAAACAGAAGAGAAGTGCTTGACAAAATTGTTAAAGCGAGCAAGATCCAATTATGAATAGTTGACTGGATGATTGATCATGATGCCGATGCCATCTGGGCAATTTCATATTGATTCCAATTCAAAATGAATAAATTGCATGAGAGGAAATAGATCATGAGTGCAAAAAACATATTCCCCGGTTATCATCAAATTACTCGTCACGATGGTGTGTTTCAGGAGCGAATCCACGACACTTATCAAGCCAAAGGCAAACCTTCCGAACCATCCATCTGTCCGCAGTGTGACGCGGTATTTCATGAGGGGCGGTGGCAATGGATTAAGTCGCATGCCACAACCCATCAACACAGCTGCCCAGCCTGTCAGCGAATTCATGAGAACAACCCAGCAGGTTTTGTGACCTTGCATGGGGATTTTTTCATGCATCATCGTGATGAGATCTTGAATCTCGCTCGTCATGTTGAAGAAAGAGAAAAAACCGAACACCCCTTGAAACGAATCATGGCAACCGAGGAGAAAGACAATGCGGTGTTGATAACCACCACCGACATTCACCTTGCGCGCGGTATCGGCACAGCCATTCATGATGCCTATCAGGGCGAACTGGAATTTCACTATAACCCCTCGGAGAATCTGCTGCGCGTACACTGGTCGCATTAGGCTGTACCAATAACACAGCCTGCATAGTCAGGCTTCACCAACCACTTACAGGAGCATATGATGACTATCAATGAAATATGTAATCGTGAAGTAATCACCATTCATCGCGACGAACCTGTATTAGAAGCTGCAAAACTCATGCGTCAATATCATGTCGGCTCTGTGATCGTGATCGAGAAACGCAATGGTCGTCAGATACCGGTAGGCATTGTCACTGATCGCGATCTTGTGGTGGAAGTTTTGGCCACTGAGCTTGATCAAACAGTTATTACCGTCGGCGATATCATGGCTGCCGAAATATTCACCATCAAAGAAAGCGCCGGTACTGCTGAGACAATCCAACTGATGCGCCATAAAACCACCCGGCGCTTGCCGGTTGTGGATAACGATGGCGAACTGGTCGGCATGGTCACTTTAGATGACATGCTGGAATTGTTATCGGAAGAATTACTGGATCTCGCCAAATTGGTCAGATACGAGCAAAAAAAGGAAATACGGCATCGCCCGTAAATATCACTCGATCATTGTTCCGATGATCGAGTGATATTCACTGGATTGGATGATGTTCAAAAACTGGCACTTGAATTCTTGATAAATACTCAAACATTCGCACTGAATGTTGAAATCGATTCATAAAATTATTATAGGGTAAATTGCCATGGAACAAACTTCCGTAACCCATTCTGAATTGCCTGACGATGTCATCGCGCTGGTGCCAATGCGCAATGTGGTGTTGTTTCCTCATGTCCTTATGCCGATCACCGTCGGCCGCGTCAAATCCATTGCCACCATCGAACATGCCATAAAGTCTAAAACACCGATTGGCATTGTGATGCAAAAAGATGCAGCCACTGACGATCCCGGATTGGATGCGTTATGCGGTATCGGCACAATCGCTAACGTAGTGCGCCATGTCACTACGGATGACGGTACTCATCACGCCATTTGCCAGGGCATAGAGCGTTTCCAGATTCTGGAGATTGTCGAAGGCTATCCTTTCATTGCGGCACGAATCAAGCGCATTACAGAATCTACGCAGGTAACCACGCAGGCAGAAGCATTGGCATTGCAATTGCGCGAACGGGCCATTGAGATTTTATCATTACTGCCAGGCGTACCCGCAGAACTTGCACATGCTTTACAGGCCACGCGCGCCCCATCGGATTTGGCCGACATCACCGCCAGTCTGCTCGATACCGAAGTAAACGAGAAACAGATGTTGCTTGAAACCATTGATACCGAGGAACGCTTACAAAAAGTATTACAAATCTTGTCTCGTCGCATCGAAGTGTTGCGCTTGTCACAGGAAATCGGCGAGCGCACCAAGGAACACATGGAAGATCGCGAACGTAAATACTTGTTACGTGAACAGTTGAAAACCATTCAGAAGGAACTGGGGGAAGACGGCGACAATGATCAAGAAATTGAGCAATTAAACGAAGCCATTGCCCGCGCTGGCATGCCAAGCGACATCGAAGCACAAACCCGTAAAGAATTACACCGCTTGCAACGCATGCCCAACGCATCCAGCGAATACTCCATGCTGCACACATATCTTGAGTGGATGACCGAATTACCCTGGCGGTTGCCTGAAGATGCGCCAATCGATTTGAATAGCGCCCGCCAGATTCTGGAAGCGGATCATTTCGGATTGGAGCGCGTCAAACAGCGCATTATTGAATTTCTGGCGGTGCAAAAACTCAAACCGCAAGGCCGTGCACCCATCCTGTGTTTTGTTGGTCCGCCCGGGGTCGGCAAAACATCCCTAGGACAAAGTATTGCGCGCGCATTGCAGCGGGCGTTTGTGCGGGTATCCCTGGGCGGCGTGCATGATGAGGCCGAAATGCGCGGGCACCGTCGCACTTATATCGGTGCCATGCCTGGTAATATTGTGCAAAGCTTGCGTAAGGCCGGCACGCGCAATTGCGTCATGATGCTGGATGAAATCGACAAGCTGTCTGCCAGCGCTCATGGAGACCCCTCCGCAGCGCTCCTGGAAATATTGGATCCGGAGCAGAATTCAACTTTCCGCGACAATTATCTGGG
>Ga0073903_10000963_pt1 | contig 15136 bp, 14 predicted proteins | sample KloWWTKNB14_bulk_FD_66665 | JGI IMG/M metagenome (GOLD analysis project Ga0073903, IMG submission 66665) | Active sludge microbial communities from Klosterneuburg, Austria, studying microevolution and ecology of nitrifiers - Klosterneuburg... | ecosystem: Engineered > WWTP > Aerobic digester >... | reverse complement strand
CGGGAATATTGTTCGATAAATCTTCGAGAAATTGATGGCTCTTGATGAGCTGCGTTTCCAGATTTTTGCGTAAAGTAATATCTACAAATGTGACCAAGTGACTCTTTTTGAACGCGGGAGAGTCGAGTGCAGAGGCTGTCGCAATGACGCTGCGTTGGGAACCATCCTTGCATCGAATGATAATGTCCAAAGGTTCAAATTCAGATTTTTCTTTTAAGGCTTTTTTCAGATTCCTGGCCCATGTTGTTTTCACATGTTGGCGGTATTGCCGGTCCGGGTAAGCCTTTGGCCACCAATCAGCCAATGTGGGTATGTCTTCTAGGGTATAGCCGAATAACTGAATGAAGGCTTTATTTAGGAAAATAATATTTTGATGCTCATCATTCACAGCCTTGGGAATGGAAGATGAATCAATGATTGAATAAAGCTTGGCTTCATTGTCGCGCAATGCTGTTTCGATTTGGTCTCGCTCGGCGAATAGCGTGCTGACAAATTGTGCCGTGAGAGAAATACCCAGAATAAAGATATTCATATCAAAGATACTTGGGGTCTCATTTAATACAAAGGGTCCCAAGCCTCGTGAGGTTTCATACAGAGCCAGCAAGGTGATTCCGCTACAAATGAGGGATACCACAGCGAGTCCGCTACTGATTGCAATCCATATCAGCAGCGGAACATAGATCACCAGTGCTAGCGCAATGCCGCCACCACCCAGATCAAGATCGCCGAAAATCAGCCAGGTTGCCGGTAACATGAGTGCAATAGGTATGATGGCTCGACGGATCGACTGCTGGATGTTTTTAAGGTAATGAGGTCTTGAACATAAAGCCAGCAGAAACGGCGTGATTAAAAATTGCCCCATGCAGTTGCCAAACCACCAATAGGCCCATGCCTGAAAATGGCTTTGTGACTCTTGAATGACGTCAAAAGTTAGCAATGTTGTAATGCCTAATGTTGCGCTAAATGGCTGTAAAATTAAAAAAATCATTAACATCAAGCGATTCAGATCACGCACGCTATTGATTGCGAGGCTAAGCTTCCAGCGTCTAAACAGAGTGGCTCCAATCAATGCTTCCATGCTGTTGATGAGCGATATGATAAGCGATGGCAGAAATTCAAGTCCGGTGCTCATGGCTAGCGCCAATTGCCCAAGAAGTATGCCCGGCCAGATTCTTCGACCCAATACAATCGCCGCAGCCAGTGCGATGCCTTCAGGTACAAAGAAGACGGGTGTTACGATGTAATGTGAAACGGTAGTTAAAAAGCTGATGTGGCCAAAAATAAAATATAAAGCAGTTAATCCCAGTACCTGAAATAGATAATGACTATAGGCAACTTGCTTATCGTTAGTCATGTAATAACTAAAATTTTAGATTGAAAGGAATTCGAAGAAGGTTAAGTTATAATATTTTGTGCATAATATAAAAGGCATTATAACCATAACGCACACTCATTAGGCCAAATCGAGTTTCTTTTGCGCATAAATCCGTCCGTGTTGGCCAGCCCCATCGTTTATGGGTGCATGTTTCCAAAATGGAGTTCGAAAACAGGTTTCAACGGAACCTATGATGCGTATTGATATCTGAATGAAAAATAAGATTGTCAAAAGATTCTTATTATGAACGACGGCTTTGCCGTGCAGGGATATCCAGGTGGAATATGTTTTATATATTAGGGATGATTGCGATTGCAATACTCATTTTTGGTCCTTCTTACTGGGTCAAATATACGCTTGAGAAGTATAGCCAACCTGATGATCGTTATCCCGGGACAGGCGGTGAGCTGGCGCGTATTTTATTGGACTGGGCGCAGTTGCAAGCTGTCAGGGTTGAGGTGACGGAGCAGGGCGATCACTACGATCCGATAGAAAAAGTGGTGCGTCTGACAGCAGATAAATTTAATGGCAAATCGTTGACTGCAATTACGGTGGCTGCCCATGAAGTAGGACACGCCATACAAGATCGAGATGGCTACTTGCCACTAAAGTTGCGCACGAGATTAGTGCAAATTGCTGCTCCAGCCGAAAAATTGGGCGCAGCAATTTTGATGATTGCCCCCGCTATTGCATTGATCACTCGCGCGCCGGTTACGGGCGCTTTATTTTTCGTGGGTGGCTTATTGACCTTGGGGGCGGCGATATTAGTTCATTTAGTGACGCTACCGATGGAAATGCACGCCAGTTTTGCACGCGCACTACCGATGCTGGAGCAAGGAAAATATCTGATTCAAGGAGATGAGCCGCATGCACGCAGGATTCTGCGCGCGGCAGCCTGGACTTATGTATCGGCTTCGCTAATGACCCTGCTTAATATGGGACGGTGGTGGGCAATCATACGGCGCTAGTCGATTTGTGAGTGGCTTAGACTGGCATGTTTGCGCTCTCCATAGTCTTGACCCTGTAATATAAGCCACTTACCATGTGCATATTGGCGGTAACTGCCTATATACTTACATGTAAAATGCTCAAAAGGATATCAATAGATTTTTCAAAATTCAGCAATTTATTAGTAAAGGATAATTATGATGCGTTTATATAGGCAACAAAAAACAAAAATTGGTGGATTTACATTGCTTGAGTTGCTCGTTGTGATGGTTATTATTGGCTTGTTGGCAGCGTATGTCGGACCTAAATACTTTTCACAAGTAGGCAAGTCAGAAGTTAAAATGGCACAGGCTCAAATTGATGCACTAGAAAAAGCATTGCATCAATATCGTTTGGATGTTGGCAGTTATCCATCGACTGAGAATGGATTGGCTGCGTTGGTGACACGTCCCAGTAATGAAGCGAAATGGCAGGGTCCTTATCTTTCAAAAATGCCGCCAAGCGATCCTTGGGGACGTCCTTATGTCTATAAATATCCTGGGGAACGGACGGAATTCGATTTACTTTCTTATGGTAAAGATGGACAACCAGGTGGTGAAGGTGAAGCCGCCGATATAACGAACTGGTAAGTATTAACAATGCGTTATGAGGTGAAAGCAGTTTTGTCCGGACAAGGTACGGTACACCTTGAACTTGAAGCAAACAGCGAAGAGGAAGCCCGTCTTCAGGTGATAGAGCAAGGCGGGATGGTTTTAAGTGTAAAACGCAGCTTTTCAGGCTTCTCTCTGAAAGGGACGACTCGTTTTCCATTAGTTCATTTCAGCCAGGAATTGCTTTCATTGCAAACTGCCGGATTGAGTCTGGTAGAAAGCATCGAAACCTTATTGGAGAAGGAACAGGATGCGAGTAATCGTAAAATCATTCAGACTATCCTGTCCAGACTTTATGAAGGAGTCACCTTTTCGCAGGCATTGGAAGATTATCCGCAAGCATTTCCGCCGTTGTATATTGCAACAATTCGTGCCAGTGAGCGTACCGGTGATCTTCCCGAAGCTTTGACACGATTCATTACCTATCAGACACAAATGGAATTTGTGCGCAAAAAACTTGTGGGCGCATCCATCTATCCTGTTCTGTTGCTGACGGTCGGTTTTCTGGTTTCTATCTTTCTGATGGTATTTGTAGTGCCGAAATTCAGTGCCATTTACGATGATATGGGTAGTGATTTACCCTGGTTGTCATTATTGTTGATCAAATGGGGACAATTCGTACATGAGCGTGGTTGGGAATTGACCATTGCGACCCTTATCTTGATTGCGCTAACCGGATACACGGTCAGTCGGCCTGCATTTCGGGCCAGTGTGATGCGATTATTATGGAGAATTCCTGCAATTGGCGAGCATATGCGCGTTTATCAATTAGCTCGGTTCTACAAAACACTGGGTATGCTGTTGCGCGGTGGAATTCCCATTACACAAGCATTGGAGATGGTGAGCGGTTTACTCCAGACGCATTTTCGACCCAAAGTGGAAGCGGCCGCCAAACATATTCGTGAAGGTAAAACCATTTCCAGCGCTATGGAGCAAGAGGGATTAACAACGGCAGTGGGTAATCGAATGCTGCGTGTTGGCGAAAGAACGGGTTTGATGGGAGATATGATGGAGCGAATTGGTAATTTTCACGACGAGGAGATCGCTCGCTGGGTGGAATGGACAACCAAACTGATTGAGCCGCTGTTAATGGCGGTCATCGGTATTGTGATTGGTGGTATTATTATTCTCATGTATATGCCAATATTTGAATTGGCAGGAAGTATCAATTGATTGAATCAGCTATACAATCCGACAACAGACAACCGATGGATATCAATCATCTGATTGGTATGCGCCAGAAGGCCTTCGAGCAAGGTATTTCTGTCATGCAGGCGCTGGAGGAAACCAGCGGCTATTCCCCCGATGAGTTGACTCAACAGGTGGGGCAGTTATTGCACATGCCGGTGATGGAAATGAAAGCCATGCATGCATTAACGCCAGCCTTTGATCGATTGCCTTTTTCAGAAGCCATCATGCACGAATGTGCATTGTTCCGTCGAGAACAGGATTATTTGCTGGCAGTAAGCAATCCATTTTCAAACAAATTGCGCGCTTGGGCGGAAGAGCGCTTTGATATGGCGCTTGAGTGGCATTTGGTTCATCCAGCTGACTTGACCGCTTTTTTTGCTCAGCAGGAAAAAACCATGCGCGCCATGGATCAGGTAATGCCTTCCGCTGAGCTTGACAAGGTTCACAGTGGTGTTGAGGATTTATCCTTAAAAAGCATCAATGAGGGTACCAGCCAGGTCGTGCGACTCGTTCATTCGACACTGTATGATGCGCATAAATCGCAGGCCAGTGATATCCATCTTGAAATGACAACCGGTGCGCTTTCGATCAAATATCGCATTGATGGCGTGTTGACTTCTATTGGTGTCATACAAGGTGGAGATTTGGCGGAGCAAGTGATATCCCGCATCAAAGTGATGTCTGAATTGGATATTGCTGAACGTCGGGTACCGCAAGATGGCCGTTTCAAAATTTCTATTCAAGGCCGAGAAATCGATTTTCGTGTGTCTATCATGCCGAGTATTTTCGGTGAAGATGCGGTGCTTCGTATTCTTGATCGGCAAGCGCTGTCTGATCACATAGAAGGCTTAACATTAAATCAACTGGGATTTAATCAGGCGGCTATTGCTAGTATTCGCCGCCTGAGCTCGGAACCTTACGGCATGTTGCTGGTTACCGGTCCTACCGGCAGTGGTAAAACGACATCGCTGTACGCCGCCATATCCGAGGTGAATAAAGGCAGCGACAAGATTATTACCATTGAAGATCCGATTGAGTATCAGTTGCCCGGTGTTTTGCAGATTCCGGTTAATGAAAAAAAAGGACTGACTTTTGCACGTGGTTTGCGCTCTATTCTGCGACATGATCCGGATAAAATTATGGTGGGCGAGATTCGTGATTCCGAAACAGCGCAAATTGCCATCCAGGCTGCACTGACCGGACATTTGGTGTTTACTACGGTGCATGCCAATAATGTATTTGATGTGATTGGACGCTTCTCTCATATGGGCGTAGATCCCTATAGTTTTGTATCTGCCTTGAACGGAATTGCCGCGCAAAGATTGGTGCGTTTATTATGCGCGCACTGTGCGGTTGACGAGCGTCCTGATGATGCGATGATTACTGAATCTGGAATTCCTTTGGATGAAGCGGATCAATACAACTTTCGCAGCGGAAAGGGCTGTGGTCAATGTCGGGGAAGTGGGTATCGGGGGAGAAATGCGATTGCTGAAATCCTGATTCTGAATGATGAAATCCGCGAACTCATTGTGGCGCAGGAACCGATCCGGCGTATCAAAGAAGCGGCCAGAAATAATGGCACCCGTTTTCTGCGGGAAGCGGCTTTAGACATGGTCAAGCAAGGATTAACCAGCTTAGAGGAGGCAAATCGTGTCACGATTGTGGCGTGATCAAATCCAGGTTTTTCTGGCACCTGAGCGGATGGATATCGTCCGTTTCTCACGTGGCTTTAAACCAGTGCAGATGTCTAAAGCAACCGCGCTATGCCAGCACGTGCAAGGCGCGCCTGCTTGGCAAGCCGCATTGCAGCAATTGGAAAAGCATCTGTTGGAAGCTGTCGGCACCGATCTGACGATCACTCTGTCGAATCACTTCACTCGCTATGTGACATTGCCGCCACAAACAGAAATAACCACACCCGAGGAGGTTATGTCTTATGCTACTTTTCGTATGCGCGAAATTTATGCGGAACGTGTTGATTCCTGGGTGCTCAGTGTCAGTGACTGGAATCCGATAAGCGGCGCTGTTTGCGCTGCCATTCCTCGTGAATTAATGACACGGTTGGAGGAGTTGGCGGTGAGGTATCAATTTAAACTGAAGGCCGTCGAACCTTACTTGGCTTCTGTTTATGATCGATGGGAAAAACAACTGAGCGGTAACAGAATCTACTTGGCTGTCATTGAGAATGGGCGAATTTGTCTGACTATTTTGCTTGATGGAGTATGGCAAAGCATACGCAATCAGCGGATTTTACATAGCGTAGCCGATGAGCTTCTGGCTGCCCTGGATCAGGAAACGATCTTGTCTGGTCATAAAGCATCGGTCGAACTGGTCTACTTGTTTGCACCCGAGCACCCGGAATTGGCGCTTCCTCAAAACTGTGGATGGAGCCTGATTCCGTTGCAAACTGAGCAATTACCGGTATTGGCACACTACCCATCTGTCGCAGTCAATCATACTGAGATCAATCAATGCGTCGCCTGAAATTAAAGTTTCCCGATCATGGACAGTTATTACCGCATGTGGATTACTCCCTATTGCTGATTGGGTTATTGGTTCTGGCTGGCGTACTCTTCCAATTTCAGCAAATAAGCGAGGACGTGAATTACTGGAGTAACCGCGTCGAGCATTTGGAAAAACAGCAACAGCAAAAAGCTGCGCCACGCACGCGTTCATCACCACGGATCAGGGAATTTGGTCAGGAAATTCGTAAAGAAATTTCCAAAGCCAATGCCATACTGGATCAAATCAATTTACCCTGGGAATCATTATTTGATTCCATTGAACATGCCGCGACAGAAGACATCGCATTATTATCATTACAGCCCAACGTATCCAGCCGGGCATTACGTATCAGCGGCGAAGCCAAGAATATGTCGGAGTTGCTCGATTTTGTAGAAGCTCTTGAACGCGAACCCATTTTTGAAAATGTACATTTATTGAACTATAAAATAAAACAGGATAATCCGCACCGACCGATTATTTTCCTTCTGACCGCAGCATGGATTAGCGCCTCTTGAAAACTCAAATACCACAAATTCAATTGAATCAGCTGCTACCTCAGCTTCGCTGGCAGGTAGGTCGCCTGGGTGTCATTGGTAAAATCGGCTTGGGTTTACTGGTTGTTAGCAGTATCTATTTTTTTTCGGTTGTTGTGCCGCAGGAATCCGATTTGCGAAAACTCAAAGAGCGTGCTGAAACGTTGCAAACTCAGGCTTTATCAAAGCAAACTTCGGGTGATGCGGAAAGCGGTATAAAAATGAGCGGCGATCAAGCGTTGCAAGCTTTTTATGATTTCTTTCCACGCGTGGATTCCTCGCCGTTCTGGATTCGAGAACTGGTGCGTATTGCTCAGAAACACGGTGTGGAGCTCAGCAGCAGCGAATATCGCCTGGTGAATGACAATGATGCGCGCTTGGCTCGCTACGAAATGATATTGCCGGTAAAGGGAAAATATTCCCAGGTACGGGCTTTTATGGCCACCGCGCTGGAAGCGGTGCCTGCCATGGCAATTTCCGCCATTGCCATTAAACGGGAGAACGTCACTTCTGAGAAGCTTGAGGTTCGTCTTGAAGTTAATCTTTACTTGAATAAATAGACAAGATGGATTCGGCTGAAAAAAAACGTAAATTGTTAATAGGTGGCGCCTTGGTGGTGACACTGATTGCTGTATTGATGGTTGAGGAAGAAGAAACCCTGATTGAAACGATAGAGCCCGTGCAATCCGTACAGTCCACTAAATCATCGACGGATAGAGCCAATAAGGCTCAAGAAAATAATGCTGACAGTTTGGATATCAGCAAGCTTGGGCAAAGGAAATTTAATCCTCTGGCCGGAGAACTTTTTGCATCCACTACATGGGCGCCCAAAAAACCTCCGGTAGATTTGCAAGAACAAGCGGAAAAAGCCGCCGCAGCTCAGGCAGCCAAAATGACGGCCCGCCCTGCGGCGCCGACCGCACCGCCCTTGCAGTTTAAATATACCGGTAAAGCAATTGAGGACAGGATAACTTGGGTTTTCCTATCGCGCTCGGGAGAGAATTTCATCGCTAAGATTGGGGAAAAGATTAATGATCAATATCGATTGGATTCGATCAATGATGATGCGATTACTTTGACTTATCTGCCGCTCAATATCAAACAGACGCTCACGATTAATAATAAATTAGCAGGAAATTTCCGATGAAAAAATGGAAAGTGATTGTCCTTATTACCTTGATTACGGTTACGACAGGATGTGCGATCGATAACCGATCATTTTTTACCAGAAATGTTGCATTTTCTGATGCGCAGAAGCTGATTACGCAAGGTAAGCTCGAGAATGGATTGGAGAAACTGGAGCAAGCAGCACGTGAAGAGCCTGAGAATAAAGAAATGCGCACAATGTTGGCACGGGTCCGAGATGAGGTGCTGGGCAAATTACTATTAGACGCCGATAACATGCGCTTTGCTGGAAATTTGGATCAGGCCGAACAGGGCTATCATCATATCTTGAATCTGTATCCATTCAATGAACGAGCCAAGGATGGCGTTGAAGCGATAAAATTAGAGCGCCGCCATATTGCTTCCATCGAATCCGCGAAAGCATTGCTGGCACGCAATGATGCAGCCAAGGCAGAAACAATCGTCCGGGCTGTGTTGCAGGAAAACCCTATGCAATCTAACGCGCGCGAATTGATTTCACAAATCAATGCAAATTTATCGCGTCCCGAAGTATCTCATTTGGCACTGGAATCCGCATTTAAAAAGGCGGTGACGATGGAGTTTAAAGATACTGATTTAAAGACGGTGTTTGAGCTCATGTCGCGAACCGCTGGTATTAATTTTGTTTTTGATAAAGATATTCGACAGGACACCAAAATCTCCATTTTTGTGCGCAATAACACGATTGAAGATATTCTCAAGTTAATACTTACGACTAATCAGATCGCGTATAAAGTGCTCAACAGTAATTCATTATTGATCTATCCTAATACGCCGGCCAAGCAAAAGGATTATCAGGAATTGGTCGTTCGTAGCTTTCAAGTGGCTTATACCGATGTCAAACAAATGGTTGCCATGGTCAGAGGTATCGTTAAAGCGAAAGATATTTACGTCAACGAGCAACTCAACCTGTTCATCATGCGCGATACGCTCGAAGCCATCCGTTTGACAGAACGATTGGTGTCATTAAATGATCTGGCAGAGCCGGAAGTGATGTTGGATGTAGCCATCCTGGATATCGCGCGCAATAACGAATTTCTGATAGGTCCTAAGTTTCCTAGTTCCGTTACGTTCAGTGGATTAACAGGTGTGGGTGCGGCGCCTAATCCGGGAACGGCTATACTGAATCAAATTGGTTCTAATGCTCTTGGGCTTAAGAGTTTTACCATCGCTAATCAAGCTATAATAGACTTTAAACAAACCCTATCAACAGGCGATGTATTGGCGAACCCAAGAATTCGGGTTGCTAACCGTGAAAAAGCCAAGATACATATTGGCGAGAAGCGGCCTTTTTTCACCGCCAATGTTCAACCGGGTATTAATTCTATCGTCACATCAACCCCGACTTTTATCGATCTAGGGGTCAAGCTGGATGTTGAACCGCGTGTCGGCTTGAATAATGATGTCACAATGAAGATTACGCTTGAAGTAAGCAGTAGACTCAGCGATATTCCAGGTCCAAGCGGTGCAAGCGCTCCACTCGTTGGAACCCGTAATGCTGAAACGATCCTGACCTTGAAAGATGGAGAAACGCAGGTATTGGCAGGACTCATTGATAATAGGGAAACGAGAACCATTAATGGGCTCGCAGGATTATTGAATTTTCCAGGACTTGACAGATTGACATCGAGTCAAGATGTCAAGCGTAGCAAGAATGAAATCGTCCTATTAATTACTCCGCGTATTATTCGTAATCTTCCCATACAGACCAATCTGGAAAGTGAATATCATTTTGGTACTGCCAGTGAGGCGGGCAAGCTACCTGTCACCATTCAAAATACCTCAGCGCAGTCCTTATCCATTGCCCCTTCTTCGGGTCCAGGTCTAGGAGCAGCGGGAATGAGGGGAGCATCGGCAAATATACTGGCTCCCTCTGAAGATCAGACAGATTCCAATCCTTTTGCCAAGGCAACATCCGCCACCACGCCTACGTTGACACTACAAGCGCCAACCAATGTCGGCTTGGGTAAAGAATTTTCGGTGAATGTTCGGCTGGTTGGGGCAAAAGCGACTGTAAATACCGATTTACAATTAAATTATGAGGCTAATGTATTGGAAGCGCTTGATAGTGGAGATAAATCAGGCACACGCACGATTAAGCTGGGTAAAGACCAAATGGCTGGCTTGGCAACACAGATCCGCTTTAAGGTGATTGCAGCGAATCCAGGTATGACTGAAATTAGTATTCAGAATGCATCCGGGGAAGATATAGAAAATGGTGAAACAATAGAAGTGATCGCGCCGCCTCCGACCAGTATCACCCTTAAATAGAGTCCGATCGTCATGAATTCATTCAGAATCTCTGAGAGGCTCAAGGGTTTTACGCTGATTGAATTAATGATTGTTGTCGCCATCATGGCTATTTTAGCCACCGCTGCAATGCCTTTGCGCGAGCTGATGGTGAAACGTGAAAAGGAGCAAGAATTACGCATGGCTTTGCGGCAGATACGGACAGCCATTGATGCCTACAAACAAGCTGCCGATGATGGGCGGATCGAAAAAAAGGCCGATGAATCCGGTTATCCCCCGCGATTGGAAGAGCTGTTCATGGGGGTCAAAGATGTGAAGAGTAAGGAAAAAAAAGTTATTTATTTTTTACGTCGTTTACCTAGGGATCCTATGTTTGTTGAATTAGACGTTGCCGGGACTACGGCTACTCCTGATGTCGACACCTGGGGAAGACGCAGCTATGAAAGCCCTGCTGATAGTCCTAAAGAGGGTGACGATGTTTTTGATGTTTTTTCGCGTTCGGAAGCCATCGGTCTGAATGGAATTCCTTATCGGGATTGGTGATCAATATGTCAGCAATTCTGAAAGATAGAGGCTTTACATTGATTGAATTACTCGTGGTCATGGCAATCATTGCGACTTTATTGAGCATAGTCGCGCCACGTTATTTTAATTCTCTCGATAAAGCCAAAGAATCGGTTTTGCGGCAGGATCTCGGTATCATGCGTAATGCCATTGATCAATTTTATTCTGATTTTGGTAAATATCCCATTGACTTGATTGAGTTGGTTGATAAGCGATATTTACGCAGTGTTCCGATAGATCCATTCACTGAAAGTAATCAAACCTGGATTGAGGTGCCTCCCAAGAACGAAACAGAATCAGGCGTCTATGATGTGCATAGCGGCTATACGGGAAAAGCGCTCGATGGTTCGTTTTATCAAGAATGGTAGCCTTTATCAAATAAATGACTATTGCATGGCTATAGAAGAAATAGGATGTCTCGCTTAGAAAATGGTTTTGTTTATCTCTGGGCTTTGTTTGCAGTTGTTTTGGCTGGAATTGTCATGGCCGGAACTGGGCAGATGTGGCAAACAAAATCTCAGCGAGAAAAAGAAATGCAATTGATGTATGTTGGCGAAGAATTCCGTAAAGCCATCATGTCCTACTACAACAGTTCCGGAGGCGCTAAACAATACCCGGAATCGCTGGAAGATTTGCTTCAGGACAGCCGTACGCCTGCTATCAAGCGCCATTTGCGCAAAATCTATGTGGATCCGGTAACCAACACAGCGGAATGGGGTATCGTTGAAGAATCCCAGGCGGACAATAGCGCCGCGTCTAAAGGCAAGCAGACAACACCCAGCGGCAATCAAACATCCAACACCAGCGGGCAAGCATCCAACAGTAACCCGGCATCCACTGCTGGTGGGCAAGTATCCAGTAGCAACCAAGTTTCTAATACTGGCGGGCAGGCTTCGAGCAATCAAACTCTCAACGCCAGTGGACAAGTATCTACTGGCAACCAGGCACCCAATAGCTCAGCACCAAGCAGTAGCGTAGTAACAAGCTCCAGTATCAATAAAAGAATTATTGGGGTATACAGCCTGTCTGAAAGGAGGCCCATTAAAAAAGATCAGTTTCCGGAGCATTTTGCTAAATTTTCTGAAGCGCTATCCTACAGGGATTGGCAGTTTGTTTACAAGCCAGGGGATACCAAGAAAGCAGCAACACCGACATCTACAACGAATCAATTAAAACCGAACGCAGGATCGACGCCTGCTACCGGCGCTTCGCCATTTTCATCGCAATCCTCACCCAATACTTCTTCTAAAGGCGCATCACCTTTTTCATCTCAATCTTCTTCTACTTCAAATTCCAAAGCACCTGCCGCTGGTGGTTTCTCATCAAATGAAGATTGAACTAAGCATAGTGCTGTGTTATTGAACGTACAACGCGGGTTTCGAGGTTAGCAATGAGCGTTTATAAGCTAAGGATATTTTCTGCCAGAGTCTTTTGCGAACTCCGAATAGAGAGGAGAGGCTTTTATTTCTGGCTGATTTTGTCGTCTAGATGTTCAATTTTTACCTTAGCTATTCCATGCAGACCGATCTTCTTTGCAGCTCCATGCGATAAATCAATCACTCTGCCTTTTTTGAAGGGACCTCGATCATTGACAGTCACATCGACATGACGACCATTATTCAAGTTGGTGACTCTGACTCTGGTAGGTAGAGGGAGTGTTTTATGTGCTGCGGTTAACTGGTGTGGAATAAAACGTGTGCCCATGGCGGTACGATTGCCTGATTCAGAACCATACCAGGAAGCGGTTCCAACTTCATTATATCCAGCAGCCGATCGTAAGGGATAATAAGTGATACCGCGCACTTTATAAGGCTTATTGTAGGGCGCATTTATGTTAGGCGCTCTATGACTACCTAATCCGGCTGAATCGGATGGCGCATGAGAAAACATTGAAGCACAACCGCCAAGTAGGCCGGATATGAATAACATAACCCCAATATGCTTGGTATAGATGAAATGTTGCATAGAAAAATCCTTGGATGCACAAGTTCTATAATAAACAGTAAGATTATAACGGTATCTTCCGGTGAATATCTATTTTAAAGCTTCTAATGGCTATTCAACGCAACATAAAAATTTGAATTAATTCTACCTGACCATATTATCATCAGTCTCATACTTGAGAGCACGATTAGTAGGTGGCCTCGTGCGAAACCAACAGATTTTTTGCGATGAAACAAGTTATTTGTAGGCTATTTTCCGATATATCTACTGAAAGAAGGATTGAAAATGATTGATGACAGTGACATCCAGATCGATGGCGCCATAGCACGTAATAGTCCTTATGGATTGTTGCGCGAGCCCACTTTTGCAGGAGTTCTTTCCTTCATGCGGCGTAATTACAGCAAGGATCTTACTAATGCTGAGCTTGTTATCAGTGGGATTCCACTTGATTTGGCGGTGTCTTATCGCTCGGGTGCGCGTCTAGGGCCACAGGCGATTCGATTGGCTTCGGCGGAAGTTGCTTCGTTGAAGCCCTATCCCTGGGGCTTTGATCCATTCGAGAATCTGGCTGTGATCGATTTTGGCGATTGCTATCTGGATGTTCATAATCCAATGACGATTCATGATGCAATCGTTGATCATGCGCGACATATTCTTAAATCTGATGCACGCATGCTGACCTTTGGTGGAGATCATTATATAACTTATCCATTATTGAAAGCGCATGTCGAAAAGATTGGCGAACCGCTTGCGTTAATTCATTTCGATGCACATAGTGATACCTGGGCTGATGATAAATCCAGTTCACTGAATCATGGTTCAATGTTCTATAAGGCTGTGAATGATGGATTGATTGATCCCAAGCGTTCAGTGCAGATTGGTATTCGTACCTGGAATGATGATTTTATGGGCATCCATGTTTTGGATGCTGCTTGGGTGCATCGGTATGGATCCGATGCAGTGATTGCAGAAGTTGAACGCGTAGTGGGTAATCATCCGGCTTATTTTACCTTTGATATTGATTGCCTCGATCCTGCTTTTGCACCTGGTACCGGAACGCCGGTTTGCGGAGGATTATCGACTGCACAGGCATTAGCCATTATTCGTGGATTGACCGAACTCAATCTGATTGGCATGGATATCGTTGAAGTAGCACCGGCTTATGATCAAAGCCAGATCACTGCGCTCGCTGCAGCACATATTGCCTGTGATCTAATCTGTCTGTTTGCAAAACGCAAGACAGATGGATTATTGAAGATCTGATATATCGGTGTCAGAGCCAAGCTGGGCGAAACGAGGAGTGATTTCTGTGGTTTGCCAGCTTGGTTAGCAATGACTCGATGAGTGCTACATGAGTTGCTAGCTAGTTTCTAGCATCATTAAAAAACATAGCGTAAATTAAGGCCGCCTCCCCAATCGGGACTCCGTTCCGAAAGACCTCTCAGACCATAAATATTGAGCCTGAAATTATCGCTGATCCGTTGTGAAACATAGATACTGATATCTCGGGTGTCTTGCAGTTTTACCGGTGATTGACCCATGTTGTAACTGGTTCCTATACTGGTTCTTGATGACAATTGGTAACCAATTCCGGCGGCACCATATAGCACGTTATGAAAAGTTACCCCGGCTGGATTGCCAAGCACACGATAGCCAAAAGTTGCACTTAAGGTGAAGCGCGAGATTGTTTTATAAAGATCTCCCTGAATGGCAAAATCGACTTGACCGGTTCCTAAATTCCGACTGGCGCTGGCAGTAGGAATTTTTAAGCGAGTGGTAATATCAAATCCAATACCAGTCGGTGCATGGTCGATTAAATTGTAACTAAAGGCTGTGATGATATCGCCTAAGCCTGATTGAGAAGATGTAGTCGTGGATGGCCCACCCAAAGGTATACCTCCCGTGATACCCGAGGCGCTAATCTTGCTTTGTCTTTCAGAGTCGTCGCTGCCACTACCGCTGTTATCGTCGTCCCCGCCTCCGCTGCCACTACCGCTGTTATCGTCGTCCCC
>Ga0073903_10000960_pt1 | contig 15161 bp, 13 predicted proteins | sample KloWWTKNB14_bulk_FD_66665 | JGI IMG/M metagenome (GOLD analysis project Ga0073903, IMG submission 66665) | Active sludge microbial communities from Klosterneuburg, Austria, studying microevolution and ecology of nitrifiers - Klosterneuburg... | ecosystem: Engineered > WWTP > Aerobic digester >... | reverse complement strand
CCCAGGTCTGGGGAAGATTTCGCCCAAAGGTGGGCAAATCCTCTTGTTGGCTTGCCCAGAGCTCGCCCTGCGAGGTGGAGAGCAGGCGAGTCGCCCGGTGCAGCCCACTCAAACAATCCGTCGAGCCGGGCGCATCCACGAATGTTGTTGCGCCGTCCCAGCGCGTCAGCGCCGAGTCGTTGGCAAAGAATGTGTATTTGGTCCCGGTCCACGTCGACCACTCGGCGACGTCATAGATGATATTGCTTGGCAGCCCATCCGCCGTGTTAATGATGTTCCAGCTTGGCGTGGGACGGGTCGGGGTGTATCTGGCCGCCCCGCCGTCAGTGGCGATCCAGATGTAGTCCAGGCCCGCCGGATTGGCAATCGGGGTGAAGCGATTGATGTAGTTGTGGGGCAGCGACGAGTTCGATTTGGTCAGACGGTCCCAGCTCCCGGTTGACAAGTTGTACAGCCCGATCCCAAGGTTGGTCCCAACCCACACGTCGCCGTCGAAAATCGCCAGGGCCCTGACCGAGTTGCTGGGCAGGCCCAGCGTGGAGGACAGAATCGTCGTCCAGGTGAAGATCCCGTTCGCGTCCGGACCCCACACCCGCAGGCCGTTGCTCCCCGAGCCGGCGAAAATCCGGCCATCCGGGGCGTAGGCGATCGCGTTGATCCCGGTGGTGCTCGACACAATCGTGTTTGTGCGCCATGTCCCGGTCAGGGGCGGCTCAGCGCCCATCGGCGCAAAGGAAGCCGGGGCCGCACGGGCGGGCAGCAGCATCCGGCCCAGTTCAGTGCCGTAGCGGGTCGCCCAACCGGGCGACTTTGGGTCAACAACCAGCCCTTTTTCCAGATCGGGCTCCTTGTCCAACATCGCGTCCTGCAGTTCGGAGGCCGGATCCGTCGGATCCGACGGATCCGGCACATCCGCTTGAATGATCGATACCGGTGCGGGCGCGCTCTCGGGCGCTGCTGCGGCGGCGACCGCGCTGCGCGGGGCGCCAAACGTGCTGGCGCTGAGACACACACCGAGAAAAACAGAAAGAGCGCGATAAAGCGAAGTCATTGACACTTTTTTAGGTCTCCAGGTCACGACCGGTGCGCTAACGCCGGCAGTGACAACATGTAACAGACGAAGGAACGTGATTTAAGCGGAGACGTCATCTTGCGGTCTCTCAGTTTGGGCGCGGCATCTCTCACGCCCGCCGCGCGGCCGCATCGCCGCCGAGCACGGCCCGAGCACGCTGGACATCGTCAGGTGTATCCGCCGAGTAGATCCAGCGCGGGTCGTAGCTCTGAATCAGGGCCGGCGGGTCTTCGAGCAGGATGCGTTGGAGGGAACGAACGCCGCGCCCAAAATGCACGGCGAGGTGCTCCAGGAAACGCGGCTCATAAATCGTCACCAGCGGTTCGGGCCGATCGTTCTCGGGGTTGAGGAACGCCGTCGCCGGCCGGGTTGGATCACGGGCCGCCACGAGCGCCTGCAACGCTTCCGGCCCAAAGAAGGGCAAGTCGCACGAAACCAGCAGCACGGCAATGCCGGGATGGGCGTCCCGAAAACTCATGACGGCGCCAATCGGACCATTCCCCGCGTACTCGGGTTGGTCAACCAGGTATTCGAATCGCTCGGGCTCGGGCCTGGGCTGAACGGCATTCACCGACAGAAAGACCCGGGCGCAGACGGAGCGCAACAGCGCATACAGCACCTGGCGATGAGCCGCACCGCGATACTCGATCAATCCCTTGTCACGGCCCATGCGGCGGCTTTCGCCACCCGCGAGAACAAGGCCGTACGGGCCTGGCAACGCTGACATCTCCTCAGTCATGGGAAAAGATTGTAGTCAAAACCGCGATTTTCGTGCTCTATAGTTGGGAGCATGTCCGGCACCCCCGAAATCGAATGGCAGTTTGATGTGACGGACTTCGATCCGATCCAGGCCTGGCTTAATACCCAGGCGCAACGCTATGGCTTGACTCTCCAGGCGCAGGGAACCGCTGGCCAGGTCGATGTCTACTTCGACACGGCCGATTGGCGCTTCCATCGGGCCAGCACCGCGCTGCGCGTGCGCCGGCGGGGCGCGGCCGCCGAGGCGACCCTCAAGACGTTTGGCCTGGTCGCGGGTGGCGCGCGGCACCGCCACGAAATCAGCGAGGTCATTCGCGCCCCAGCCCGCGCCACGGCCGCAGTGGTGGCCAGCCGACTTTCGGCTCTGCCCGGCCCCGTAGGCGAACGCGTCCGGGCCGTCGCCCATGACCTGCCGCTGGCGCGGCTGTTTGAGGCCCGGGTCGAGCGACGGGTTTTGCTGGCAACGTCGGCAGACGCCGACTTTTGTGAAATTGCGTTTGACGCGGTTCAGGTCATCGGGGACCCGAAGCGAGCGCCCCTGGTCCTGCTCCGGCTCGAGGTTGAGGCCAAAACGCCTGATGTGAGCGGGCTCGAATCCTTTGTCGCGGCGCTCCGCGACGAATGTGGTCTGGCGCCCGCGAATGCGTCCAAGTTCGAACTGGGCCTGAAGATGGGCGGCCTGCATCCGGGCTATGCGCCCTATCTCGGCGCTCCGGCGACCGAAGCCGAACTGGTCGCGCTGGTCGGCCCGGCGGCATCGATCGGCCTGTTGGCCTACACCGTCATGCGCGAGCGGTTCGGGCAGTTCATCGCCAACGAGCCGGGCGCGCGGATGGGCGACGATGTCGAATTCGTTCACGATATGCGGGTGGCGACCCGCCGCCTGCGCGCGGCGATGGGGCTGTTTGAGCCGTTCCTGCCCCATCGGGCGCTGGCCCTGCGCGAAGAGCTGCGCTGGATCGCCGGCGCGCTTGGGGCCGTGCGCGACCTCGATGTCCAGATAGAGCACCTCACCCACGCGATGCCGGCGCCAGAAGGACAGCCGGTTCAGGCCCTGGCATATCACGGCATCCTGAACATGCTGCGCGATCAGCGCTCCGCAGCCCGGCAGTTGATGCTGGGCGAGCTGAATTCCGGGCGTTACGCGAGGCTCGTGGGCGGATTTGAAGAATTGCTGCGGGCCGGGCCGCACAAGGCGGCGGCCACTGCCCGGCCAGCCCGGAAGGTCCTGCCTGATCTGATCCTGGAGCGCTATCGCAAGGTCCGCAAGGCCGGTGACGAGTTGGGCGAGGACTCCCCGCCCTCGTCCTATCACGCGTTGCGCATCAGAGTAAAGAGACTACGTTATGCGCTCGAATTCAGCCACCCAGTGTTTGGGGCGGCCGTGGATGTGTATCTGCCGAACGTACTCGCCCTGCAGGACATTTTGGGGGGTTATCAGGACGCCGAAGTCGCCATCGCCCACATGCGCGCGCTCAGCATTTCAAACGAGGCCTTCATTTCGCCCCAGATGGTGTTTGCGCTCGGCGAAATGTCCCAGCAGCGGGCGCAGCAGGCAGAATCCCTGCGGGCGCAATTCCCTGACGCGTGGTCCAGGATCACCGGCAAGGAGTGGAAGCGGATGCGGGCCGGGTTGGCCTGAAATTCTTCCTATTTGAGGCGCTTAGGCGGGCCTCAGGATTGAGGGTCCTTCAGGCGACGGCGTGGCACAATGCAAAACCCAGACCTGTTGGCTTGGGTTTTTGGCCGCGCATGGCCACCAAGCGGACCCCATGAATCCAGGATCTATCGCCCTCATCAGTTCCGGCGAGACAACCGCCAGCGGCGGGCTTGTTTTCGATGCGCTCGCGCGGGGCAGACCGTCACCGCTGCGAATCGTCATGCTCGAGACCCCCGCCGGTTTTGAACCGAACTCCGACCGGGTTCTTGGAAAGGTTGCCACTTACCTCGGGCAGCGCCTGCAGAACTACAAACCGATCATCACGCCCATTCATGCGCGGCGGCGTGATGGCGCAGACGGTACCGATGATCCGGCGGCGTCTGCAGCGATGTTTGAGGCCGATCTGGTCTACCTCGGAGCCGGCAGTCCGAGTTATGCCGTGCGCCATCTGGCGGACTCCTGGCTGTGGTCGGCGGTCCTGGCCAGGCAGGCTCTCGGGACGGGCGTCGCCCTGGCCAGCGCCGCGGCCGTCGCGTCCGGCGCGTTTGCCCTTCCGGTCTACGAGATCTATAAAGCCGGCCATGATCTGCACTGGTTGCCTGGGCTGGACGTCTTTGGCGCTTACGGCCTGCGCCTCGCCGTGTTGCCGCACTGGAACAACACCGATGGCGGTGAGGATCTCGACACCAGCCGCTGTTTCATGGGCCAGGATCGCTTTGAGCGGCTGCGCGCGATGTTGCCCGCGGATCTGAACGTCCTTGGCATTGACGAGCGGACGGGTCTGACCCTGGATCCGTGCAGCGGTGAAATCCGGGTTCTTGGTTTGGGCGCCGTGACCGTCTTGAACGCAGCCGGCGAGACGCGGCATTCCGCCGGCACTACCTTTCACGCCAGCGTCCTTGGCCCATTTCGCCCGGCCGGTTTGGACCACATCCGTCCCGACGTTTTGGCGGAGGCCCTGGCCGCGACCGAATCGCCGGCTCCAAGCGCAGAACCCCCGGATGAGGTCCTTGCGCTGCTGGATGCTCGCGCCACGGCGCGGGCCACCCGCGACTGGAAGCGCTCTGATGCGCTGCGTCTCGAGATTGACGGCCTGGGCTGGCGAATCGAAGACGGGCCTTCTGGTCAACGCGCCCTGCCCCGCTGAGTGGGAAAAGAGGCGACAGGACACGCCGCGGATGACACTTGCGCGTCCGAAGAAGCGGTCATGGCTGACCTTCAGCCGTTGGGATCGTTGCCACGGGCCGGGGCGGCCGGGCCGGCGGCAAAGCGCTTAGCAGGGCGGCGGTGATGGCCGTAATTTCGGCCACCGCCTGCTCAAAGGCGGCCGCGTTGGCCTGCGAGGGCGTTCGAAAACCGCTGACCTTGCGCACGTATTGCAGGGCGGCCGCCCGCGTCTCGGCCGGAGTCGCGGTTTCGCCATGGACGCGCAGGGTCTTGATGCTTCGGCACATGCTATTCGCTCCGGAAACCGATCCGTGTGACGCGTCATCCCCTGGCTCCGCCAGGGGATGACGCGTCAGAAAACACTAGAACGCGAAGTGGGTGGCCTGGCTCGCCACCACAATCCACGCAATCAACATCGACACGATGAAGGCGCCCACCCAGATCCGGCCGGTGATCCGGTTGGCGACCGTTGTTACCAGCGCCACAATTGCCATCAAGGGAACGAACTGGTAGGCGATGATCGTCCACAGCGCCTCATTCGGGTTGGCCGGCAGGCCGCCCGCGAAGAAGGGCACATACTGGGTCAGCAACAGAACCACGTAGCCCAGCACGTTCAGCACCAGCGCGATGCCGAGTTCCTGGATGAAGCTCAGCTTCTCGCGGCGCAGAATGCCATTGACGAAGGTCGACGCCACGATGAAGTAGGCGGCGAACAGCACGAAGTACGGGATCGCCATCTGGAACTGCAGCGAGCTCATCGGCTTGATCGCAAAGACCCAGAACCGATAGTCGGTCTTGAACACGGCATCGGTCACGAGCAGGCTGACGTAGCCGGCCAACAGCGTCAGGAAGGCGAACAGCGCCGATTTGCCGATCAGGCGCGGGCTGAGCTTGCCGCCCCAGGTCAGGCCGTAGTTCTCAGCCGTCGCGCCGGTCTTCTTGTTCAGCAGGAAATGCCAGAGCAGGAAGAGAACGACGAAGATGGCCCCAAGCAGGGTCGTCCACGTCACGACGGCAGTGGTGATGTTCTGGGGGAACAGGGCCGTTGCCGCCCAACGCCAGGTCGTCGGGAACTGCTTAAACGTAAAGAGGGTGGAGGCAGGAAGCGCCACGAAGATCAGCGCCACGATCCACCAGAGCGGGCCAGTGGCGGGCTTGGCGGGGGCGGCGGTCTGCTTCAATTCGGCGAAGACCGGCAGCTTGAGCAGCATCGCGCCGGCGGGATACAACAGCAGGATCATGCCGATGGCGGCGATCAGGTTGCCGATTTCCTTCCACAGCCAGATCTGGTCTGAGGCGGGCCGGGGTGTCCCACCCTCCAGGGTCTTTCCAAACCAGTCAAGGGCATAGCCGATCGCCTCATTCGAGATGTGGTCGCCCGGGTGGGAGATCGCAGGCTGATACAGCACCCGGGCCGTTCCGTCGGCGATGTTGCCGTAGACCTGGCCGACCTTGACGTCCTCGGTTGTATTGAACAGCAGCTTCATCTTCGGCCCTTTGGCCACGTCGCTGGCAAGGGGTGTCAGCCACATCAGCTGCGAGAACTCATCAAACTTCGAATACACCACCGCCAGGTTTCGCGGGAAGGTCGCCGTTCCAGTGGTGACGCCCGAGGTCCCGGTTGACGAGCCCTCCATGACCATGGCCTTGTAGTCGTTGGGCGCGAGCTGGGCGGCCACGCCCACCGTCCAGCCACCCATCGAGTGGCCCTCGAGCCCGATGTTGTTCTTGTCCACGATGTCCAGCGAGCGCAGGAATTTCAGACCGTCCGGGCCGCCGAAGCCATTGGCAAACGCCGGCGGATCCGAGTAACCGTGTCCAGTCTGATCCATCGCCAGCACAACGTAGCCGCGCCGGGCGAACTCGATCGCAAACCCGTCCTGGGTCTCGCGGGTGTTGATATACCCGTGCACGGCCAGCACGCCAGGCGCGGGCGTCTTGACCGTGGCGTTCTTCGGCACATACAGCAGCGCGCTCATCACGGTGCCATTGGTGCCGACAAATCGGATGTCCTTGATCTTGATCTGTCCGCCATCCGTTTGAACGGACCAGGCGAGCAAACCGCCCAGGCCAATCATGAGAAGCGCAACAAGCAAGACACGCGATACGGATTTCATCACATCCTCCGGTAGGGCAGCTGTGAATCAAACACGGGCTGTCCAGACGATGGCGCACGCATCCGCCGGTAAAAATAGACGCGGCGGCTACAAATGCAGAACCTCGGATCGCCTGTAGACAATATGCCGTGCATGGCAGCGAACCCGACGCAATTATCGCCCCAAAACGATTTGTGTCAATGGGTTTTCAGGCGCTCTTTTTTGGCTCGCGAAGCGCAACGAGATAACGAAAGCGACACCCCCGCGCGGAGCATGGGGGTGTCGCTTTCGCAAGTTTTCCGTGGGGCGGCTTCAGATAAAGATGATCTGCGCGCCGTCGGTCATGTCCATGAAGTCCGAGGCGGTGACGATGTCGATGACGCCATCGACAAAGTCCTCTTTCTTCAGGCCCATCATGTCAACCGACATCTTGCAGGCATACAGCTTGGCCCCGCCATCGACCAGCATCTGCAGATACTCGCTGACCGGCGGGACATGGATCTTGGCCATTTTGCTCTTCATCAGCGCGGTCGCCACGGCCGTCATGCCAGGCAGGCTGCCCATCCACTGCGGGATGCCGAGATTACCGGTGTTGACGCCCATCATCGACATCTTCATGCTGGTGTTGCCGACGGCCGCGATCTCGAGGTGATCCTGGCGCAGCTTGGTGATCATGTCCATCCCCCAGAAGGTGAAGAAGATGGTGACATCGATGCCATTCCCGAGCGCCGCCCACCCCATGACGAGGGCGGGATAGGCCATATCGAGATTTCCCTTTGAGCAGATGAAGGCGACTTTGCGTGTTTCAGTTGACGTTGTCATGATTGTGGTCTCCAAACAGAACCAATTTTCGGAGGCGATATCCCACGCCCCGGCGGACGCCGGGGCGTGGGATATCGCCTCTGGAAATGGTTGTGTTGCTGGTTATTTGGCTAGACGCAACCCTCGGGCTTGCCCAGCCCGGCGATGCGGGCGACCTTCTTGGCCGGTCCCTTGGGGAACAGGGCGAAGAGGTCTTTGGTGGTGACGTTCGCGCCGACCGTGATCCGGCGCAGGGTCGGGGACTTTCCGGCCGCGCCGGCGTCCTGGCGGCTGAACTCGATGATCTTCCAATGAGTGGGGGTGAGCTCAGGCAGGCCCTCTTCCTTCGCGATCTCCACCGCGATTTCCTTCGTCCATTCGGCCGGGATGGTCATGAAACCTTCGTCGTTGACGGTTACGGTCTTGCCTGCGATTTGTCGTGTAGCCATTTTTTGAGATGTCTCCTTTTTGTTCGCGCCGCCCAGCGGCGCCTGTTCGCTATTTGCTCTCGGGGGTCGCCCCGATCTTGCCCAGTGCCCGCATCGCCATTGCCAGACCGCGGCGGGTCTTCGGGTCGCGCAACTGCCCCAGAAGCGCGCCGTAGCCGATGTCCACCGGCGTGTCGGCGTCCTTCTCGACCGCCTCGACCGTGTCGCGCAGGAAGGTCATGATCTCGGGCTGAGTCATATCCTTGACCGTGCGCAGGATCAGCACGATGTTGTCGCCCAGACGGTCGACTTCCTCAGCGCTGAACGAGGACACGATGTTGTCCAGGATGCGCACCCCGCCCCTGGCAAAGGTGAAGTAGCCCTTCTTGTCCATCTGGTCGAGCACGGTCTCGGCCTTGTGGAACAGATCCTTGCTGATCGGCGCCGCGACTTCGACCAGTTCGCTGACGCTTTCAAGTTGATCGAGCATGCCCTCGAGGTGGGGGGCGTGGCGGGCGACCTTCTTCAGCAGCCGCACCAGATACGGAATGTCGATGTAGTCCTCGACCTCCTGGAGATGAACCGAGGCGCGCTCCACCAGGGAGGTGGCCATCGGCATGATGTCATGGATGAGGTCGGCCCGGGACTCGCGATCGCGTGCCCCCTCGGCGGCATGCTCAGCCAGGGCGGCCAGCCGCCCATCGATCGCGTCGAGACGCGCGTCGAGCCGGGCGATGATGTCAGAAAGAGTGGGTTCCATCGCAACACCTAGTTCTGCCACTTGCCCGCCAGGCTCATCCGGAACGGCAGCGGAAGTTCTTCACCCTTGAGCAGGATGTTCCAATACATCCAACGAAAGATAAGCTTGCCCCAGCGGTTTGCCTCAGACTCTTCGAGCAATGTAAACGGCCCGATTCCGGGCAAGGGATACCGGCCCGGCAGCGGCTCGGTGTCGTAGTTGAAGTCAATCAACAGACCCTTGCCAAAGCCCGACTCAATGAAGCAGTTGGCGTGCCCGTCAAACACCGGAAGCAGCTCGCGGCCCTTGGTGTAGCGCACAAAGTTCGGGCAAAAACCTTCAACGGCATAGTGCGCGACCGAGCCAGCCTTGGAAGTCGGCACCGCGGCCCCATCGCCCAGGGCAAAGACATTGGCGTATTTGTTGGACAGGAAAGTATGCTTGTTGACCGGAATGAAGTTCAGTTCATCGCCCAGGCCCGATGCGCCGATGACGGGCGCGCCCGTATTGAGAGGGACGCTGACGAGCAGATCATACGGGATTTCGCGCTCATCGTACGAGACGATCTTCTTTGCGTCCGGGTCGGCGCGCTCGATCATGAACTCGGGCTCGACCTTGATGTTCTTGCTTTCCAGCAGGCCCGCCAGCATCTGAGACGCCTTGGGCTTGGTGAATGCGCCCGGCAGGGGCGTGGCGTAGATCAACTCAACCCGGTCCCGAATGCCGCGCTCGTGGAAATACCAGTCTGCAAGCATGAGGAACTCGAGCGGCGCGACGGGGCACTTGATCGGATTCTCAACCACGTTCAGGACCAGCCGGCCGCCATCCCAATCACGCAGCGCATCGAAGAGGGTGAGCGCGCCATCCAGTGAGTAGAACGTGTGGATCGATTTGCCCCAGGCATCCTCTTTCAGGCCAGGGGTTTGCTCTGGATGAATGTCCGCCCCGGTGGCAATGATCAGGAAGTCGTAGCGCAGCTTGCGCCCATCCCCCAGGGTCACGGTATTGCTGTCACCGTCAATGCCGGCGATGGTGGCCATGATCAGTTCCACCCCGCGCGGCACGAAGTCGTGCTTGGGTTTGACCACGTCCTTTCGACCATACACGCCAAAGGGAATGAACAGAAAACCCGGTTGGTAGTAATGGATGGGGTTCTGGTCGACCAGGGTGATCTTCCACTGGTCGAGATCCAGCATGCGGCTGAGGCGATTGGCCGACATCGTGCCGGCCGTGCCGGCGCCGAGAATGAGAAGTTGTTTCATGAGTGTTGTCTCCAGATCCGTGTCTACAGTTGGGTAAGGGATTCAATCGTCCGCATCCGCCGCACGACCGTCGCGCGGTCATCGACCAGATGCGAAAAGATGTCGGCAATACGTTGGGCGCCACGCAGCGCGCGCTCCTGGGCGGACCGGTCGAGCCGATACACGGCGCCTGCGTTGGATTCGACAAAACCGCGCTCCAGGCCAAACAGGTCGGCGATCGCGGCCAGGCCCTCGTGGCTCGGCGGCCATGGGTCGGGGGCAATCCCGCCGATGACGACCATCCCAAGCAGGGTGCTGCCCGAGCGGATCAGCCCGCGGGCGCACAGCAGCCCCATCTCGTTGGGATACAGCTTGGGCTCCATCGACGGGCTTGCCGCGAGCTGCCGCCAGACAAGAGCGCACTTCTGCAACGCGGTCGGATCGCGCATCAGCGCCGCCTGGAACCCGCAGGCGTTGCTGATCTCAGTCAATGGCACGCCACGCATATCGGCCGTGACCAGCGTCACGCCCAGGGCTTCGGCAAATCCATTCTGGATTTCCTGCGCGGATGCCAACGGCAGAAGCGTGCGCAGGTCGCCCGGGTCCGTGCCGGCCCTGAATCCAGCCAAGCGCTCAGGTTGAGCCTGCGCCAGCTCAGGCAACTGGGAATCACCAGCCCGGGTTGCCGCAGCGTGAGCATGCAGCCATCGCTCGATGTCGGGCGCCTGGAAGCGCCACTGCTTGCCCACCCGGATGGCCGGTAAGTGGCCGGCGTCGATCATCCGGTAAATCGTGGTCCGATCGACCTTGAGCCGATCCTGGACTTGGGAGGTGGTGAGTAGATCCGCCATGCCAGTTTCCAATCGCAGGTCAGATCCACTGCGATTGTGAAAAATGGTACAAGCGCACGGCGAAATGCGCATCCGACAGGCGGCTAGCCAAGTGGCTAGTACCTGCGCTCAAAACAGCCGGTAGAGGCGTTTTTGATGCATCAGGCGCATCAAATGCATCAAGGAGGGGGTCGACGCAAAACACCTCGCGGGTGGGCGCCGTCGAGCCGTAGCCGCCTGGAACTCGATGGCGCCTACCCGCGAGGTGTCTTCTGCGGGCCGCCTAGCCGCGGATCATCGTAAGCAACATCTTGAACGCCGTCGGCGCGCCCACGGCATGCGGGATGTTGGCCGGCATGAGGATGATCTCGCCCACCCCTACCCGGTGACGGGCGCCGGCGATCGTGATCTCGGCCTCGCCGTCCAGAACCTGAACCAGCGCGTCGAAGGGGGTGCTGTGCTCGCTCAGCTCCTGGCCGGCGTCAAAGGCGAAAAGGGTCAGCGTGCCGGCGCCGCCGGCTACGAGCGTTCGGCTAACCACCGCCCCTTCGCCGTAGGCGACGAGGCTGACGAGTGGATGGACGGTAGAAGGGGCGAGTTTTGGATTTGACATGTTTGTTTCGTTGGTAAGGTTGGCAAGGTTGTTAACGTTGGTAACGTTGTTAACGTTGGTAAGGTTCGAAACGTTATCAACGTTATCAACGAAGATCGATGCCCGCCTCAGCCAACATGTCCGCGATCACGACCGGCTGCCCGGACTTGACCGACGTCTCGGCCGCGATTCCGATGACAACTGACCAGAAGCCCTCGGATACGGTCGCGGCGGTGCTGGGCTTGCCCTCGATCGCGTCGATGAAGGCGATCCGCTCGGCAAATGTGCCGCCATGGTGGCCGGATTTTGAGATGTAGTCGGGATACATGGGGGTCGATATCTTGGATGGCCGGTCCAGCCCGCACATCACTTCGAGATGCGAGTTCGGGCGGCCGGCCGCGACGAATTCCTCATTTTCCCAGGCCTTCAGCCGGCCTTCGTCGCCGCACAGGATGAGTTCCTCGTAGAACATGGGAGCGAACATGCACAGGTTGAAGTTGGCTCGCACGCCATTCTCATACAACACGTCGACAAAGGCATTGTCGATGATGTCTGACTTCTCGCCGTTGTATTCAAAGTCCTTGAAATTGACCGCCTGGCTGCCGGTGGCATAGACCCGCGTTGGGCGCGATTGGGCGAACAGGTTGAACAAATCAAAATAGTGACAGCACTTCTCGACCAGTGTGCCGCCCGAGAACTTCGAGAACTTGTTCCACTGCCCGACCTTGTCCAGGAACGGCATGCGATGTTCGAGGATGGTGATGGTCTTGATATCCCCCAGTGACTTGCGCGACAGCGCTTCGTGGGCGGCTTCGACATAGACCGGCTTGTAGCGGTATTGCAGGCCGACCTGCAGCACGGCCTTGTAGTCCCGGGCGATGCCAACCATCTCGGCCGCATCGGCCAGCGTTGTCGCCATCGGCTTCTCGAGCAGGATGTGTTTGCCCGATTTGACCGCCACCCGAAGCACATCGATGTGGGTGTAGTTGGGCGTGGCAATCAGGATGCCATCGATGGCCGGTTCATTGCAGGCTTCCTCAAGCGTGGCATAGACCTTGAGCGTCTGGCCGGGCGCAAACTGAGCAAACAGCGCCCTGGCCCGCTCGATACTGCCCGGGTTCGGATCGTAAACGCCGTGGATGGTGGCCCGGCCCTCGAGCAGCGTCACCAGCATTTGCTCCTGGCCATTCACCCCCACCCCAATTACGTTGAAGGCATGCCGGGGCGGCGCGTTCCTGAACAAATACTTGTCGTTGTCGGGCAGGTATCCAAACCGCGGATTCGCGGCAAATGTGGGACTGTTGAATTCCTTTCGCTTGGTCATAATAGCGAATCTTACTCCCTGGGCTTGGATTGCTACAATCGCGGAATGCCCGCGATGACTCGAGATGCCAGGCCGGCAGCATCCCAGCCTATGCTCCACCGCCTCGAGCGATTCGCCAGTTCACCCCAGGCGCTTCTGCCCGTCCTCGTCGCCTTTGTCCTCATTGGGGCGATGACTGCCTTTCGGATTCCTCTATTCCAAGGCTATGACGAAGGCTGGCATTACGCCTATGTCGAACACTACGCGCTTGGACGGCCGTTGCCCGATCTCAACAAACACTTCCTGTCGGGTGATCCTTCCGCGCCGTACTGGCAAACGCACGAAGCATCTCAGCCGCCCCTCTACTACGCGCTGATGGGAAAACTCGCCTCGCTGATACCACGAGGCGACCTGATGCAGGAACAACTGCTCGAAGGCGGCGCGCCAAACGGGATGTACGGCAATTTCCTGCCCGATGATCGTGGAGGGCTGGGCAGCGGGCATGTCCTGGCCGCGCGCCTCGTCCGGCTTGCAACAGTGCTGATGGGCGCCGTCGTCGTCGCGTGCGCGTATGCAATTGCGCGCGCAGTCACCCGGCGCCCGGAGATCGGTCTGCTCGTCGCCGGTCTGGTCGCATTCAATCCGCGTGTAGTCACCCTGAGCGCGCAGGTCTCCAACGACATGGCGGTCGCGTGCGCGGCGTCCGTGGCGCTCTGGTTGGCGACGCGGATCGCCATCGGTGAGAAAGAGCCTGGCCTGGGCCTGTCGGCGCTGCTCGGCGTCGGGGCTGGCATCTCGCTGCTGACCAAATACAGTGGCGGTGTCGTCATCCTCGCTGCCGTCGTCGCGATCGTGTGCCGCGCCGTCCAACAGAAACGGCCCTTGCGCTGGCTCATCGCCCACGCCGCGGCAATCGCGCTTGGGTCGCTCCTGACGGTTGGATGGTATTTCGCCCGAAACGGGGCGCTGTACGGCGACATCCTGGCTTGGAACAAGGTCAACGAAATGAATGCGGTGCGCGCCGCTCCGCGAGCGGTGTCCGAGATCATCTCACTCATTCCCTACATCGTGGCGAACTTCTTTGGCCACCCGGCTTACACCTGGAGTCTGGCAAACCAGTACACCCGGCTCATGCTGTATTTGATGCTTCCCGCGGCCCTCGGTGTGGTCTGGCTGGGCCTGCGGCAGCGTTTAGGCCCGGGCTTTGCGCCGCTGTTGGCCGCGCTGGGGGCCAACCTGATCGCCTATTACCCCTGGCTTCGGGACCATGACGCCACGGAGAACATGCGCTTCTTCTCTCCGGTCTACATCCCGATTACGCTGATGTTCGCGCTCGGGCTGCTCGTCTTCACACGTCGCCGTTGGCTGCCGGTGCTTGCCACGGTATTCCCGCTTGCATTTGGCGTGTTCACCGCGTTAACGCTCTCGGTTAGCTTCAACCAGATGTATGCGTACCCGCGCTATCTCAATCCTTCCGAAATGGCCACGCTGCTCCGTCGCCCACCGGACGGCCGGGTGATGTTTGGAAACGGAATCGAGCTTCTGGACGCGCAGATCAGCCGAAGTCGAGTCAATTCGGGCGACAGCGTCGACCTGACCTTGACCTGGCGCGCAACCCGGCCGATCGCCACCAACGCGCATCTCACCCTCGAGTTGCGGGACGAGCAGAATCGCGTTGTCGTGGCGCTGAACACCGCCAATGTCATCCGATACAGCTATGTCCCGCGGGCCTGGGTTATTGGCGCGCCGCTTCGCGAGACCTACACATTCCAGCCGCAGCCAGGCGCCAATTCGGTGTTGCGCCTATTGGCCGGATGGCATTCTCAAGATGACGTCGATACGCCGATTCTGCCCGTCGGCCGGGCCGGCATCAGCGTCGAGGTCGGTCGGGTCAAGGTCCGGGTGAGCGAACCCACCCCCGCCACCCGCGCTCCTCTCGCTCGTCTGCCGGAGTTCGCCGACCTGCTCGGCTTTGAGTTGCGCGGCGATGAGGTCATCCTGCGCTGGCGGGCAACCGGCGAGCCCGATCGCAACTACACGGTCTTTGCCCATGGCCTGAACGCGAACGCGGAGCGCATCGCGCAACAGGACCAGCCCTTCGAATACGCGGCCTCGACGTGGAGCCTCGGCGAGGAGTTCGAGCAACGGATCGTGGCGCCAGGGATTGGCCAGGCGCGCACGATCCAGGCCGGGGTTTACGATCCGGCGACGCTGGCCCGAATTCATGCCGTCAAGCCCGACGGTACGCCATGGAAGGATGACATCATCGTCTTGAGCGTGCCGTGAGGCTGCCGCGCAATGTGCCGCTGCAGTGCGTCACATTCCCGTAAGCGCGGGTTCAGCAGAACGTCAGCTTGCTCAATATGATGTTGACCAGTTGAATCGCTCGAACGGAGGAAATCACATGAGTCAAGTACAGCAACAGCCCCCCGCCCCACCCTCGGCGGCTCGATTGGAGACCGCCACTCTGGCC
>Ga0073903_10000956_pt1 | contig 15203 bp, 10 predicted proteins | sample KloWWTKNB14_bulk_FD_66665 | JGI IMG/M metagenome (GOLD analysis project Ga0073903, IMG submission 66665) | Active sludge microbial communities from Klosterneuburg, Austria, studying microevolution and ecology of nitrifiers - Klosterneuburg... | ecosystem: Engineered > WWTP > Aerobic digester >... | reverse complement strand
TTTCCGGCCGGTGTTAAAAAGGCGGGCAATGAACTGATGTTTTATATTGATCAGTTCAAGAAAATATTAAACCCCAAAACGGGAGCCTATAAAGGAGTTGGCGGATTTAAGGCAATGGGCTCTATTTTCCCAAAATACGGTTGGGACTGGGAACAATTTTGGAGGATTACAGCGTTCTTATCAATTGTACTTGCTTTTATGAATTTATTGCCTATTCCTGCCTTAGATGGGGGGCATGTAATGTTTACATTATATGAAATGATAACCCGCAGAAAACCCAATGAAAAATTCCTGGAGTATGCACAAGTGGTGGGAATGGTATTATTATTGGGATTGATGTTGTATGCAAATGGGAATGACTGGTTTGGATGGGGGAAATAATTGGATATTTAACTTTTAAGTTTTGGGATTTACTATTATGGGGGCGTTTGGTTTTGACAGCGTAGATCTTTGAGAGTGTAAGCATGTACTGCGTTGCGTAATTAGCAGTTGAATCTGAATACGAAAACTATAAATGGCAATACTCAGTATGCCATGGCTGCCTAATCAGTGATTAAGTAGTCATTAGGGCCGCCGGGCCGGTTGACTTGTTACCATGCCCCGCCGCCGACTTAAAAACAAAACAGGTTGCTGCAATCAAAGGCTGTGCTGATTGCTTAAGACCATACAGCTAAGGAATTAATCGGTTGTTTGTTCCCAGTTGATTCCCGACATAACAAAACAAAATAAACATGTAGAAAGCTTTTGAAGAATATGTTTGGACACCGGTTCGATTCCGGTCGCCTCCACTAAACAATAAGACCTGCAATGTAATATTGCGGGCCTTATTGTTTGTAAACGTCATCTTCTCCTTTATATTCAAACCAATCAAAATAAGCTGTGTTGTTACTTTCTTTTCCAGTTGAAGTAGCATACAATCCAAAGACATTGCCAACAAACCCCCCGGCTGTAGCTGTACTTAAGAATCTGCCGTCCACTTTATCTTTCAGTAATGTCCAGTTATTACCTCCTGTTGAATACCAGAATGCATAATCTGCATTGTCAAAAGTAATTTTCAATTGAATTGATTTTTTCTTTCCTTTTAATGATTGTGAAGCCAGCAGTTCCGCTTCTTTGCCTGCATTTGCATTTCCCGGTCCTTTGAAGAGTTCAATCACCTGCTCATTGTTTTTACTTGATTGGCAGATGAAATAATGATGCTGTTCATTCTGGAAAATGATCAGTCCTGCTTTTTCGTTTTCACTAGTGGCAGTAAAAGATAAAGAAGTGATGGCTTGTCCCTTCAGGTGTTGCTGACGGTGTCCGACAAAAGATGGGTTTTGTCTTTCTGCAACTGTTTCAGGTCTCAGCCTGACAGACAGGTATCCTTTTTTCGAAGCCAGGTTATACCAGTTCTCCAGGGGTGCTCTTAAAAATATCCAGCGATGATCGAGTTCCTTATTTTTGAAACCATCTTTATAAACAAAATTGCCCGACAATGGATTGTTTACTCTTTTTGTGATTGCAGGTAGTGGAACCGGATTTTTGAATTGAATTGTTTCATCTCCTTCCAGGATATGTGGCCAACCGTCTTTCCAGGTTACTGGTAACATAAACGTTTCCCTGCCTGTATTAAAGTAATTAGCTTCGTAAGGACGGCAGGCTAAAAAAACGGCTTGCCAGTTGCCATCAATAGTTTGTACAAAGTCCGCATGACCGGCAGTGGTTACAGGGTTGGGGCGGTTTTTGTCTAAATGACGTTGCGTTAAGATAGGGTTCTTTTCATAAGGTATATATGGCCCGTCCACTCTTTTACTCCTGAATACTACTTCGGAATGATTATATCCCGTACCACCTTCTGCACAGATCAGGTAGTACCATCCGTCTTTTTTAAAAATATGCGGCGCTTCGATCCAGACTGGTTTTTTTGCCATATCTGTACCACCATTCACCAATAATGTTTCACTGCCTGTGACTTTCAGGTTCTGCCAGTCTAATGAATACATACGGATGGTGCGGTGACCATCATGCATAGGTTTGTTATCAGGCGGGATGCTATTATAAATAATATATGCTTTATCGTCTTCATCAAAAAACAACGAAGGGTCAATCCCATTCACCTGTGGCAATGCAACAGGATTGCTCCATGGTCCTTTGGGGTCTTTTGCCGTGATCACAAAGTTGCCCAGTTTGTCAATAAGAGTACAGACAATATAGAATGTTCCTTTATGATAAGTGATAGAAGGTGCAAATAATCCTCTTGATACACCGGCACCGGCAAAATTCATTTGTTCAGCCCTGTTTATTGCATGCCCGACCTGTTTCCAGTTCACCAGGTCTTTGCTGTGAAAAATCGGAAGCCCCGGGAAATAAGCAAATGTGGAAGTGGTGAGATAATAATCCTCATCGGCACGACAAATACTGGGATCGGGATAGAACCCGGCCAGTATCGGGTTGTTATAATAAACTTGTTGTGAGCCTGCCTGTATCGTTATTGCAAGGGTAAACAGGATACTGATAATTCTTTTCATTGTTTATGCATTTATATGGTTACGATCCTACTGTATTTATTAATGTTCCGATCCCGTCAATTGTCATAGATATAGCATCAGCCGGATATAAAGTGAAATCATTACCCGGTACAATTCCTGTTCCGGTCAAGATAAGGCAGCCATTGGGAAAAGTACATTCACGGTACACAAAGGAAACCAGTTCCTGTACCGATCTTTTCATCTGGCTGATGGCAACAGATCCTTTAAAAATGAGATCATTGTTTCTTGTGATTCTCATATGTATCATCGTGTTAGCAGGTAATGGCTGTTTAGTAACATATACGCAGGGGCCTAATGCTGCACAGCCATCATAGGTTTTTGCCTGTGGCAGGTATAAAGGATTTTCTCCTTCTATACTGCGGCTGCTCATGTCGTTGCCAATAGTATAACCAATTATTTTTCCCGAAGAAGTAACGACAAGTGTCAGTTCCGGTTCTGGCACATTCCAGCCGGAGTCTTTTCGTATCCTGACTTTTCCGCCATGCCCCACGATACGATGAGGAGCAGATTTAAAGAATATTTCCGGTCTTTCAGCCTCGTACACTTTCGCATAAAAGTCACCACCACCGGCTTCTTTGGATTCTTCCTGCCGTCCTTCTTTACTGATCAAATAAGTGACGCCGCAGGCCCATAATTCCTGGTTTTGTACTGGAGCAAGAATGATATTATCTTCTATCATCTCTGTTATCCGGAGTTTACCTGAGCGGATGAGTAACTGGCATTTTTCCATTACTCCATCATCATTGATAAAGCTGTCCCAGTTATTATCGGCTGTATGATAGAACCGGTTTTCATAACCGATAATGATACCTGTAGTAGTATTATATATTTTCATTTTTCCAGTTTGATTGTTAATGAAAGAAGCAGAACATAAGGTACAAGGCTATCATTGCAGTTGTTCCGATGATAAATGTTCCTGTGGTATGCAATTTATAGCCTGTTTTAACATCCATGCCGCTCATCTGCGTCACCACCCAGAAAAAACTGTCGTTAACATGTGACACCACTAGCGAACCGGCACCGATAGCAACCACCACCATGGCTTTGTCCATTTCACTGGTAAAACCTAATGTCGCCATAAGCGGTGCAATCACTGATGCTGTTGTAATTAATGCTACCGTTGATGAACCTTGTGCTGATTTTAGTGCGGCCGCCAGCAGAAAGGGAAGAAAGATGCCAATGCTTGATTGGGTGAGTGCCTCACCGAGCATTCCGGCTATATCAGAGTTCTGTAATATTTTACCGAATATGCCACCGGCTCCAGTCACTAACAATATAGTTGCTGAATCTTTTAATGCTTTACCAACCCATCCTTCTGTTGAAAGCATGTTTTTGTCTAGCTTTTTTGGCAGCAACAGACAAAGGGCAAAACCTATCAGTAAAGCGATAACCGGTTCACCTAAAAATGCAAGTACTTGTTTTATGGTATACCATCCTTCTGCAGATGATGAAGCTGTGACCGATTTTAAAACGATCAATATCACCGGTATAAGAATAGGCAAAGATGAAAGAAACAAACCGGGTTGGTGATCTTTCGCAGTATGATCATTCTCTTTCAATGGGCCGGGGTCAATAAAAACCCTGGCGGCAACTTTATGAGCAAATACAAGGGCGGCTATCAATGCAAGACCGGCTGCTATCAAACCTATGCCCATTACCAGGGCCAGATCAGCATTTAAGATACCTGCTGCGGCTACGGGACCGGGAGTAGGGGGTACTAATGCATGTGTGCAGGACAGGCCTAATCCTAATGAAATAGCTGTTCCGGCTAATGATAATCCTGCTTTTTTGGTTAATGTTCTGTTTAGCGAAGAAAGCAACACAAAACCACTGTCGGAAAAAACCGGGATAGAAATTATATAACCAATAATACCCATCGCCGTTGCAACTCTTTTCTGACCAATGATAGATAATATTTTGTTGGCCAGCACCAATGCACCCCCGCTGTTTTCCAAAAATGCACCGATCATTACTCCCAAAATAATAACCAACCCTATCTTTCCAAGTGTACCACCAAAACCATCTTGTATAGAGCTGATGATAAGCTCCGTTTTCATCCCGAATAATAATCCGAGAGCAATACTCACCAGCAGTAATGCAAGGAAAGGATGCAGTTTCAGCTTTGTGATAAGCAGCACAATAGCAGCAATACTTAGTATGATGGTGAGGATGGCCATGTCCCTAATATTATTTTCTCATCTTTAACTGCAGCAGATACATGTCATTGGTGATATAAATTATTTTTTCATCATCGGATAAGGCAACATTAGAACAGGCTTCCTCCAGTTTTATTTTTCCCAGCAATTTTCCTTTACTGTTCAATATCCATATACCGCCGGGTCCGGTGGCAAAAACATTTCCTTTACTATCGATCTTCAAGCCATCGGGCAGACCCTTCCATGACTTATCATAACCTAAAGTGCTGTAAAATAATCTCCCGTTTACCAATGAATCACCTTTTATATCCCAGGTATACCAATTGGGTTTATTGGGATCACTGTTGGCCACTATCATTTGTTGTTCACCCGGGAAGAAAGCAATTCCATTGGGTCTGGTGATAGAATCGGCCAGGAGAATTACCTTTCCGTCTTTCTTTAATTTGTAAATGCCGTTAAACGGTTGTTCTTTGGAGGGATCTTTGTCGTTCTGCAGAGGAAGGCCATATGGAGGGTCTGTAAAAAATAATTCACCTGCACTGTTAGACACAGCATCATTAGGACTATTGAAACGCTTGTCGTTATACTGATCAGCCAGGGTAATGAAATTAGGTGCTGGCTTATCAAGCGGTGCATCCATTTTAGCCATCTGCCGGTTACCATGCTGACATAATACGAGGTTGCCAGCTATATCCAGCGTTAGGCCATTACTGCCCGGTTCTTTACTTTTTGAGGGTTCCTTACCGGTATACCCGGAAGGCTCCAGGTATATTTCCTTTCCACTTTTTTTCGTCCACTTATAAATGGTATTCATAGGTACATCTGAGAAAAGCAGCATTTGATGCTTTTCTATCCATATTGGTCCTTCACTCCATTCAAACCCTTCTGCAATGATCACTGGCCTTGCATTACTGTCTATGATAGCATCGAGTGAAGGGTCAATTCGTTCTACTTTTCCGGTTGTTTTGGTTTGTTGTGCCGCGGAACAACCGGCAAAGAATCCTATGTATAACAACAATAATATTTTTTTCATGTTGATCGGTTTAGTGTGAATCTCTGGTAACAACTGAGCCCGAACTTCCCTGTAAAAAATCGAGATCAGCCCCTTTGTCAGCACCCATTACATGGTTAATATACATACTCACATAGCCTCTTTCAGCTGCAGGTTTTGGTTGTGTCCATGTGGCCCTTCTTTTTTCTAATTCTTCATCACTTACATGCAGGTGTAGTTTTCGCTGTGTTACGTCCAGCTCAATCATGTCACCATTTTGCACCAATGCTAAATTGCCGCCAATAGCCGATTCTGGCGATACATGCAGCACTGCTGTACCATAAGCAGTACCACTCATTCTTCCATCACTGATGCGTACCATATCTTTAATGCCCTTCTCTAATATTTTTTTAGGTAAAGCCATGTTGCCTACTTCAGGCATACCCGGGTAACCGACAGGACCCACATATTTTAATACCATTACACAGTTCTGGTCAATATCGAGCCCCGGGTCATCAATCCTTGCATTATAGTCTTCAATGCTTTCAAACACTACTGCACGACCTTTATGTTTCATAAGGGCAGGTGTGGCTGCCGATGGTTTTATGACAGCACCATTCAAAGCCAAATTTCCTTTTACAACCACACAACCAGCTTCAGGTATTAAAGGTTTATTGTAAGTGGCAATCACATCATCATTAAAGCATTCTGTATTACCGTTGATATTTTCATGGTGATTTTTACTGGTAACAGTCACCACATTTTTATGCAATTTGTTTTTAAGTTCATGTAATATAACAGGCAGACCACCTGCATAGTAAAAATCTTCCATCAGGTATTTGCCTGAAGGCATCAGGTTCAGTAAAAGAGGGATTTTACTTCCGATCGAATCAAAATCATCCAGTGTTAATTCAATGCCGATCCTCCCGGCAATAGCCGTAAGATGAATAATAAAATTGGAGGAACCACCAACAGCTGCATTGACCATGATAGCATTTTCGAAAGCTTCCCTTATCAGTATTTTATCAATGGTCAGGTTTTCATTTACCATTTCCACAATTCGTCTACCGCTTAACTGGGCCATCTGTTTTTTTCTGCTATCAGCAGCGGGTATGGCTGAAGCGCCACTTAATGTCAATCCCAGCGATTCTACCATACAAGCCATCGTGGAAGCTGTACCCATCGTCATGCAATGCCCGATGCTTCTACTCATACAACTTTCGGCAAACTCACACTCTTCCTGTGTCATCTTGCCGGTCTTCATATCTTCATCAAATTTCCACACATGTGTACCACTGCCGATCGTCTGACCTTTGTATCGTCCATTCAGCATTGGTCCCCCGGGTACCACAATAGTAGGCAGGCCAACACTGGCGGCACCCATCACAGTGGATGGAGTAGTTTTATCACAACCAGTCAATAACACCACTCCATCAATCGGGTTTCCACGGATGGATTCTTCCGCATCCATACTGGCAAGGTTGCGGAATAACATGGCGGTCGGTTTCAATAAAGTTTCACCCAGGCTCATGATTGGAAATTCCAACGGGAAACCTCCGGCTTCCAATACGCCACGTTTCACCATTTCTGCATGGTCACGGAAATGGGCATTGCAGGGTGTCAGTTCGCTGAATGTATTGCAAATACCAATTACCGGTCTGCCATCAAACATATCGGTTGGCATGCCCTGGTTCTTCATCCAGCTGCGGTAAATGATTCCATCTTTGTTTTTTTTGCCAAACCAATCCTGGCTTCGTAGTTTACCCCCGGTCCCTGAAAGGGAGGTATTGTTTTTTTCTTGTTTCATGAAAATTGGAATTATTATTTTATTTCTATTTTTTTGCCTGTCCGCATTGCCTCATAAACTGCCTGTAAATAGTTTACATCCCTTTTGCCCATTTCTCCGGGAACAATGCTCTTTTTGTTATTCCTGATCGCCATTGCAATTCCATCCATTTGTTTTGCCTGCTGGTTGATGTGCGGGAAGTTCATTACACCTGCTGGGGTGCTTCCCCGTTGCCCTGTATAATTGTATGCAGAAGTTAATTCAAACACGCCTTGTTCTGCTTCTGCATGTAAAAAATTATGTGAATCGTTATAGCTCGTTTTACCTTCGGCAATTAATCCATTTGGAAATTCAAATTGCCAGGTAAGCGATTGTTCCACTTCTTTAAACCGTTCAAAATCGGTTTTCGTTCCTTCCTGTGCAGTAACTGCAATTGGTAACATACCTGTTGTATAGCACATGCCCTGTATTACATAAATACCCAGATCCATCAACGGGCCACCTCCAGCATATTTTTGTGTGAGTCGCCATTGTGACGGGCGGGCCACAAAACCAAAGCCACCTCCAAGTTTTTTTATTTCACCATAAATCTTTTTTGTACCGCAACGCACCATTTCTAAATTGTATGGCTCAAAGTGCAGGCGATAGCCAATACTTAAATGCACATTTGCTTTATTACAGGCAGCGATCATGCGGTCGCAATCTTCAACAGTAATTGCCATTGGTTTTTCGCAGATCACATGCTTGCCTGCTCCTGCAGCACGGATGGTGTATTCTGCATGCATGTTATTGGGCAGCACTACATAAATAATATCAATATCGGGATTGTCTTTTATGGAATCATAGTTATCGTAGTTATAAATATTTTTATCCGGGATATTGTACTTTTCTTTCCATACCGGTATTTTAGATGGGGTGCCTGTTACAATACCTGCGAGGTAGCAATGCTCAGTTTGCTGCAGGGCTGGTGCTAACTGGCCGCCGGCGTATCCACCAAGTCCTACTAATGCTATTCCGAGTTTTGCCTTTTTACTTTGCATGGTTTGTTGTTTTGATGATTCATTGTCACAATTTGCAGCAGCAGAAAGGAAAGGAATACCCAGCCCTGCCATTCCAAGGTTATAAATAAATTTTCTCCTTGATCTTTTTTGCATATAGTCCATAACCAGGATTTTAATTTTTAATTCCGGATAGCTGTTGCCTGATATATCCGGCCACTTCGACTATCGGGGCTGTCTAGGTCCCGTTTTTTGGTTGATATACAACAACCGTTGCCGGAATACTGCTACTGATACTGATACATCCAGGCTATTACCTCCACCCACACCATGAAAAAGGAGTACAAGCAGAGAATCGATCTGTATGACTTTTTCAACCCATGCTTTCATCTCTTCAAAGCTGTGGTAATAGGGTTGTTCAGATTGAGCAATGGCACATATAATAAGTAACAAGGGAGACAAAAAAAATATTATTTTTTTCATTGTTTATTGATCTGTTCTGAAAGGAGAGGCAGGTAAGCCTTCTTTGTTATACAAATTTGGATTTACCGGGTTGTCGGCCCATGCATATCTTACATATACAGGGTCTTTTATCTCCTCATTCCACACAATAATTTTATCGCCTTCAATTTTTGCTTTTGCCCAAAAAAATTTTTTATCTGCGCCGGCGATCGCAAATTCACTTAATTCTTCACCGTCATTGGAAGTCAGTCCACTGCCGGTATTTTTAAATGTGATGATGATTTTATTACTTTCAATTTTTGATGATTCGAATAGAGGGCCTGAATAAACTATATTTTCCCCGTATGCAATTTTTTCCGCCACCAGGGCTAATCTTTCCCCAACATCTTTTTTATTATCAGGGTGGATGTCGTTCCATTCACCCAGGTCAATAGTGACTGCCATGCCTGTATTGGGTACCGATAACGATTTTAATTGTGATTCCCGCAGCGTTGCCCACTGACTTTCAGCAGGCAGATAATTATAATCCATAAAGCCGGGCAGTTGTGCATATAAAAAAGGGAGCTCTCCCTGTTTCCATTTATTCCGCCAATCAATAATTTGTGCCGGCTGGAGTTTAGCATACTCTTCTGGCCTTCCTGCGTTACTTTCACCCTGGTACCAAAGAAAACCTTTGATTGTGAAATTGGTTACCGGAGATATCATGGCATTGTATAATGCTGCTGGCTGATTTTGTGCAGCAATGCCGCCGCCACCTGCATTGCTGCGGGGAATAAATACTTCACCCACTTTATATTGCCAGTAACCTTTCAGATCTATAGTATCATTACCCGCAAACAAATAGTAAGGTTTATCCGGAACAAATCCTCCTTTACCGAATGTATTGATCACTTTTACAACCACCAGGTTTTTACCAGTTTTCAGCAGATCATCAGGAACAGTATATCTTCTCTGGGGGTATTGATAAGTAGTAGCACCGACTTGTTTCCCATTGATAAATAAGATATCAGCATCGACAATTCTTCCCAGGAAAACTTTTGCCGGTTTACCGGTCATTGATTCGGGCACATCAATTTCTTTTCTGTACCAAACAACGCCATTGAGATCTTTAATACCCTGATCTTCCCAATAACCGGGTATTGCAATATTGCGCCAACCTTTGGGTATATAAGAAAGCTCATACCATTTTGTTTTTCCCGATAATCCCATATCTGATTGCTGCCTGGATGTGTTGACCTGGGGGCGATTCTTTTGTGCACTGATATAGGCTGTGTCCTTATTTTTCTGAATGGTGGCGGTTAATGTCGAAAAGTCCTTTAATCCTTGTTCACTGGTCCATGATTCAATGGGTGTACCACCCACACTGGCATTGATGATACCAATGGGCACTTTATATCTTTCAAAAAGTTTTTTAGCAAAAAAGTAAGCAACGGCTGAAAAAGGCCGTAAATCTTCCCCCACGGCGGGTTTCCAACTTCCGGCAGGTAAATCATTTTGCGGGCCTTTTAAATTGGAAAGGGTAGGGATCAAAAATTGCCGTATCTGCGGATAATTGGCTTCTGCAATTTCTTTTGCATAGGTAACATCATGAATATTCATCTGGTGTACCATATTAGACTGACCACTGCAAAACCAAACATCACCAAAAAGTATCTCTTTCAACGTAATCTTGTTTTTGCCAGTGATTATTATTGTATGTGGCCCACCGGCATTGGTAGCCGGTAATACTACCCGCCATTTGCCCGAATCATCAGCTTTAGTTTTATAGGATTTATTGTTGAATTTTACAATCACTTTTTCATTTGCAGTAGCCCAACCCCAGACATTTACTTTTGAGTCCCGCTGCAATACCATACTGTCGCTGATAAGCTTTGGAAGTTTTACCTGAGCCGCTGTACTAAAAGCAGTCAGCCATAGTAACATGAGAGTTGGAAAGATTTTCATACCTGTATTTTTTGAATAGCCCAATGGCTAATTTGTTCTAAATTCTTAAAGGATCATTTGTAAACCGCTTCATTCCACCTTAACTCATTCTTGAACTGGTAGAGGTTCGTTTGTTGATCAATTTTTACATACTCTATACCTGCCATCGCAGCAAAATCCTCAATGATTTCAGCGCTTAGATTCTGACTGTAACAAGTATGGTGTGCACCGCCAGCTAATATCCAGGCCGTGCAGCCTGTTTGCATATCGGGATGAGGTTTCCAAAGTACCCTTGCTACAGGCAATTCAGGCAGCTCATATTTTGGCTTTACTGCCTCCACCGTATTAACCACTAACCGAAAACGGTTTCCCATATCTATTAGTGATGCATTCAGTGCTGGACCGGCCCCGACATTGAATACCAACCGCACCGGATCAGCTTTACCACCAATACCTAATGGATGAATTTCGCAGGATGGTTTTGATACAGCAATACTGGGACATATTTCCAGCATATGACTGCCCAACACCATTTCATTGCCCGGTTCAAAATGATAAGTATAGTCTTCCATAAATGAATTACCACCCGGCAGGCCAGTACCCATTACTTTCATAGCCCTTACCAATGCTACTGTTTTCCAGTCACCTTCACCTGCAAAACCATAACCATCCTGCATCAGGCGCTGAGCAGCTATACCAGGCAGTTGTACCAGGCCGTGCAGGTCTTCAAACGTATCAGTAAAACCTTTATAATTCCCTGTCTCTAAAAATTTTCTTATCCCCAGTTCAATCTTTGCTGCATCCCGTAGCGCACCATGTTTTGGATTTCCTTTTTTTAATGCCGGTATCATTTTATAGAGTGCAGTATATTCCTCACACAGCTTTGTAACGGATGTTTCCCTTACTGATTGGATAAATCCTGCCAGGTCACCGATGCCATGAGTGTTCACACTATAACCGAATTGTAATTCCGCTTCCACTTTATCGCCATCAGTAACAGCTACATAACGCATGTTATCGCCAAAGCGAACAAACTTTGCACCCTGCCAGTCATTCCATCCCAATGCAGCCCTTGTCCATCCTGCAATTTGGTGTACCACTTCTTTATTTTGCCAATGACCTGTTATCACTTTACGGGTCATCCGCATACGGGTCATCATAAAACCAAATTCCCTGTCACCATGAGCACTTTGGTTCAGGTTCATAAAATCCATATCTATTTCTCCCCAGGGAATATCCCTGTTGAATTGTGTGTGCAGGTGCAATAAAGGTTTTTGCAGGATCTTCAGACCATTGATCCACATTTTTGCAGGCGAAAATGTGTGCATCCAGGTAATGATACCAATACAATTTTTATTGTGATTGGCATCTAAGCATAGATTGTAAATCTCTTCTGTTGATTTCAGCACATCTTTGAAGACAACTTTTACAGGAATTTCTTCCTCATTGTTTAAATGTTTTGAAACAATAGCAGAATGTTGTGCCACCTGTTTCAATGTCTCGGGACCGTATAAATGCTGGCTGCCTGTGGCAAACCATACTTCCAGCATTTTTATGTGGATGCTCTTATTCATAATATGCTTATTTAATTTTTCCGCTAAATATCTCAATATCCTGTACCCGGTAAGGGAACCAAATGGTCATTTCACCAACGCCCCTGTTTGCCCAGCTGTAATAGGGAATGGCTGTCATTGTTCGTTTACTTGTACTGATATTTTCGTTTTCACTGATTGTAACCACCGGGACTTCTGTTTTGATGGTCATTATACCATTCAGCAGGTCAGGCCTGTATTCAGTAATAAATTTTGAATCCCGGGGAAGTAAGATATTTCCGGCTTTACCTTTATTATCTGCCCATTCTGCACAGTATATTATTGGTCCCCGCTGCAGGGCGACTTTTCCCTGGTTGTCTTTCACACTGTCAATACAAACGACCCTTTTTACTTCCATAGGCAGTTCCACAGTTACCTTGTCATTATTTTTCCAGGTGTGACTTATCACCGCATAGCCATTTTTTATTTCATACGCTACAGGTATACTATTTATTTTTATACCAGGGTTTGATACAGCATTATTTTCAAACCGGTACAGATCAGAAGGTACAACAGTGTTTCCTGCCCAACCAGGAATTCGGATGCACAGGTTGAATGTATTTGGTTTTTTGGTTTTGATACTTAATGAAAGAGCTCCATCCCAGGGGTAATTATTTTCCTGGATGATTTCAATGGGCTGTTGATGCATTAAAAGGCTTGCTGTACTGCTGATGAAGAGGTTTACAAACAGCTCATTTTCTTTTTGGGCATAGGCATATCCCGGTACCGCAGGAATAAACCGGCAGATATTGGTAGGACAGCAGCTGCATTCAAACCATCCTGCTCTTTCCCGTTCAAGGTCTTTATGAGAGAAATGGTCTTTCACCTCCATGGCATTGGTGTAGAAAAAGGATTTCCCATCTAGTCCTACACCAGATAGTAAACCATTGTACAGGCTCCTTTCCAGCACATCAATGTATTTTGAATCACCATGCAAAAGAAACATCCTGTAATTCCAGTATACATTAGCTATCGCGGCGCAAGTTTCATTGTAAGCTGTACTGTTTGGCAATTCATAATTGGCGCCAAAACGTTCTCCATCACCAATGGCGCCGATGCCACCCTGTACATAAATTTTTTTCGTTACAACATTCTGCCATATTTTATCTATAGCTTTTCTCAGGCTGTCATCATCAGTCAGTGCAGCAATATCAGCCACCGCTGCATATAAATACCCGGCTCTAACAGCATGACCAACGGCTTCATCCTGTTCTACCACCCGTTTGTCATCCTGCCAGTAAGCGCCATTTTTCCAGACATCTTTACTTTTTGCATCATATCCTTTGTAAAGACCTCTCGCATAAATAAAGAATCGGGCGGTGTTCAGGTACTCCTGCTTTCCGGTTATCCTGAATAATTTTACAAGGCCCATTTCTATCACTTCATGTCCCGGCGCCACTATTCTTTTGCCGGGGCCAAAAACAGAGCATACCAGGTCAGCGTTGCGCAACGCAATATCTAATAGCGATCTTTTCCCGGTTGCCTGGTAATGTGCAGCCGCCGCCTCGTATAAATGCCCGGCGTTGTATAATTCATGGCTCAGTTCTCTTTCTTTTTCCCAACGATCTTTTCCCACCCAGCTACCTACATTAAGCGGGTCGATGGTCCTTGCTGTATATAAATAGCCATCCGGCTCCTGTGCATTTTTAATCAGGATGATCAGCGAGTCTATATATGCATCCATCTTTTTATCGGGATAAGTTGCCAGTGAAAAAGAGGCTCCTTCGATCGTTTTATATATATCCGTATCATCGAAAGGGTACCTTGTGCAAAATTTTCCTTTTTTTTCAGCAGCCATAAGAAAGTTCCTGACACGGCCAGTATTTTCACAGCGCTGAAAAGAAGCAGGAATCGTTATTGTACGGTTCGTTTCAATACGTGGAAGCCAGAACTTGTCGGTAAGTTTAACCCTGGTAAAATTGATTTCTTTTATTGCATAATCTTTTTGCTGGGCTATGCAATGAACGGAGATAATTGATAGTATGGCAAGTAAGGATCTTTTCATTTCTTATTCATACATTATTTTAGGGAAAATTTATAGACTGTTGTTTGCTGATATTTTTCACCCGGCTTTAAAATCGTATTTGGGAATGAAGGTTGGTTAGGGCTGTCCGGGAAATGTTGTGTTTCCAGGCAAAGCCCCGCATGTTTCATATACTTTTGTCCGTGTCGGGTGTATTGCAATGTGCCATTCAAAAAATTCCCGCTGTAAAACTGAATACCGGGCTCAGTGGTGAATACCTCCATCAATCTTCCGCTGCCGGGATGATACAATGAACCGGCAAATTCCAACGCATTACTTTTTTTATTGAGTACCCAGTTATGGTCGTAACCACCTTTTACAGCTGCAATTTCTTTTCCGATCTGTTTTGCTGAAGTAAAGTCCATTGGCGTATCTTTTACATCAGGCAATATTCCGGTTGGTATCAGTGCATCATTTACTTCTGTGAATTTAGCTGCATTCAGCACTAATAAATGATTGAGTATTGTGGAGTCAGTCCCTGCAGATAAATTGAAATAACAATGATTGGTCAGGTTTACAGGAGTTGGTTTATCAGTAATGGCTGAATAGTCTATTTTCAGTTCATTGGCGGAAGTCAGTGTATAAATCACTTCCGTGGTCAATGTACCCGGATACCCTTCTTCGTTATCTTTACTTATATAAGTTAATTTAATACTGCTGTCACCGGGTTGTTTATCTGCTTTCCAGTATACTTTATCAAATCCCTTATTTCCGCCATGCAATGAATTGGAACCATCGTTA
>Ga0073903_10000955_pt1 | contig 15203 bp, 17 predicted proteins | sample KloWWTKNB14_bulk_FD_66665 | JGI IMG/M metagenome (GOLD analysis project Ga0073903, IMG submission 66665) | Active sludge microbial communities from Klosterneuburg, Austria, studying microevolution and ecology of nitrifiers - Klosterneuburg... | ecosystem: Engineered > WWTP > Aerobic digester >... | reverse complement strand
CTGTTGAGTTTCATCCCGGCAATGGTGCTGATGATGACCAGCTTCACGCGCACCATCATCGTGTTTTCGCTGCTGCGTCAGGCCATGGGCACGCAGACCGCGCCCCCCAACCAGGTCTTGCTCGGTCTGGCGCTGTTCCTCACCTTCTTCATCATGGCGCCAGTGGGCGAACGCGTTTACGCCGACGCCTACCTGCCGTTGTCCGAAGGCCAGATCCAGTTCGATGAAGCACTGGAGCGCGCCTCGGTGCCGGTCAAGACCTTCATGCTCGCCCAGGTGCGCCAACCCGACCTGGAATTGTTCGCCGGCCTGGCCAAGGTGCCGGCGGTGGAAAAGGCGGCCGACCTGCCAATGCGCGTCGTCATCCCGGCCTTCGTCACCTCCGAGCTGAAAACCGCCTTCCAGATCGGCTTCATCATCTTCATTCCCTTCATCATCATCGACATGGTGGTCGCCTCGGTGCTGATGTCGATGGGCATGATGATGATGTCGCCGGTCATCGTGTCGCTCCCGTTCAAGATCATGCTTTTCGTACTGGTCGATGGCTGGACACTACTGATCGGTTCGCTGGTCCAGAGCTTCGCAGTCTAGAGCGGCGTCGCAGGAGGATTCCATCATGACCCCCACCGCTGTCATCGAACTGGGCCGCCAGGCGATCGAAGTCACGCTGATGGTGTCGGCGCCGCTGTTCCTGGCGGCGCTGGTGACCGGCCTGCTGATCAGCATTTTCCAGGCCGCAACCCAGATCAACGAAATGACGCTCTCCTTCGTGCCCAAACTGGTAGCAATCTTCGTCACTCTGGTGCTGGCCGGGCCATGGATGATCACGCTGCTGACCGACTTCATGCGCCGGCTGTTCGAGTCGATCCCGGCCATGATCGGCTGAACGGCGCCCACCCGTGCTCAGCGTCACCGCCGCCCAACTGGACGCCTGGCTTGCCGCGCTGATGTTTCCGCTGGCGCGGCTGCTGGGCCTGTTTGCCGCGGCACCGATCTTCTCCAGCCGTGGCGTCGCGGTGAGGGTGCGGCTGGCGATCGGCATGGGCGTGGGCATTGCGCTGCTGCCGGTGATGCCGCCCATGCCGGTTGTCACTCCGGACTCGGCCATCGGCCTGATGATCTTTGCACAGCAGATCTTCATCGGCATCGCGATCGGTTTCATGATGCGCATCGTGTTCGCCGCCGTGGACATGGCTGGAGCGCTGATCGGCATGCAGATGGGCCTGTCTTTCGCCATCTTCTTCGACCCTGATGCGGGCGGCCAGACGGCAGTGCTGTCCGACTTCCTGGGGCTGCTGACGACGCTGCTGTTTCTTGCGGCCAACGGCCATCTGCTGCTGATCGAGGTGCTGGCGCGCAGTTTCGAGTGGCTACCGATTGGCACCGACGTCCTGCGTGCGCAGGGATGGGGCTACATCGCCCGCACCGGCATCACCGTGTTTGCCGCCGGGCTGCTGCTGGCGCTGCCGGTGATCGGCATCTTGCTGGTGGCCAACATCGCGCTGGGCGTGCTGACCCGTGCGGCACCCCAGCTCAACCTGTTCGCCGTGGGCTTCCCGGTCACGCTGACGGCCGGTTTCATTGGCGTGCTGTTGCTGATGACCAACTTTGCCCCGGTACTGCAAAGTCTGTTCGATCGCGGCTTCGACGACATCGGGCGGATGCTCGAGGCGTTGGCGCCGCTCAAACCGGATTAGCCGCCAGCGCTCAAAGCGTTGGAAACTGGCGCGAGCGCAGCAAGCGGATCTCGCCCTGGGCCACTCGGCGCGCAAAGGGTCGCGTTGCTTCCATGCCCTCTTCGTAGCGCAGCACGTCGAAACTCGCATAGCCGCCCTCCTCGACCATGCGCCGCGCGGTGCGCAGGAATACCTGGCGCGCCTCACCTTCACCCCCGGTCACCAGGGTGCGCATTTTCAGGTCCATTACCACCCGCTCATCCCCATTGCGCTTCATGTCCACACGCCAGTTTGGCGCCAGGGGATCGTAGAAGGCGTACGCAATCAGCATGCCGGAAAGGTAAGCCGGGTCAAGCATGTCCAGATCCGAAAGCACCAGTAACCCGCCTACTGCGCCGGCCACGCTACCCCCGGACTGGCTGAGATCTTCCGCTGCGCGCTCGGACAGCGGTCGTGCATAGTCGGAAAAACTTGCACACGCGGAAAGCAATAGCAGCGAGGCGAGCACACAGGACGCGCGCGTCATGCGACGCGTGAAAAGAGGGCCTGCAAGGCGCATCGACGTCAGCTCAGGTAGTTGAACAGGGACAAGCCGGTGATCTTGAGAAAGGACTGCTGCGCCGCCTGCAGATAGGTTTCCTGCTGCTTCAGGCGCGAGATCGCCTCGTTGAAGTCCAGATCCTGCAGGCCGGACAGGGTGGTGGCGTACTGCAGGTCGAGATCGCTGCCGATGAAGCCGAGCTGCTCGACCTCGACCAGCTGCGAGCCGATCTGGGCACGCACGGTGAGCACCGTGTCCAGACTCTGGTCCAGGCCCTCGAGTGCGCCACTGACGGCCCCACTCACGCTGGCCCCCGATTCCAGCGCACTGATGAACTCGCCCAGCACCTTGAACACGCTGCCATCCCCGCCGCCGAAAGCATCTTCGCCAGCGAAACTGACCGGCATGAAGCGCGACGACGACACCTGCATCGTGCGCGTGCCCTGATCACCTTCGTAGTCGGCGCCACGCACGCTACCGTTCGTTGCTGCGGCGAACGGTGGCGTATTGGACTGATAGCCGGCAAACAGGTAATCACCGTTGGCGTCGCGCGTGTTCGAGATTGCGAGCATGGCGTCGAATTGTGCGCCAAGATCGGCGGCGATCGACCTGCGGTCCGAGTCGGACAGTGCCGGATTGCCGGCGGCCAGCACCCGTTCGCGAGCGTACTGGATGATCTCGCCCGCACCGGTGAGCTGCCCTTCGACAAGCCTCAAGGCGTCTTCGGCATAGCCCTGGTTGGTGATGAATTGCGCATTGACACTGCGCGACTGGGTGACATCAAGCGCACGCGCTGACGCCACCGGATCATCTGCTGGCGTCAGAATCTTGCGTCCGGTCGCGAGCTGCTGCCCCGTATGAAGCAGCCCTGCCGTCTGGCGCTGCATGGCGCTGACGCCCTGGTCATAGATCATGTTGGTCGATACGCGCATGATGCTCTCCCCCGTCAGCGGCCAATCGACAGCATTTCGTCGAACAGCCGCTGCGCCACCGACATCACCCGTCCGGCAGCCTGATAACTTTGCTGGAAGCGCACGAGATTCGCCGCCTCCTCATCCAGATTCACCGCCGACACTGAATCGCGCGCGGCCTGCGCCTGTTCCAGCAGGGAGGTTTGCGTGCGTTCGCCGGCCTGCACTTCTCGTGTCTTGCTGCCAATCTTGGCGACGAGTTGGGCGTAGGCATTGTTCAGCGTGGCGGTGGGTGTATTGCCGGTCGTCCCCCCACCAAACATCAACTTGTCGGTTTGCAGGGCACCGAGCAGGGCCGCGTTTCGATTGTCGGCGATTCCGGTCGTGTTGGCGCTCAGGCTGAACCCATCACCGGTAACGGCAGGGACGCCGGAAAGCTTGAATTCGTAGCTGAAGCCTGCGCTGTTCTGCAGCGTGAATACCTTTCCGGCACTCTCGGATACGGGCGTGTAGGTATCACCGCCGACGAAGCTGTACTCACCCGCAGGCGAAACCTGCAGCGTAAATACGCCGCTCGCTTCGGTGAACGTCAGCGCCGCCGGGTTGAACACCGGAACCCCACTGGTGTTCGCCATGCCTTCGCTGCTGGCGATGCGGATGTCGGTGATGCGCGCCGTGCCGCTATTGCTCGCCGCCGCGGCGCTCACGACCGGTGCCGCAGCAGCAACGGTGCGCGGATCGCTGATGGCCATTTCGATACTGCCCGCCGCAAAGCGCGTCGGATAGATGAAGACGCGATTACCCGCAACAAGCCCATCGAGTCCTTCGAGGTTCAGGCCCTTGTACTGGAGTGTCCCACCCACTGCGGGCGTGACGGCTTGCTGCTCGCCCGTGCCGATGTCGGTCATCACATAGCGCGTGCCGTCATAGCTCAAGGCATAGTCGCTGCCGGTCAGGCCGGCGAGCTGCTCGGGGTTGATGCTGGCACTGACAGTGCCAGCGGGGTCCACCCGGACTGGAGCAAAATCGAAGAAGGCGCTTCCCATCCGCCCGTTCAGATCAACGCCGAGCTCGTGTTGCTCATTGAAGGCGGTGGCCATGGTCGCGGCCAGCAAGCCCAGGCTGCGCTGCGCTGGCTCCAGGCCATCACGCCGCACGGCGAGCAGCCCCCCCAGGGCACCGCCCGACAGCAGCGTTTCCGCGATCGGCGTTGCCTCATTCCCGGCGCTGCGAATCAACACCATCGGCCGGCCGTTCTCGTCGAGCTTGTCACCAATCAGCAGCTCTTTCGCCCGGCTGCCCATGACCAGATTTTGCCCGGAGCCGATGAACACGGACAGCGATCCATCCCGCGCCGTAACGGTGCTGACCTTGACCAGCTGATTGAGCTCGGCGATGGCCTGCTGACGCTGGTCGAGCAGGTCGCTCGCGGCCGCCCCGCCGACGTTGGCCTGTGAAACGGCAATGCGCTGATTGAGCTCGGCGATCGCCTCAGCGTAACTATTGATGCTGCCCAGGGTTGCCCCGATCTCTCCCTGCACACCCTGAGCAATTTCGGAGACTCGCGCATCGAGGGTCCGAAAGCGCGCCGTCAGGGTTTCGCCACTCGAGATCAGCGCCTGCCGGGCGGCGACGTTGGTCGGGTTGGACGACACGCTCTGCATCGCACCGAAGAACTCGTTCAGCGCCGGCGTCAACCCGGTGTCTGCATCGGCGAGCACGTTGTCGACCTGGGAGATGTACTGGTTGTACGCAGCATAGTCGGCACGCCGGCTGTCGGCGTTCATCACCTGGTTTTCCAGCAACTGGCTGTACGCACGGGTGACACCCGAAACCATCGTGCCAGTGCCGAAAAATGCGCCGCCGAGACCCTGCGGATCGCGCGCGGCCTGGGACACCGCCTGGCGGTGATAGCCCAGCGTCGCCGCGTTGGTGATGTTGTGACTGGTGGTGTTGAGCTGGGCCTGCGAAGCGTTCAGCCCGGTGAGCCCGATGTTGAGCAAGGACGACATGGTGTTTCCCTGATGCGCTGGTTTCAGCCACTACATGCAAGATTCCTGCCAGCAGCGCCTGAGCTGTCGCCTCATCCAGCCAGCGCGAGTGCGCTGCGCAAGGTGCTGCCCCCAATGATGCGGGTGAGCTTGTCCGCATACATCGGGTCAGTTGCGTAGCCGGCTTCCTGCAGGCTGCGGGCAAAGCCGCCCGCATCGGTCTGGCCGAGCACCTCGGCGTAGCGCGGGCTGCGGGTCATCAGGCTCGCATAGTCGCGGAAGGACTCGGCATACGACCCATAGGAACGGAAGTGCGCGGACTCGCTGTAGGCCTGACCGTTGGCGTACTCGGTCACGTCGCGCGCCACGGTAGGCCCGGTCCAGGCCGCGCCTGCCTTGATGTTGAAAAGGTTGTAGCTCGGACGGTCGTTGGCGTGACGCAGCTGCTTCTGCCCCCAGCCCGTCTCAAGCGCGGCCTGTGCCACCATGAAGTGGGCCGGGATGCCGGTCTGGCGGCTGGCCTCGAGCGCATGGGGCCACACTTCGGCAACGAAATCCTTCGCCTGCTGCGACACTGCACCGCCAGCGTCACGCGCGCTGCGCACCGCCTCATTGAGCCGCGCTTCAAGCGTGGCCCGTTCGTAGCTGGACACAGCGGCGGCCTCATCGATCCCGCGGCCGATGCCTAGCGCGGCAACACCGCTGGCAGCCGGCAAGCCGGCAAGCATGGCCGCGGCAGCACTTTCCGCCTGACCTGCGCGAACGGCAGAAACTGCCGGGCGACGGACAACGCCAGCCAGGTCGAAGCCAGCACTCGCCCCACGGCTACCTGTGTCAAGTGCGCCCAGGGCGGTCAACGCAGCGCCGTTTCCGGTCGCCGCATCCTTGCCGCCGAGCTGACGGTAAATAACCTCGGAAAGGCCGGTGCCCTTGGCCTGCGACATGTTCAAGGCCATTTGCTGGTCAAGCAGACTCTGGTAGGTCTTGGTCTGATCGCTGTCCATCAGGCTGCTGGCCGGCGTTGCCTCGCGCATCGACTTCATGACCATTTGCAGGAACAAGGCCTCGAACTGCTTCGCCGCCGCGCGCAGGGTGTCTTCACCCTGACCGTCGGTATGTGCGAGACGCTTCAGGTCGCCAAGTGAGTTGGGATCGAAGGCATTGAGCTGGAAACCTGCGTTCATGATCCGATCCTCAGATGATCTCCAGTTCTGCGCGCAGCGCGCCGGCCGCCTTCATCGCCTGCAGGATGCTGACCAGATCCATCGGCTTGGCCCCCAGAACATTGAGTGCCTTCACCACATCGGCCAGATTGGTACCACCCTGCAGGTTGAACAGGACACCGCCCTCCTGCGCGATATCGACCTGCCCGGTCTGAGTGACGACGGTCTGCCCGCCTGACAGCGGCGGTGGCTGGCTGACCTGAGCCTGGTTGTTGACCGTGACGGTGAGGTTGCCGTGTGCCACCGCGCAGTTCTGCAGACTGACCCGCTGATTCATCACCACCGAACCTGTCCGTGAGTTGACGATGACCCTGGCTGCCTGCGCGACCGGTGTGACCTCAAGGTTCTCGATCTGCCCCAAAAAGGCGACGCGCGCGCCGGAGTCGCTCGGCGCACGAACCTGGATACTGCGCCCGTCCAGCGCCTGCGCTGAGCCCGGATGGACGAGGTTGATCGCATCGACCACGCGCCGCGCGGTGCCAAAATCAGCGTCGTTGAGCTCGAAGGTGACCGTATCGAGCTCACCAAGCATGGACGGCACCGCACGTTCGACGGTCGCGCCACCAGGGATGCGCCCCGCCGACAGGTGGTTGATGACCTGCGAGGCTCCCCCACCCTGGGCACCTGCGCCCCCTACGGCCATGTTGCCTTGCGCCATCGCGTAGATGTTGCCATCGGCACCCTTGAGCGGTGTCAGCACCAGGGTGCCACCGCGCAGACTCTTGGCATTGCCGATCGAAGATACGGTGACATCGATCGCCTGCCCCGGCCGGGCGAAAGGTGGCAGCACGGCCGTGACCATGACCGCCGCGACGTTCTTCAACTGCAGTTTGGTTCCGGGCGGCAGGGTCACGCCCATGTTGCCGAGCATGTTGACGATGCTCTGTACGGTAAAGGGGGTCTGCGTGGTCTGGTCGCCCGAACCGTCCAGGCCGACGACGAGGCCGTAGCCAACGAGCTGATTGTCGCGCACACCTGCCACCGAAGCGAGGTCCTTGATGCGCTCGGCGGCCGCATGCGAGGCCTCGGCGTAGAAGACGCCGGCGGCGGCCAGCACGACCAGCACACGAAACAGCAAGGAGCGAAGACCTTTCATGACCTGCCTCAGAACGGAAGGATGGCAACAAAGAAGCGTTGCAGCCAACCCATGGTGTTCGATTCGTCGATGAAACCGCTGCCCCGGTATTCCATGCGTGCATCGGCGACCTGCGTCGATTGCACGGTGTTGGCAGAGGTGACGCTGTTGGGGTTGATCACGCCCGAGAAGCGGATGAACTCGCTGCCCTGGTTGATCGCCACCATCTTTTCGCCCGACACCAGCAGGTTGCCGTTGGGATAGACGTCGATGACGGTCACCGTGATCGTGCCGTTGAAGGCGTTGTTGGCCGCTGCGCCGCCCTTGCCGGAGAAGTCCGAATCTGCGCCCGCCTCGACGTTGAGGCCGGCCAGTCCGCCCAGTGGCAGCTTGCTGCTCGCCGTGATGCCACCGGTCAGGCTCGAGCCGCGCGTGGCATTGGCATTGGCACTTTTTTGCGCCGTGTTGCGTTCGACGAGATTGATGGTGATGGTGTCGCCCACCGCGCGTGCGCGCCGGTCCTCGAACAGCGGGCGCGCCGCTGTAGGCTGGAAGATCGCGCCGTTGGCGGGCTGCGCCTGCAGTTGCCCCTCGGGCCGCGCGCTCATCGGTTGATGAATGGCGGTCGGCGGTGTGGGGTAGACGGACGCGCAACCCGACAGCAGGGTCAGCACGACTCCCGACAGCAGCGCAGACAACTTCATGGCGGCAGGCCTCAAAGCTGCGTCAGCCGGCCAAGCATCTGGTCGGAGGTGGAGATGGCGCGCGAATTGAGTTCGTAGGCGCGCTGGGTCACGATCATGCTGACCAGCTCTTCGGCCACGTTAACATTGGAGACTTCCACGTAGCCCTGATTGATCACACCAGCGCCGTTCGTACCCGGCTGTACCGGGGTGGCCACACCGCTGGAGCCGGTTTCATAATACAAATTCTCACCCGCGCTTTGCAGGCCGCCAGCGTTGACGAAGGTGGCCAGCTGAAGGGCGCCGATTTCCACCGGAGTGACCTGCCCGGCCTGCACCACACTCACCGTGCCGTCCTTGCCGATCGTCACCGACAGCGCATCGGTCGGAATGTTGATGTTGTCCGCCAGCGGATAGCCGCTCGCGGTCACCATGTTGCCCTGGCTGTCGAGCTGAAAGGCGCCGTCCCGCGTGTAGGCGGTGTTGCCATCGGGCATCGCAATCTGGAAAAAGCCGTTGCCCTGAACGGCGACGTCGAGCGAACCGCCGGTCTGCTGCAGGGTACCCTGGGTGAAGATGCGCTCGGTGGCCACCGGTTTGACCCCGGTGCCGATCTGCAGGCCGCTGGAAATCTGGGTCTGCTGGGTGGACTGAGCGCCCGGCTGGCGAATGGTCTGGTACAGCAAATCCTCGAAAATCGCACGCTGGCGCTTGAAGCCGTTGGTCGACACGTTCGCAAGGTTGTTGGAGATCACGTCCAGCGATGTTTGCTGGGCATCCAGCCCGGTACGGGCGGTCCACAGTGAGCGGATCATGACGAATTCCTTTGAGTTGCATTGCCGGTGCGGCAGAAAGTGCCGGCAAACTACGGCCGCTTTCGCCGCTTTTGCGGCGATGGCACTTTGTTCGATGAGCTCAGTTTAGGCGGAGGCGTTCACCAGGCATCTGGCGAAAAGCAATGCAAAAACCATGCTAATCAGACCGTGGCACGTCAGCCCTGGCCCAGAACCTGCGCCGCGGCACGATCGTTCTGCTCGGCCGTGCTCAGCATGCGGGTCTGCATCTCGAACTGCCGCGCCAGTGAAATCATCTGCACCATCTGGTCGACGACGTTCACATTGCTGCCTTCGAGATAGCCGCCGGCCACACGCACATCCGGGTCGGCCGCAGACGCAGCGCCACCCTGTGTGCGAAAAAGCCCATCATCACCACGCACCAGGCCGGTTTCGGGTGGATTCACCAGCTTCAACTGCCCGATCACATTGACCACGCCCGGCTGGTCGGGCTGCGAGGCGGAGATCGAACCATCTGCACCAATGGTGATGTCGTGGTCCGGCGGAATCGTGATCGGCCCACCCGTGCCCAGCACCGGCTTGCCATCACGCGCCTGCAGGACGCCGTTGGGACTGATGGCCAGGCTGCCATTGCGCGTGTAGGCCTCGCCGCCCTCTGCCGTCTGCACGACCAGCCAGCCCTTGCCCTGCAGCGCCACATCATAAGGACGGCCGGTAAACTGCATCGCCCCTTCGTTGAAGTCGCTGGCGACGCTCGCATCCACGGTGAAGGCGCGTGTGCGCAAGGCATCGGTCTGCACATCAACGGCGCGCAGCTTGTGCAGCTCGGCGCGAAAGCCGGTGGAATTCACGTTGGCAAGGTTGTGCGCAACCGCCGCCTGCTGGTCCATCGTGCCCTTGGCACCGGTCATCGCGGTATAGATCAGGCGGTCCATCGCTTGCCCCTTGTTTCAATCAGTCGATTCAATCAATCAGAGTCAGGCTCAGCGCAGGTTCACCAGGGTCTGCAGGATCTGATCCTGCGCCTTGATCGACTGCGCATTCGCCTGATAGTTACGCTGCTGGATGATCATCTGCACCAGCTCCTGGGTAAGCTCGACGTTGGCGTCTTCGACCATCCCCGACGAGATCACGCCACCGACGCCCTCGCCCGGCTTGATCGGCGCCGTGAGGCCGGAATCCAGCGTCGCTTCCCAGTAGTTGTTGCCCAGCGAATTCAGTGCGTTGGGATTGCGGAAAGTCTGGATCGCAAGCTGGGCCAGAGAAACGGTTTCGCCGTTGGTGTAGCGCCCGGTGATGATGCCGTTACGGCCGACCGACACCCCGGCCAGCTCGCCGCCAGTGTAGCCATTCTGGGTAAGCTCGGTGATCAGGTACGGCCCGCCGATCTGCCGCATGTTGGCGAAATCGGTGTAGAAACTCATTGGCGAAGCGTCGGGCGTGTACTCACTGGGCACCGCGAGAGGACTGGTTGCATTGGGCCCCAGCACCGGCGTCTCGATAATGCCGTTCTGGTCGAACTGCAGCGTCCACATCATGCTCGCATCCGCAACCGTACCATCCGGGTTGACACCCAGTGGATAGCCGCCATCGACGCTGGTGTGCACTTTCCAGGTGTTCGGTACGACCGGGGGCGTGCTCGTTGTATCAGGCTTGAGCTTGGTGAAATAAAAACTGAACTCATGCGACTTGCCGAGACTGTCGAACACTTCAATCGAGGTCGAGTAGTTGTACGAGCGCGCATCTCGCCAGTCGCTCGTTTCGGGCAGGGGAAAGGTGTAATTCGACCCAAACAGCTGCGGATAGGTCTCGGCCGGACTCAGCGCGTTCGCATCCATGTTGCCACCGATATTCACCTTGCTCGTGGTCTGCGGCAGCGAACCGATGATGGGGACCAGAATCTCCTTCAGCCCCCCCACCGGGGTCGGCAGCTGACCCGCTGCTGACGGGCTCTGGAAGCCCTTCAGCTTCTCGCCCGTCGGGGTGATGATGTAGCCCTCCTTGTTGAGCTCGAACTGGCCGTTGCGCGTATAGACGTCCGGTCCGTCAGAGCGACCGACGATGAAGAAGCCATCACCATTGACCGCAAGATCGAGGGGGTTGTTGGTGGTCGTCAGGTTGCCTTGGGTGAAGGTCTGGCGGACGGCGCTCAGCGTACTGCCTGCACCGGTCTGCTTGCCCGACACCGACCCGGTCAGCGACGCGGCGAACACGTCGGCGAAGATGGCCGAGCCGCTCTTGAAGCCCACCGTGTTGGTGTTGGCGACGTTGTTCGAAATGATGTCGAGGGCCTTGGAGGAAACGTTCAGGCCGCTCAAACCTTGCTGAAAAGACATGATCGGGGCTCCGGATCAGAGAATCTGCTTGATGTCGTCGTACTTGAACACGCCGAGCGAGCCCACCTGGAAGTCGGTGCCCTTGGGACCGCGAATCACGCTGGTCACCGGACCAAACTCGAGGCTGCGGCCGACGACTTTCTGGCCTTCCAGGGTGGCGCTCAATTCGAGCGTATAGACGCCGTCCGCAGCACGCGCGCCATCGTTGGCCGTGCCGTCCCAGATGAAGTTCTGGCTGCCGGCATCGACGTCGTCGATCTGGATCTGCTTCACTTCCAGCCCCGAAGCGTCCTTGATCGACAGCACCACCTTGTCGGCTGGCGCATCGAGTTCGAAGCCGCCGATGGCGCCCGACTCGGTCAGTGCAAGATGCTTGCCTTCGACCAGCACGCCACGCCCCACCAGGGCTGCCGCCTGCATCGAGTCGTTGGCGTTCTGCCCTTCCAGGAAGGCCTTGAACATCGAATTGAGACGCTCGATGCCATCGACCGTGCTCATCTGTGCGAGCTGCGAAGTGACCTCGGCGTTCTCCATCGGGCTGAGCGGGTCCTGATTCTTGAGCTGCGTCGTCAGCAGGGTGAGAAAGCGCGCGCCCATGTCCTCGTCAGCTTTCGCCACCGGCGCGCTGCGGGTGTTGATGCTGGCGAGCACGTTGGCGGCGCTCTGCGTATTGGCGGTGGTGCTCATGCTCTTCTCCTGCTTTCGGCGTATTCGGCGTTGCAGACCTCGCCAAAACCATCATTGGAACCCTTACTGGCCGATCTGCAAGGTACGTTGTAGCAAGGTCCGTGCCGTGTTCATCACCTCGGCGTTGTTCTGATAGGCGCGCGAGGCGGAGATCATGTTCACCATCTCTTCCACCACATTGACGTTGGGCATTTCAACGTAGCCCTCGGCATTGGCCGCTGGATTGTTGGGCTCGTACACCAAGCGAAGCGGCGCCGCGCTCTCGACCACCTGGGTCACCTGCACGCCGATCGCCTCCGGCCCGGCGACCGGTCTGGCAGCAAAGACCACCTGCTTGGCACGGTAAGGCTGGCCATCCTCGGCAACCACGCTGTCGGCGTTGGCCAGGTTGGAGGCGGTGGTATTGAGTCTCAGCGACTGGGCATTGAGCGCCGAGCCGGCGATCTGGAAAACATTGAGCATGCTCATGATTCAGACTCCTCATTGATCACTTACTGGCCGGTGATCGCGGTGTTCATCGAACGCAGCATGCCGTTGATGAAAGTGACGCTAGCTTCGTAATGCAGGGCGTTCTCGGCAAAGGCAGCGCGCTCGATATCCATGTTGACCGTATTGCCATCGACCGCCGATTGCAGTTCGGTGCGATAACCGCTGAGCTGCTGCAGCAGCGTGTCCGGATCGGCGCCAAGATGAGCGGGCTGCGTGGTGGCGAGCGGCATGCGGTCTCTGGCCCCGCTCAGCGCACCCTGCAGCGCCGTGCGAAAGTCGATGTCGCGGGCCTTGTAATTGGGCGTGTCGGCGTTGGCGATGTTCGACGCCAGCAACTGCTGGCGCTGCGCCTGCAGGTTCAATGCGGTCTGGTGGAACTGGATCGACTTGTCGAACTGGGTCTTCATCGCGGGGCCTCCTGCGTATATGCGGCCGACACTTCGGTCGCAGCTTTCATGCCATGCATGCTAGCGCCCACGGCACTGCGGCCTTGGAACGATAAGACGGCAAAAGCCCGGCCAATTTGGCCGCTCGCGGCTGACCGCTAAGGCCGAACTTGCCGGCTGACGGCAAACATTGCCGCAACGGCCCGGTTGCCCTGCCGGGTCGCGGCGTGTTGCAATCCGCTCCATGAACCTGCAGCCAAACCCCGCCTCGCAGCGCCGCTTCAAGCTGGTCGCCCTGCTCACCGTCGCCCTTGCCGGCCTGTGTGCGGCCGCCCCCCTCGCCGCCCAGCAAGCACCTGAGCCGATCGAGGCACGCGTGCGTGATTTCCTCCAGAACCAGGCGGCCGGTTTGCCAGGCGAAGTATCGGTCACCGTCGGTACGCTCGACCCCAACAACCAGCTTCCGGCCTGCGCCGCGATCGAGCCCTTCCTGCCTGCGGGCACCCGCGCCTGGGGACGGATCAGCGTCGGCGTGCGCTGCGACTCGCCGGTGACATGGACGGCCTACCTCCAGGCCGAGGTCGCTGTGACTGCAGATTACCTCGTCGCCGCACGGCCATTGCGCGCTGGGCAGATCGTCGGCCATGCCGACCTGTCGGCAAGACGCGGCAACCTCGCCGCCCTGCCCGACAACATCCTGACCGACCCCACCCAGGCTACAGGCCACAAAACACGCGTCGCCATTGCCGCCGGCAGCCCCCTGCGCATCGACATGCTGCGTGTGCCACATGCCGTGCGCCAGGGGCAGAACGTCCAGGTCATGAGCATCGGCCCTGGATTCAAGGTGGCCAGCGAAGGCCGCGCGCTGAACAATGCGGCACCGGGCGACAGCGTTCGGGTGCGCCTGGCCAGCGGCCAGACCGTGACCGGCGTGGCGCAAGCGGATGGTACGGTGGAGCTGAATTTCTGAGACACTCTTCAGGCACGCTCCGTGCTTTGCAGCAAGCGTGATGTTTTTCACGCCAGAATTGCTCAAGTTTTTCTTGTGCCTGCCGATTAAAGCGTCAGAGTCTATCTGTATGGAAAAAGCGCCATGAAAATCGAAAGTTCGAGCAAGCCGGTCGCCACCGCAGCGACCGAGCCACGCAGCCGCCCTGCGTCCAGTGCGAACACCCCGTCGACAAACAGCATCTCGGCAAGCAGCGGCGACAAGGTTCAGCTGTCCTCGCTGTCCGCCAGCCTGCAAAAGGCCGAGGCGGCAATCGCCGAAGCGCCAGTCGTCGACACCCAACGCGTCGAGGAGATCAAGGCCGCCATCGCCAACGGCGAATTCAAGATCGATGCCGACCGTATCGCCGAAGGTCTGATCTCAAGCGTGCGCGAGATGCTGGCCGGCTCGCGCCAGTCTTGAACCTCATCGGTCCCAGGCCGCCATACAGAAGCCGATGAGTCACGCGCCCACTGCCCCCTCGCCCGCCGATCAGCAGCGCCTGGCCCTGCTGATCGAAGCCGAGGCCATCCAGTTGCAGGCCTTCATCGAGATCCTCGACCAGGAGGAGGCGTTGCTGATCGAGGGCGACACCGACGCGCTGCTCGCACTGACGCAAAAAAAGAACGACTGTTATCGGCAATTGCAGCGTCTGCATGCCGACCGCGGGCTGTTGCTCGGCCGTCTGGGCCGGACGCCCGGCGACGCATCGATTCGCGAGCTGTGCTCCGCCCTGCCGCGCGTGCTGGCACGCTGGGACGAGGTTCTGGGACTGGCCGGCAAGGCGCGCGATCGTAACGAAATAAACGGCAAGCTCATCCTCGAGCGCATGGCGCACAACCAGGCCGCCCTGTCGGCGCTGCTCGCCGCCGCTGACCATCCGCAACTCTATGATGCCGACGGTCATACCCGCGCCACCGGCGGCGGACGCATCCTCGGCAGCGCCTGAATATTCATACAGCCGATAGCTCTGCTATCCTTGCCCCCTTCGTGAAACCGAACGGGCCTGCAACATGGCTGGCAAGCAAGACGCTCCCAAGCAGTACGACGAATCCTCCTTCCGAGTCCTGAAAGGACTCGAGCCGGTGCGCGAGCGCCCCGGCATGTACACCCGCACCGACAGCCCGGCGCACATCATCCAGGAAGTCATCGACAACGCCGCCGACGAAGCCCTGGGCGGCTTTGCCAAGACCATTCAGGTCACCCTGCACCTGGACGGCTCGGTTACGGTGGCCGACGACGGGCGTGGCATTCCGGTCGGCCTGCATGCCGAGGAAGGCGTGCCGGTGGTGGTGCTGGCCTATACCCGGCTGCACGCGGGCGGCAAGTTCGACAAGCGCGCGGGCAATTCGGCCTACGCCTTTTCCGGCGGCCTGCACGGTGTGGGCGTATCGGTGACCAATGCGCTGTCGACCCGCATCGA
>Ga0073903_10000949_pt1 | contig 15261 bp, 12 predicted proteins | sample KloWWTKNB14_bulk_FD_66665 | JGI IMG/M metagenome (GOLD analysis project Ga0073903, IMG submission 66665) | Active sludge microbial communities from Klosterneuburg, Austria, studying microevolution and ecology of nitrifiers - Klosterneuburg... | ecosystem: Engineered > WWTP > Aerobic digester >... | reverse complement strand
AAGAACAGCAACGGAGTGGAAACAAAAATTGGACAGCCTGCTATTTATAGCATGATCAGTGTATCGCCGGATAAAAAATATATGCTGCTCCGCACATTGAAAAAACCATTTTCCTATACTGTTCCGGCCGGCGGTTTCCCTTCTATCGTAGCCATTACAGATATGAATGGAAAAGTTTTAAAAGAATTAGCAGACCTGCCATCAGCAGAAACAGCACCCGCTGGTTACGATAATGTGCAACTGGTACCCAGGGCTTTTGAATGGAGAGATGATGAACCGGCCACTGCCGTGTGGTGTATGCCGTTGGACAGTGGATTTATCAAAAAGAATGTAGAATACCGCGATGCGGTCTATGCCTTGTCAGCTCCTTTTAAAGGCATGTCCAAACTGCTTTTTAAAACCAAAATGCGCTATAGCGGCACAGTATGGGGCGATGCCAACCTGGCTATCGTTACAGAAGGATTAAGAAGCAAACAGGTGGTACAAATGGATCGTTTTAACCCCGTAACAGAAGACCTGGAAAAACTGATGACAAGAAATACCACGGATGCATATTCTAATCCCGGTTTCCCGGTTACCAAACCCAACCAGTATGGAAAAGAAGTATTGTGGACCATTGATAACGGCAATAAAATATTATTGAACAACAGCACCGGCAGTTCGCCCAAAGGCGATCTTCCTTTCTTATTGTCGTATGATGTGCATACCAAAAAAGCAGATACACTCTGGCGCTGCCAGGAAGGCTATTTTGAAAATGTGGTGAAAGTGCTGGATGCAGATAAACTGCAACTGCTGACCTCGAAAGAAAGTGAAAAAGAAGTACCCAACTACTGGATCAAAAATTTAAAATTACGGATAGTGGACAGGCAACTCACACAATTCAGTAATCCATACCCGCAAATGGTGGGAGTAAGCCAGGAAAAAATAAAATACAAAAGAGCAGATGGAGTGGACCTGACCGGTGACCTGTTTTTACCCAAAGGCTATGATCCCAAACGGGATGGCAAACTGCCGGTGATCATCTGGGCATACCCCAGAGAATTCAATTCTGCTGCCGATGCCGCACAGGTACGTGGCAGTGAGCACCGCTTTACATTAGTGGGCGGAGGATCCCCGGTGTTTTATGTAACACAGGGATATGCAGTACTCAACAATGCAGAAATGCCCATCGTGGCAACCAATAAAGATGCTAAACCCAATGATAATTTCATTGAGCAGTTAACGATGAATGCAGAAGCTGCCATCAATGTGCTCGATTCAATGGGTGTGGGTGATAAGAACCGGGTGGCCGTAGGCGGGCATAGCTACGGTGCATTTATGACTGCCAATTTATTAGCGCATACCAAACTCTTTAAAGCAGGTATTGCAAGAAGCGGTGCTTATAACCGCTCCCTCACTCCTTTTGGTTTTCAGAATGAGGACCGTACGTACTGGCAGGCGCAGGACCTGTATACAAAGATGAGTCCTTTCAGTAATGCGGATAAAATAAAAACACCGATCCTGCTGATACATGGAGAAATGGATAATAACACCGGCACTTTCCCGATACAGAGTGAAAGAATGTACAATGCCATTAAAGGACATGGCGGCACGGTAAAATATGTAAGCCTGCCGTATGAAAGCCACGGCTATGCGGGGAGGGAAAATGTATTGCATACCCTGGCAGAACAGTTTGAATGGCTGGAGAAATATGTGAAGAATGCGGAAAAGAAAACCGAGAAGGAAGAGAAGAAAGGGTTCTGAGCCTGTCGAAGAATCTGCCCCAAAAAAATTGTGTATGAAAATCCCGGGCCAATGCCGGGATTTTTTACTTACTGCACAGTTGAATTGTCGCAACTAAAATGGGGTGAAAAAAATCTGCATAAATCAGCTTAAATCAATATAAATCAAAGCAACAATACAATGCTTATAAAAATATAGAAGGTTCGTATATTCGACAATACATACTTTGTGCGCAATCATCAACGACATTGGAAGTAGATTTTTTTTAATAATGACCTATGACAAGAACAATCATTTCGTTTCTTTTGCTGACATTGTATTTACAGGGGATTGCACAAATTCCTTCTACAAAAGAAACAATTCAGAGTTTTATTGACTCCATTGGTAAGAGCAACGATAAACAACTAATAGAAAGTTCCATCTTTCCTGCATTTGCGAACGGCACAAATTTCAAGTGGAGGCAAAAAATATGGCGCAATAATAAAAAGGAACTGTTATGGGTAGAAACCATTATACCAGACTCGATTTCCACCGTGTATTTCTATTGTCATGACACTCTTATTTTTGCCTCTGAACGTACTTATATTACTGATAGCATTTCAAACAAACGCAATAGCATTTTTAGAAATATTTACATCCTTGAATCTAGAATAATTGAAGATTCAGCGCCTGGAAGAAATAATAACACAATAGAGCATTACCTTCAAGAAAGCAAGAAATATCTTGAGCATGCTAAACTAGCTGATTAAAAAATTACGGTCAAATGCGCACAACATTCAGTTTTGCGTCAGCAGGGGACGACGAATATATCCTCATCGGCAGAACTACTATCAGCTACATATCCGGCTGACCGAACACAGATGAGCAACAGAATATATTTTCAACTTTTGTAACTTCGTTCGGCGCAGTACCGGGCTGGACGTTTTCCAAATGCCCTGCCGAACGCAAAGCCCTGCTCGTTAGCTGCCATTTTGCAAGAACATTTTAGTTTGAAAACTTCAATAGACATAGCATCGTTTTTTATAGTGCTACAGGCACTGGTGGGAATTACGGGAGGCATTATTTACATTAATATTCCAGAACAAGCAACTAAGTCGCTAAATGACTCTATCATTGACTTCTATCTGCATTTAAATGGTATATTCTATGGAGCAACTCTTTTCTTTGGTTTGATTTGCGGATTTATTTTGAAACGTACTAACAGATTAATTATCTCGGCCTTACTGTCTTTGGCAGTTGGGTTAGGCTTTTTATTGTTGCATGCACTAGTATTACCAGTACCTCTATTTGCTTTTCTTTCTCTCTTTGGATTTATAGTGGGTTTCAACGTACACTTACTAAAAAAACTCAAGCCTAAAACAGAACAACAATAATTAAGTAGCCCTAAGGTTAACTCAAAAACAACAACGGCTAATAGGGAGTTTGCTGCTATGCTTGCAGACGAATATACTCTCAGCTTCAAATCGCTATCAGCCCATATCCAGCCGACGCAATTCTATCAGCTTTTGTTGTTATCTTCATCATCAGTTTTATAATCGGCAGAGGCTACGGGCTGGACATTATGAAATACCATCACAGCAGCAAGCTCTGGCCGTTAGCGACAAGTTTAAAGAGACCCTTCGACTTTGGAACTGGCCTTACGAAACCTCCGACTTAAGAAAACTGAAACGATACACTTTATCATTAAAATCGTAAATCAAGAATGTGGATTTTTATTGGTATAGTTTCTTTGGTAGTCTTCATTCTCATATTTAGAGAAATACAAGACAAAAAATTATTGGAGACTGTCACAAAGCGAAATAGAGGTACAAAAACAGAAAGAGATTTAGTGTTAAAATTCTTGAAGTATGGAATACCTGCACAAACCATTTTTCACGATTTGTATGTAAAAAAGCATAATGGAAAGTTTTCTCAAATTGATCTGGTAGTTGCAACGAAAGTAGGTATAATCGTACTCGAAGTAAAAGATTATAGCGGTTGGATTTTTGGAACCGGTCATAATTCTCAATGGACTCAAGTATTAGCATATGGCAAAAGAAAATATCGTTTATACAACCCGATAATGCAAAACAGTAACCATATTAGCGATTTAAAAAAGCAACTCAGACAATTTGAAACTGTACCGTTTTATTCAATTGTCGTGTTCTACGGTAACTGTGTATTGAAGGACATCAATTTTGTACCCAATGGAACATTTCTTGTAAAATCAAATAGAGCATTAGAAGTTATGGAAACGCTTATGGAGAATAATGAACTTGCTCGTTATACTAATAAAAATGAAATAGTCCATATATTAAAAGAGGCAGTGAAAAATGGAGAAGACAAAGAAACTCAAATTCAACACATAAAAAATGTCCGAGAAATGCTAAGCAAGGATAGGATATTTGACTGAATAGAAAATAAGAAAAAAACCTGCCGCTAACATGAACCTGTGTGAAAAACCAAACAAATTTCAGCCAATTGCAAATCCAAGCTGTAGTTCGGGCTGGACAAACAACTTTCAACTTTAGTTCTTAATTTCATCAGAAGTTTTTCAATCAGTAGCGGTTGTAGGCGGACGAATATCTAATTTCAAACCTGTAGAAAGCCCTGCTCGTTATGTCCAACTTTTTAAAAAACATTCGTATAAATTTAATTTTATGAGACAAGTACTTTCTTATTTCACCTTATCCATTTTAGTAATTGTTATTGGCTGCAAGACAAATAATATGAGTGGTGTGTATGTATGCGACCAATCACAAAAAAAGGCAGACACAACTATTAACCATGGAAACACTGTTGAGAAATTTCTTGATTTAACATGCACAATTGAAGAGTTAGACTTCAAAGGGAATAGTACGGTGGTGCTGAAGATGGAAAATGGACCAATTGTTACAAGCTATGTTGTCGACAAAGACTACATCCGGGTAAAAGGCTCCGGTGCAGATATGTTATTCAAAATAAAAGACAATAAGACATTAAGCGGAGAAGGAATGTTCCCGGGGGAATATCACAAAAAATAAAGCTCCACACAACCTGAACGGTGTAAATTTACCAGGCATCGGTTACTGGCTGATGTTTTTCAAATAAAGGCACATCCAGGCCCTGACCGTTAGCGGTAATACAATCGGTCACTATTTCCAATTGCTATATGACAAATTTTATAAAGCCATATAACCCAGACTGGATAACAGAATTTGAAGCGCTAAAAAACTACCTTATAACAGGTTTAAAAGATTTTGACATTGATATACAACATATAGGAAGTACATCTATACCTGGACTCTGTGCAAAGCCCATTATTGACATTGACATCATCTTAAAACAAAAAATACAACTTGGTGACATTTCTGCGAAACTTGAAAAACTTGGATATAAAAACAAAGGCGAACAAGGAATTTCCGGACGCCACGCCTTTAGACAAACTTCCGGCCTGACACCCTCAACTGCTGACCGAAAAAAATGGCAAGAACATCATCTTTATGTTTGCTACCCGGAAAGTTTAGCTTTAAAAAATCATTTACTTTTCAGAGACGTATTAATACAAAACAAGGACCTTGTAAATGAATATGCTCAATTAAAAATAAATCTGACAAAAGAAAAAGGTATGACTAGAGAGAAATATACAATGCAAAAAACTCACTTTATTTTATCAGTACTTGCACTTAACGGGCTTGACGAAAAAGAGTTAAATGAAATAAAAGCTGCAAACCTGTAAATGTACTATCGCTAAAAAGGACTGTGTAAAAGCCAATCAATTTCTTCTTTTTTACATTTTGCCTGTGTAATGAACCGGGCAGATGGAACCCGGAATATCACTACATTGCATAGCTGTGTCTATAAGTAACCATTCTGCAGTAACGAGTAAACAATGAACAGGAAGGCAAGTAAATTAGAAAAATGATCACTAAACCATCCATCCTTGCACCATTAAGAAATTATACTTTTATATTACTATCCGTTTCATTTGCTTCCTGCAACACGGATAACAAAACAGGCAACAGCAACAATACTGCAACAGAATCCACTTCAGTTCCCGGCAACGAATTCAATACTGATAATCTACGTACGATAACGACAACTGCCATTAACAAAAACATCCGCAGTATTTTCCAGGATAAAAAAGGCAATTACTGGTTCGGCACCAATGGTGCTGGTGTGTATCGCTATGACGGAAAAACGATACGGCATTTTACTGCGAAAGATGGCCTGGCAGGCAACCAGGTTCAAAGTATACAAGAAGATCAAACCGGTAATATTTTTTTCGGAACAGGTGGATTCGGCATCAGTAAGTTTAACGGACAAAGTTTTACCACGCTGACAACAAAAGAAAATGTACAAGTAAGCAACGGGGGTCTCCGGGACTGGAAAGCAACAACCACCGACCTATGGTTCTATGCTGGTGGTGGCGCTTTTCGTTATAACGGCAATTCGCTTGTCTATTTGCCTTTAGATAATCCCGGTTTAAATCCAAAAAATCCGCAAAGCTCACCGTATGAGCTGAGTAGCTATGCTGTATACAGCATACTGCAGGACAAGAAAGGTAATATTTGGTTCGGTACACAGGCCCGTGGTGTGTGTCGCTTCGATGGACAATCTTTTACCTGGTTCACTGAAAAAGGACTGGGTGGCCCGGCCGTACTGGGTTTGTTTGAAGACAGTCACGGAAATATCTGGTTCGGAAATAATGGTGCCGGATTATTCCGGTATGATGGAAAGACCTTAACCAATTTTACAGCAGAAAAAAAACTGGGTAATAATGAATTCAGCCTTGCAGGTAATCCCGGCCCTGGTACCCTTGCCCGTATTTATTCAATAAACGAAGACAAGACGGGAAACCTCTGGATAGGAACCTTAGACGCAGGTGCCTGGAGATATGATGGAAACACTTTAACGAATTTTACGACCAAAGACGGACTGACCAGTAATGCAATAAATACAATTTATAAAGACAAGTTTGGCGAACTTTGGTTTGGAACGGACGGTGATGGCATGTGCCGGTTCAATGGAAAGACCTTTACAGCGTTGGTTGTACAATAGTGGTACAATAAAACAGAAGCAATCATCTAAAACATTAATACAATGAAAACATCCAAACATGTATTAATTGCATTATTGCAGTTCACAATTATCAGCACACAAGCCCAGGTTGGTATTGGCACTCCTGCTCCTGCTGCTTCTGCCCAACTTGATATAACATCTACGAGCAAGGGATTACTGGTGCCCCGCATGACCCAGGCACAACGAACAACCATTGCAACCCCCGATGCCGGCTTGCTGGTGTACCAGACAGATGGTGCTTCTGGATTTTATTATTTTAAAAGTGGTGGATGGTTACGATTGGTTGCCGAATCATCTTATCCGGCAGTTACTATCTGTACGCAATTGTGGATGGATAAAAACCTGGATGTAACCACCTATCGTAACGGGGATATTATACCTTATGTTACGGACCAGACAGAGTGGGCTGCATTAACAACAGGCGCCTGGTGTTATTACAATAATGACCCTTCCAGCAATGCAGTATATGGCAAATTATATAACTGGTATGCCATCAATGATTCCCGTGGGCTGGCACCGGCGGGCTGGCATGTGGCAACAGATGCAGAGTGGAGTACGTTGTCAACCTGTTTGGGCGGGGCATCAGTGGCAGGAGGTAAAATGAAGGTGACAGGTACTACAACATGGGCATCACCGAATAATAATGCCAGCAATAGCAGTGGATTTGCAGCCCTTCCGGGTGGTATCCGTACGAATGGCTCCAGCAACTACTTTGTTGACCTAAATTATTTTAGTCATTTCTGGAGTGCAACGGAACTTATTCCCACACCCCAACTCGCCTTCAGCAGATACATAATTAACTCTGGAGGTGACCTCACACAATATAACGGGTTTGCAAAGAGCTTTGGGCTGTCCGTTCGTTGTATCAGGGATTGATCATTATGCTGTTTGATTATTTGTCAATTGCAGTGAATATTATTCTACACTTTGTAAGGAAAAACTTCTAGCGGCAGATAAACCTACAATGAAGCCTTTATAGTTATACCTTGTACTATCTTGTTTGGTTAATCATTTCTTCATGACTTCCCTATAAATCCCGTTTTTCAGGGATAGAGTAGTTTAATTAAGAAAGACATATTTGTACTTAAAACTTAAATTGTATGAAACTGCAATCCCTGATCATCGCACTAAGTTTGCTGACAACTGCAACTGCACAAAATGTAGGGATTGGCACTACCACACCTGTTGCCCGGTTGCATGTAGCAGATAGTAATGTTTTATTTACCGGGCCTCTTACAGTACCCGGAACAACCACTTATGATCCTCCTGCATCCGGCGCAGGAAGCCGTATGATGTGGTATCCGCAAAAAGCTGCATTCAGGGTTGGCTTTGCTGAGAGTACACATTGGGATAAAGATAATATTGGCCGGTTTTCTTTTTCATCAGGATATAATGGCAAAGCAATTGGATTTGCTTCCACCAGTATGGGTGTTACTACAATTGCCAGTGGATTTGCTTCTACCAGTATGGGATCTTTTACAACCGCCAATGGAGATTATTCCACAAGCATGGGAAAAAATACAACCGCCAATGGAATTTACTCCACCAGTATGGGATACTATACATCCGCCAATGGAGATTATTCCACAAGTATGGGAAATTTCACAATCGCAACATCTGAGAATTCGTTAGTAATAGGTAAATACAACGAAAATACTAATACTAACCGTTTATTTGAAATAGGCAATGGTACTGGAGTTAATGCCAGAAGCAATGCCCTTACAGTTTTGGTAGATGGCAATATAGGAATTGGTACTACTACTCCCACCCGTCCACTTTCATTTCCACCTTTTTTAGGAGAAAAAATATTACTCTACCCCGGAGGGATTGGTGAAGTAGGTATCGGTGTTTATGGAAATGAATTAAGGTTGCATGCAGATAACCCCGGGGCTAAAGTAAGCTTTGGCACACAAACCAATGCCGGTGCTTTTACAGAAGCAGGGAAATTTGAAATTTCCGGCGGGTATGCATTAAGTGTGTTCGGCAGTATCTGGGCCAATGGAACTACCTATGCCAGTGATGAACGTTTTAAACAAAATATTACAGCAATAAAATCTCCGTTACAAAAATTACTGCAATTAAATGGAGTGGAATATGAAATGAAAACAGATGAATTTTCTAAAAACCATTTTCTGCCGGGCAGGCAAATGGGTTTGCTGGCGCAGAATGTAGAAACAATCGTTCCGGAGGCTGTGCATGAAAAAGATGGTTACAAGGGAGTTGACTATGCCAGGCTGGTGCCCTTACTGATAGAATCTATAAAAGAACAAAATAAAAAAATAGAGGAACAACAAAAGCAAATAGATGAACAGAGAAAAATGATTGAAGAACTTTTAAAGAAACAGTTATGAAAAAAATGTTTAGCCTTGTAATTGTTGTTTCATCCTGTATGCATGTTGAAGCACAAAATGTTGGAATAGGTACAACCACACCCTTAGCAAGATTACATGTAACAGACAGTAATGTGGTCTTTAGTGCAACAGGTTTAGCAGTTCCGGTTCCGGGCAATCCGCCTGTATCCGGCACCGGCCGGAGAATGATGTGGTATGCTGACAAGGGTGCTTTTAGGGTTGGCTATGCGGCAGGTACAAGTTGGGATAGAACAAATGTGGGCAACTATTCTTTTGCATCCGGTTATGGCTCTGTTGCTTCGGGTGATTATTCCTCAGCATTAGGCTTAAATAATAAAGCAGCGGGTATGAGCAGCGTTGCGCTGGGCAACAATGCCCAGGCAAACACAGATTATTCCACGGCCATTGGCGGTGTAAGTTTTGCTAATGGGCTAAGTTCAACAGCCATCGGCTTCCAGGCTTTTGCCACCGGCGACTATTCCACTGTATTGGGATATAACAATATTTCAAAAGCGCTGGGTGGAATTGTAATGGGTATGTATAATGATGCAACAGATACCCCCAATCCTAATGACACTTCTTCTCTTGATAGAATTTTTCAAATAGGTAATGGCTATTATGATGCCATCATAGATGATGAAGTAAGAAGAAATGCCATAACCGTTTTAAGAAATGGAAATACAGGCATCGGTACATCCACTCCTGCAGCCTCAGCAGTACTCGATGTTAGTTCAACAACAAAAGGGTTTTTACCACCCCGGATGACAGCGGCTCAGCGGACGGCTATTGCAACACCGGCTGAAGGTTTGCTGGTTTACCAAACGGATGCTGTGGCAGGATTTTATTATATAAGAAACGGGATATGGACAGGATTAAATGATGCCGCAACATTCCCTGCCAATACTATCTGCACACAACAATGGATGGATAAAAACCTGGATGTAAACACTTATCGTAATGGAGACCCCATACCTTATGTAACCGACCCTGTTGCATGGGCTGCATTAACAACCGGTGCCTGGTGTTACTATAATAATGATCCATCCAATAATGCAACCTATGGAAAATTGTATAACTGGTATGCTGTAAACGATCCAAGAGGATTAGCCCCTGCAGGCTGGCATGTGCCCAGTACTACAGAATGGACTACGCTGGAAACCTGTTTAGGTGGACCAACAGTAGCAGGTGGTAAAATGAAAGTAAACGGTACCACAACCTGGCAAAGCCCCAATACGGGAGCCTCTAACAGCAGTGGCTTTGCAGGTCATCCGGGCGGATACCGTGACGAACTAAATGGGAGTTATGGATTTATTGGCCAATATGGTAACTGGTGGAGTTCAACTCAAAGTGGTCCCTCAAACGCATTTTTCCGTTACTTGTACTATGCGGATGCTTCTTTCTATGTATTCAGCTTGCCTAAGCAGAGAGGACAGTTTGTTCGCTGCATTAAGGATTGATTATTGTTGTACTGGATTTTTATAACTGCCCCGAAAAGAGCTTCCTTTCTTGGTACAATGGTTACAGGAGTTACTATTAATAATTCTGCTTGTAATTTGTGAGTGGAGAAAATTCATTTTATTTAAAACAATTCACCCGGTTTAGGTATACTAATTAGCTGCATTCCTGTACAATCCATGGACAATGCCGGCTGATGGAATATCACTCATCAGCATTGATCAACTTCAACTTCATTTTTTTAACCTGTAAGCCGATAGGCAGGTGCAAAATGTATTACATCAAAACGTTGATTTTAAAAGGTGATACTTTTTGAGAGGTATATCTAATATCATAAATTTATATATTGTGTATCATTGAAAAAAGAGAGAATAAATAATGAGAATAGTTACCTGGAATTGTAATGGTGCCTTAAGAAATAAGTTTGAACATCTTTCAGAACTTAATGCAGACCTCTATATAATCCAGGAATGTGAAAATCCAGAATCAGCAAAACATCAACAATATATTTCTTGGGCAGGAAACCATTTATGGAAAGGTGACAATAAAAACAAAGGACTCGGGGTCTTTGCTAAAAATAAAACAAACCTTGAATTAATTGACTGGTGCAATATTTATAAAAATCATGAGGTAAAACACTTCTTGCCTTGTTTGGTAAATTCCGATTTTCAATTACTTAGTATTTGGACAAGTCAAAACAAATCACCAAATTTTGGTTACATAGGACAATTGTGGAAATATTTAGAAATAAACAAGTCAAAATTTAAAAAAATAATTCTAGCTGGTGATTTTAACAGTAACACAATCTGGGATGAATGGGATAGATGGTGGAATCATTCTGATGTTGTGAGCGACTTATCTAAAATTGAAATCAACAGCCTGTATCATCGATATTTTAATGAGGAACAAGGAAAAGAAACTAAACCAACTTTCTTTCTTCAAAGAAATAGAGCAAAACCCTACCATATTGACTACATTTTTGCATCAAAAGAGATAGAAAATAATATGACTAATTTTGAAATAGCAACTATTGATAAATGGTTAAATTATAGCGATCATCTTCCTGTTATTTGTGAAATAAATACTTTATAAATGAAATTCAGTAATACAATAAAATATTCCTTATTGACGGAGAACCAAATCAAATAGGTTTTCCCAATAAATACCCGAGATTCTAAACAGTTAAAATATATGCTCACCTGTATACGAACCAATTCTTCCCAAAATCATTTTCAGCAACTCGTCAGGGAACTGGATGCAGACCTGAGCGTAAGGGATGGCGAGGAACATGCCTTCTATGCCCAATTCAATAAAACAGACAGGATAAAACATGTGGTGGTGGCGTATGATAACGAAACACCGGTTGGTTGCGGCGCCATCAAAGTATATGCAGCAGATACCATGGAAGTAAAGAGAATGTATGTACCCCTGCACCGGCGGGGACAGGGCATTGCTTCACTTATTTTAGAGGAGCTGGAAAAATGGTGCCGGGAACTTAACTATAACAAGTGCATATTAGAAACAGGTATCCGGCAACCCGAAGCCATCCGCCTTTATGAAAAGAACGGTTATGCCCGCATCCCCAACTATGGCCAATATGCCAACATGGACAACAGTGTATGCTTTGAAAAGAAATTGGGTTGATCAGCTTGCTACGGGCCTGCCGCTACTAACTTCTTCATTCCCAAACTACTGCTTTACTCAAAGTTGAGCCTGTACAAAGCTCTGAAACCCTTACCTTTGCGGCAATTTATTTTTAAGTTCTTATTTCTAAAACAAGCAGTTATGGCAGATATTTTTGAACGTTTACTGAAGAATGCCGGCCCTCTTGGTCAACATCGTGAAAGGGCACACGGCTATTTTGCTTTCCCTAAACTGGAAGGAGACATTGGCAGCCGGATGAAATTCCGCGGTAAAGACATGATCGTATGGAGCCTGAACAACTACCTGGGCCTGGCCAACCACCCCGAGGTACGGAAAGCAGATGCAGAAGGCGCAGCCCAATACGGACTCGCCTACCCCATGGGTGCCCGTATGATGAGTGGCAACAGTAACCTCCACGAACAATTAGAAGCTGAACTCGCCGCTTTTGAACATAAGGAAGATGCCGCCCTGCTGAACTACGGTTACCAGGGAATGGTCAGTATCATTGATGTACTGTGCAGCCGTCATGACGTGATCGTCTATGATGCCGAAAGCCATGCCTGCATCATTGATGGTGTTCGTTTACACCCGGGCCACCGTTTCGTTTTCAAGCATAACGAGGTGGAGGATTGCGAAAAACAATTACAGAGAGCTGCAGCCTTGATAGAAAAACAAAAAGCCGGTGGTATATTGGTTATCACAGAAGGTGTGTTTGGCATGGCCGGCGACCAGGGTAAATTGAAAGAGATCGCTGCGCTGAAAGAAAAATACCAGTTCCGTTTATTGGTGGATGATGCACATGGCTTTGGCACCCTCGGCAAAACAGGTGCCGGTGCCGGTGAAGAACAGGGTGTTCAGGATAAAATAGATCTTTACTTCTCTACGTTTGCCAAATCAATGGCTTCAATAGGTGCCTTTGTGGCCGGTGACAAAAAGATCATTGATTTTATACGGTATAATATCCGTTCACAAATCTTTGCCAAGAGCTTACCCATGCCATTGGTAATCGGAAACCTGAAGAGACTGGAACTGTTACGCAATCACCCCGAACTGAAAGAGAAACTCTGGAGCAATGCCCGCAAACTGCAGAACGGTTTAAAAGAAAGAGGATTTGATATAGGTAATACTGATTCAGTGGTGACACCGGTGTATATGAAAGGGGATGTACCCGAAGCTACTGCAATGGTGATGGACCTGCGGGAGAACTACGGCATTTTCGCCTCCATTGTAGTGTACCCGGTTATTCCAAAAGGACATATTATTTACCGCCTGATCCCCTCTGCAATTCATAATGATGAGGATATTGAACTGACACTGAAAGCTTTTTCTGAAACCAAGAAAAAGCTGGATGCCGGTGAATATAAAGTGGAAGCAATTCCCGACATGGCGGAAACGAAATAAGCAATATAATTTTTCATCCTGAGCCTGGCAAGGATGAGTTTTTAAAAATCGAGGCTGTCTCAAGAACAAACAAATTTGTCACATTGAGTTTATCGAAATGCGTACAAATTTGTTTACCAATCATTGTCATATTTCGGCTTTGCTCAATATGACAATGATTGGGACTTTTGAGACAGCCTCGTCTTTTATTTGTACGGCAGCACCTTTTGGCCTGTTTACCCTACATTTACCCTTTAAAAATTACCACATTATGCGTAAGCTTTTTCTGCTACTCTTTCTGCTGCCGGTAATGGCCGTAGCACAAAAGAAATCCATCACGTTGGAAGACATTTACAAAAAGGGAACTTTCCGCGGCGAACCGGTCAGGGCTGTTTTTGATCAAACCACAAAAGAACCGGAACTGAAACTGGAAGGCCTGAAAGATGAGAGCGGCAAAACATTCGGTCAACCGGAAGATGTGATCACCTCTGCTGCTAACCCTGTTGTTGCTATCCTGAAAAAAGGTACAGAACCCATTTACCGCCGTTCTTCCAAATCATACATATACATATACGATACAACAACTAAAAAACTGGTAAAGCCGGAGAATGAAAAAGTATTGCATCCCACCTTCTCGCCCGACGGAAGCAAGATCGCCTATGTAAAGGAAAATAATTTATACGTATATGATATTGCGGCCGGGAAAGCTACAGCGATAACCACTGATGGTAAATGGAATTTTATTATCAATGGCAACTGCGACTGGGTATATGAGGAAGAATTTGAATTCACCCGAGCCTACGAATGGAGCCCCAAAGGAAATTATATCGCCTACTATCGTTTTGATGAAAGCAAAGTGAAAGAGTATAATATGACGATGTACGATAATGCCCACAATAAGGATTACCGGTATAAATATCCCAAAGCTGGTGATGAGAACTCCACCGTTGAGATTTATATCCACGATGTAGCCAAAGGGACCAGGGCAAAAGCACAATATGAACAGGGTGATATATATATCCCCCGTATCAAGTGGACAAAAGATGATAATAACCTTATCGTTTACTGGATGAATCGTCACCAGAATGAATTAAAATTATTATCTACCAATGCCGCTACCGGTGCCAGTAACCTGCTGTATGAAGAAAAGAATAAATACTTCGTGGAGATCAACGATGACTGGTGGTATTTAAAAGATGGCAAAAATTATCTCTTCACCAGCGAGATGAATGGTTACCGGCATTTATATCTCTACAGCCTGGACGGGAAAACAAAGACACAGGTAACAAAAGGCAACTATGAAGTGACCGATGTAAACGGTGTGGATGAAGTGAATAAAAGAATTTATTTCACGATGGCTTACCCGAGACCGATGGACAGGAATTTATTTGTGACGGATTTTGGCGGTAAAAAAACCTACCAGCTTACCCAGGGTGAAGCATGGCACCGGGTGGAGTTCAATGATAACTTCACCAAATTTTATGATTTCCGAACCGACCTGAACACCCCTCAAACTGTAACGCTGAATAACATTGTTGTTAATAAAAAGAAAGAGATAAGTGCGGTGGTTGAAAAAACGGTGAATGAAAGTACTAAACTAAAAAGCAAATTAGAGGAGTATGGTTATGGTAAAGCAGAGTTTATCAAAGTACCTAACAGCAAGGGTGAT
>Ga0073903_10000944_pt1 | contig 15298 bp, 17 predicted proteins | sample KloWWTKNB14_bulk_FD_66665 | JGI IMG/M metagenome (GOLD analysis project Ga0073903, IMG submission 66665) | Active sludge microbial communities from Klosterneuburg, Austria, studying microevolution and ecology of nitrifiers - Klosterneuburg... | ecosystem: Engineered > WWTP > Aerobic digester >... | reverse complement strand
CACTCCGGGCTGATGGCTCCGCCGTGCCTGTGCATCTCGAGTTCAGGTTGCTCTCCGTTCCGGCGAGCGATGTTCCCGGGTTGGCAGAATTGAGAGAATCGCTGGAGACTTGCCTGAAACTGGCAAAGACCAGGAGCCTGAAGAGGGAAAGAGAATTCTTCGAGCGAGCTGTGGCTATCGCTGCACGAACTCACATTCCAGTGTTGTCAATTGAGGATTACGGCACGACTGGACTAATCGGACCAGCTGTGGAGGGAAAGCCCTTTCACGCGCTGGTCAAGTCTTCTGGCGTAAGCCAGAAAACAGACGCTGACGCCAGCGGATCGTTCGGCATTGGCAAGAATGCTGCTTTCGCGATTTCCGGCCTTCGTACGGTGTTCTATTCCACCCTCTACGGGGAAGGAAAAGCGGCAACATACCTCGCGCAAGGGAAGAGCATCCTAATCTCCCATGTCGAACGAACTGGGCACAAGCGGGCGACGGGCTACTGGGGCGCGTTGAACTACATGCCAACCGAAGTTGCCGGGAATCTCCCTGCGTGGCTGCGCAGGAAAGACGTTGGCACGACGGTGGCCAGTATTGGCTTCTACGAAGAACCAGATTGGCATTGGCTCATGGCCGAGTCCCTGATTCGGAATTTCTTTTCTGCTGTCAACAATGGAGCAATTCGATTCACGGTCCATTGGTCCGACAGGGATCCCATTGAGATCAATTCGATCTCTCTTGAGGAACTGTTCGTTCGGAAGGAAATCCGTGACGCCGCTGAGAATTCCGGTACAACCGAAGACCTGAATTTCAGTGCTGCCATGCTCGGAGCGCTGAGGTCCCCGGACGCGGAGAGAAAGACCGGGAAATTCGACAACATCGGAACGTTTCGCGTGACCCTTCTTCAGAGGGACGCACTGCCCCGGCGCATCGGCATCTTGCGCAATGGCATGTACATCGCTGACAACCTGCGCCACTTTGGGCACCCGATGGTCCGCTTCCCCATGTCTCGTGACTTTGTCGCAGTACTGGAACCGGATGACAGGGATACGAGCGGTCGGGTTAGGGATATGGAAAGCCCGAGACATGACGAAATTTCGGCCGAGCGTCTTGACGATCCCGCCCAGCGCAAGAGGCTCAAGGTAGCGATGAAGAAGGTGGGTGAATGGATCAGGAACACGATCAAGGCTGCCACGACCAAACCCGCCGAAGCGGAAATCCTGCTCGAGGAGATGAATCGGTTCTTTTCAAAGCCGAGCGCAGGAGAGTCAATTCCGGACCCGGCTGACAAGAATGACGATCCGGAGAGGCCGAAGATTACACAGGGCAAGCCTCCTCCGAAGCCGCTCATCGGCAGCGGTAAGCAGGGCACGTCTGGGTCCTCCGGAGGCAAGAAGAAGAGCAAGAGCGGGAAAACCTTCGGCGGCAGGTATGGCAGCGGTCGCGGTGCGATCGGCGGCCGAGGAGGCAAGAATGTTCCTTTCGACGACCTGAGAAATTCCGTGTCGGAGCAGGGAAAATTAAGACGCATCGCACTCACTCCGCAGGAATCCGCAGCAGCGACAATAGAGATCGCTGCAGTTGGCGTTTCTAGCGATGAATGCCTCGCGATCCGATCCATCAATGGTCAGCTTTGCCCAAAGTTTCCCAAGATCGCACTGGACCAAGGCGTGCGCGCGATCCTGGAAGTCGAGCTTGGCGCTCCGTATTCGGGGCCAATAAGCGTGGTTCTTACCACCGTGGCGGAGACTACCATTGCGAATTAAGCCAGCTGCCAGTTTCCCGCATCCTGTCCTCGCCGAGAGTACGGGTGATTACGCTGACAGGAAATTTCAACTCGCGTTGGCTGTGCAGGAAGACCTTAATACAGGTCAGGCAATGCTCGACGGGCACATGACGATGGATGACCCTTCAGTCAGCGCTCTCATAGCGGATGGTCATGCCCGAGCCGGCCTGATGATTACATGTCAGGACACTTACCTCGATAGTTTCGAAGAGTTCCAACCGGGCGAGATCCAATTTGATCTCTCGGGCGGCAAAGTTCGAGGTTCGGTAATTGTTCGAGGCGTTGTTGTCGCCGCGCAGGACGGCCTGGTCTTGAAATCAAAATCTATCAACTCCGAGTTTCCGCCAGCGGCGAGGGTCGTCCAGCTCGGTGACATAATTGCCCTGACTGACGAGCTTAGGTTTGAGGCGGGGTTGGAAAAGCTGGCGCCGCTGGAATCGATATTCCGCCTCAAGCGCCATGAAGACGTGGCTGAAGGCATATTCAAGATCGATTTGGATAGCGAAGCAATCGAGATCCTTGTCGCTCCAGGACTGCACGGATTCCTGAGTCTCCTTCGTGAGCAGCCGCTGAGGGACACCCTGCTATCGTCTCTCTTCTTGCCTGTTGTGATGTCGGTTCTTGAGGCGATGCGTGGCGAAGAAGCCTACTCCGACAGGCGTTGGCACGGAGTGATGAGTGCTCGCTGCAACGCGGTAGGCGTAGACATCAAGAATGGCGATTTGGCCGATGCGGCGCAGCAACTGCTCAATGCGCCCTTGGGGTCTCTGCAGAAGGTTATTGAGAGGGTTAGTGGATGAGCAGGCTTCTGTACGTTGGTCAACAAGTGGCAGACGATCTCAAAAATAAGGTGAGCGAAAACATTGTCCGGTATAGAGAAGGTAATTTCCTTGACTTTGAAGCGGCAGGAGACTGGCGTATCTCCCTTTCTTTCGATGCTGACTTGGCCAGGCTGCACGCATTGGAATCAGACGGCGGATCAGAAAGCGAAATCAAAAACTCCCTGCTGGTTGGTGAAGTCCTCAGCAAGCTGACACCAACACTGGCCAGGGAAAACAGAATCTGGATTCGGCTGAGCCACATTGAATGCCTGGAGTATTCGCGGAAACGCTGGCTTCAGGCCGATATGGATGATGATGATTTGGCTGAGGCTGTGTCGAAACATTTCTTTGCTCCCACACTTACGACTTGCCGCGACGATCACGCCGTATCCCGTCTCTGGTGGAACTACCGTATTGCCCGGCAACTCGTGCCGGAAGCCCCGGATCGCGCCTTGAAAGTAATCTTGGCAAGGGCAGACATACGACTGAACTTTCTAGAACGGCCGGGTGTCGCTGCTCGCGCAACTCTCGGACGAGGAATTGTCCGGGCGTTGGAAAAGAATCCCGCTCTGTTGGCAGGGGAGTTGTTGTTCCGAGTGTTTATGAAGACGGTCAATCTGCGCGGAGCCGGCTTCGTGTTCGAGATTTGGGACGACAATAGGATCGACCAGTTCATGGATAGGTGCATCAAGGAGGCCCGGACTGCATCGGCCAGGAAGCCGACCATGTGAGCCTGCCGAGGTCTACGCCCGTGGCGACTCGAAGCCTTAGTATGCCATTGGGCACGAGCCTCAAGTTCTCGCTCCATGTGGTCGAAGTTGTCGACGTTGGCCTACCGACACCAGTTTTCGATCACTCCACCGCTCGGCGTCGTGAACCCTCTCAACCTACCGCCCGTTGCCTGTCGCGCGCAGCGCGTGGCTATACTGGCCACAAGAAGGGAACGGGGGTTTCCATGAAGTGCATTCCTGCGGTGATCACCGCGATCGCCAGCACCCTGGTTACAGCAGCGCAGCCTCCAGCCGCGCACGCCGATGACCTGATCGACCGTTTCTCGCGCCTCGACGCCATCGGCGGACTGAGCGAAGCGACCGATGGACAGCATATCGCCCTCCTGTGTGTCCGCAACGGCCGACGCGCCGACCTTCCGCATCGAGCACGCAGCCCGCGACGGACTTGCGATCGAGGCCTTCCTGACCTTGCCGCCCGGCAAGACCATGAAGGATGGACCGTTCCCGTTGCTGCCCTTTCCCCACAACGGGCCACTCTCGCGTGATGACGCAAGCTTCGACTGGTCGGCGGCCTATTTCGCGCAGTGGGGCTACGCAGTCCTGAAGCCCAATTTTCGCGGGTCGAGCGGCCATGTGCTCGAGTTCCGCAAGAAAGGTTACGGCGAACTCGGCGGCGCAATGATCGACGACATCATCAACGGGGTGAAGTATCTCGTATCGAAGTGAGTCGCCGCCGGCGCGCGCATCTGCGCGATGGGAGCAGGCTACACGGCGCTGAAGTTGCCGATCCGCGACGCAGCGCTCCTCAAGTGCGTGATCGGCGTGACCACCATGACCGAGCCGTCCGGCTATGTCAGCGAAGTCGTCAAGCGCTATGGCAGGAGGCCGATGACGCTCGAGACTTGGGAGGACTGCATGGGCGATCGCTTCCGGGACACGGCGGTGAAAGTGGCCATCTCGCCCTTACGCAATGCGCAGAACATCAAGATGCCGGTGTTGCTGCTACACGGCAGCCTCGATTCCGAAGTCTTCGTGGAACAGTCGCGCACCCTGTGGGACCGGCTCGCGGAGACCGATGGTGAGGTGCGCCTTGTGGAGTTCGCGGGCGACGATCCTTACCTGTACACGACGGCAGGCAGTGCGCAAAACCCTGCGGACCGAGATCGACGCCTTCCTGACGAGCCATCTGGCGGCCAGATAGCGACGAACGGATCACACGACCGCACGGTCTTGCCCTAAGCTCGCAGCCCTGAGCCCTTGGCACGAAGGAGTCCCTCATGTCCTCCAGAACCCTCATCCTCGCCGCCGCCCTCGGCAGCCTGGTTTCCCTCGGCACCGCGATGGCTGGCGACAGCAAAGGTGAAACCGAGAAATGCTACGGCGTCGCCGAAGCTGGCAAGAACGATTGCGCCACTGCGAGCCACAGCTGCGCAGGGGAGGCCAAGACCGCCAAGGACCCGTCGGAATGGGTCAAGGTACCCAAGGGCACGTGCGAGAAGATGGGCGGCAAGCTCACCGGCCCCGCGAGCATGTGACCAGCAGGGATCCGCGCTTCCCAGCGCAGGTTCCGACCCGCGCCGGAATCGGCCTGCGGGCGCCGCATCATCGGGAAGTCCTCGAACGGCTTCCCGATGTCGGCTGGTTCGAGGCCCACAGCGAAAATTACTTCGCTGACGGCGGTGGCTCCGTCGCGACGCTCGAGCGCGTGCGCGAGCACTGGCCGGTAGCGCTGCATGGCGTTGGTCTATCGCTCGGCTCCACCGATTCCCTCGATCGCGAGCATCTGCGACGGCTCGCGCGCCTCGTCAAACGCATCGAGCCGTGGGCCGTCTCGGAGCATGTGTGCTGGGGCCACGCCGGCGGTCGCCATACCAACGACCTCCTGCCGATGCCGCACACGCACGAATCCCTGCGCCACCTCGCGGCCCGCGTAGGCGAGTTGCAGGACACGCTCGGGCGGCAGGTATTGCTCGAGAATGTCTCGAGCTATCTCGAATTCACCGGGGCGGAGTTCACGGAATCGGGCTACCTCGCAGCGCTCGTCGCCGAATCCGGCTGCGCGCTGCTGCTCGACGTCAACAACGTCTACGTGAACGCTCGCAACCACGGCTTCGATCCAGAAAGCTGGTTCGATGAGTTGCCGGCCGAAGCCGTGCGCGAGATCCATCTCGCAGGTCACGACATCGTGCGGATCGGCAACCGGGAGATCCGCATCGACACGCACGACCGCAAGGTGTGCGAAGAAGTCTGGGCGCTCTACGCAAGCGCCAGGCGGCGCTTCGGGCCTGTGCCAACCCTGATTGAATGGGATGCAGCGCTGCCACCGCTCGAAACTCTCGTGGCCGAAGCGCAGCGGGCCGATGCGACTCGCTGAGCTGCAGCAATGCTTCGTCGCGAGCCTCTACGGCGAGCCAGTCGGATTGCAGGACGTGGTCCGCAGCGAGGGCGGCATCAGCATCGCAGACCGCGTGGCGATCTATCGCAATAACCTGCATGTGGGCTTCGGGAAGGCGCTCGCGCTCGAGTTTCCGGTGATTGCGGCGCTCTGCGGCCCGGAGTTCTTCACGGTGCTCGCGCGTGAATTCCAGCACGCCCACCCTTCCGTGTCGGGTGACCTGCACCACATTGGGGGCCCCTTTCCGGAGTACCTGCGGCGCCGCTTCCGGGACAGCGACTACGCGTATTTCGCGGATGTGGCCGCGCTCGAATGGGCGCGTGAGGAGTCGGCGCGGGCCGCGGATGCGCCTCCGCTCGACCTTGCGACGCTGGGCATCATCGCGCCGGAGGAAACGCCTGCGTTGCGGTTCGCTCTCGATCCTGCCGTGCGGCTCGTCGCCTCGTGCTGGCCCGTGCTTTCGATCTGGGAAGCCCACCAGGTCGCCGGCGAAGTGCAAGGCGTGGATCTCGAGGCGGGCCCCGAGCAGGTGCTCGTTCGACGCTCAGCGACCGGGCTCGTGCTCGAGCAGATCACGGCCGCCGATCTCGCGTTGCTCACCGCCCTGCATCGCGGCGACACGCTCGGCGAAGCGTTCGACGCAGCGCTCGACGTCGACCCGGCTTTTGACGTCAGCGCAGCGCTGCAGCGTTTCGTCGCGTACGGCTTGTTCGCTGCTCCGCTCGATCAGGAGCTTTGACGGCCGATCATCCCCTCCCCTATCCATTGCTTCAGCAGCGTCGCTGCGCAAACTGCCGCCTCCTGCGCGTCCATGTCGCGGGCGAGGCCAGTACAGAGTTCCGCAATGGACACGCCCTGTGCAAGAAGTGCGAGTGCGCGCGTCTCGTGCGGCGGCGTCGAGCGGAAGAGGATCGTGAGATCGCGCCGCCACAGTACCCAGAAGCCCGGTGCCGTATCGACAGGCGCCGGTGGCGGGCCGCCCTCCGTGGCCGCCTTCCAGCAGCCAACGGCGTTCGTAGTCGACTCGAAGCGCCGCACCGTCCGGTGCAGCCGCAACCGGAGCGCCGGCCAGTCGGCCGGTGCAAGGTGGGCGAGATCCGCTTCCGTCATCGCGGCACCGTCCCCGGCATCGAACACCTCCGCGAGCAGCCATTCCCACCGCGCGAGCTCGGCGTGCATTGCGCACAACCCGAGATGGAGGTCTGCGCCGAACCAACGGATCGAGGGGTGCGTCGGCGGACCGCGCCGGACGCAGGATGCCGCGACCCTCCCGAATTCGCCCGGCCCGAGCACCTTCTGCAGGACGGGATAGCAAACGCCGAGTGCCTCGTTGAGCCGAGCACGATAGGCGCGTTCGTAGATGCCAAGCCTCGCGATGACGTCGTTCGCATCGCCCGCGACGAGCGGCTCGATCGAGCGCGAACCGTGCAGCACGCGCTCCTGAAACGCCGTCTGCAGCGCAGTGAGCGCGGTCATGCCGCCGCCTCGAGCACACCGACTGCCAGCCGGCGCGCGCGGTCAAGTTCCTCAATGAGGTCGGTGAGCGGCGGAATCCGGTCGTCCCGCTCGATCATCGTCGCGGCATGCGGGAAACGCGCGATCGCGATCTCATAGAGTTGCCACACGGCGTCGTCCACCGGCCCATCGTGCGTATCGACGAGCCAGCGCCCCTGACGGCTGTGTCCCGCGAGGTGCAGCTGACGCACCCGTTCGACAGGCAGTGCCCGCAGGTAAGCGGCGGCATCGAAGCCGTGGTTGACACTGTTGACGTACACGTTGTTGACGTCGAGCAGCAGCAGGCAGTCGGCCGCCTCGCTGACGGCCGCAACGAACTCCCACTCCGTCATGTCCGCGGCGTGAAAGCCCACGTAACTCGACACGTTCTCGAGCAGGACCCGGCGGCCGAGCAGGTCCTGCACCTGTCGCATGCGCCCGGCGACATGCGCGAGCGCCTCTTCGGTGAACGGCAGGGGCAGCAGATCATGCAGGTTCACGCCCGCCACTCCCGTCCAGCACAGGTGATCGGAAATGCCTTCGGGTTCGATGCGTTGCGCGAGCGCGCGGACCGAGCGCAGGTAGTCGAGATCGAGCGGTGCCGTGGAGCCGATCGAGAGCGACACGCCGTGCATCACGAGCGGGTAGCGTTTGCGCACCCGCTCGAGGTAATGCAAGGGCTTGCCGCCCGGGACGAGATAGTTCTCGGTCGTCACCTCGAACCAGTCGATGCGGTGCCCACCCTCGAGTACCGCCTCGTAGTGGTCCGGCCGCAGCCCGAGCCCGAATCCCGACTGTGTCATGTCCGTCTCCGCGGCACCGCCTTCGTCAGGGGCTCGCCGCCCGCCTCACATCGGCTCCTTCTCGCCTGCCTTCGCCTTCGCCGCATCGCACTGGGCCTGCGTCAGCTCGAGAAAGCCCTGGCCCTTGCACGAGTTTTGTCCTTTGCACGCATTGGTTGCAGTTTTGCACGCCGTGGTGCCCTTGCACGAGTTCACGCCCATGCAGTGCACCGTGGCCACTTCGGCCGCCGACGCCGGCAGCGCGAGCGCGCCAAATATCAGGGCGGCAGTCGTTGCGATCGCGGCACCCGTCACTTTTCCCGATTCGCTCATGTGAAAACTCCTTTTGAGGTACGTGGGCCATCCACGTACGCGAAGGAGACCGTGAAGGCGGGCCGAACATTACAGCGGGGCCACCGGCATGCAATGATCCTGCCGATGGCCCGGTCTTCCTCTCGTGAGCGGCGGTTTGAGGAACTGTGCGCGCCGCAGAAGGCGGACTTGCTGCGCTACGCCTACTGGCTCTGCCGCGACCGCGCGGTGGCGGAGGACATCGTGCAGGAAGCGCTGTTGCGGGCGTGGAAGGCGATCGATACGCTCGAGAAAGCCGCGGCAGTCAAGCCGTGGCTGCTGACGATCGTACGCCGCGAGTTCGCCCGCACGTTCGAGCGCAAGCGCCACGAAACGGTGGACATCGCGGCGCTTGACCTGGCGAGCGATCCCGCCGTTGCCGCCCACGAGGACCCCGAGGTCGACGATATGCGCCAGGCGATGCTCCGGCTCGAGCCAATCTATCGCGAACCGCTCGTGCTGCAGGTTCTGTTCGGCTATTCGACCGCCGAGATCGCGGCGCACCTCGACATCAGCCTGTCCGCGGTACTTACGCGCCTTTTCCGGGCGCGCGAGAAACTGCGGGAAGAGCTCGCGTGAACTGCCAGGAATTCAGGGCGGCGATCGGCGCGGATCCAGGCGAGACGAGCGCGGATATCGAGGACCACGCGGCGGACTGCACTGACTGCGCGGCTTGGCGGGACGCTTTGCGGCGCATGGACGCCGTGATGCAGCGGGCGCTCGCGATCGACGTCGACACGGGAGCCGTCAGCGTCCCGCGAGGTGCGCCGCAGCACGCGTGGCGCGGCTGGGCGATGGCAGCAGGCGTCGCGTGCGTCACCCTCGTCGCGGGGCTCCTGTGGTTCGCAGCACCGCGCACGGCCCTGGCTGGCGACGTGGTGGCACACATGAGCGAAGAGCCGCAAGCCTGGGCGCGCACCGGCGTCGCGGCCGATCCGGTGCGCGTGGCGCGGGTGCTGGCGCGCTCCGGCGTGCACCTCAGGGATGACCCGGGCCTGGTCACCTACGCGAACAGCTGCTGGTTCCGGGGTCATCGCGTGCCGCACCTCGTTTTTCAGACCGGGCGCGGGCCGGTAACCGTCATGGTGCTCACCGGAGAACAGGTTACAACACCTGTGGAGTTCGCTGAGGAGGGGTATCGCGGCATCATTCTTCCCGCAGCACGAGGCGCCATCGCGATCCTTGCACGCAATTCGCAACCGACGCGCGAGGCCGCTGCGAGGCTGCAGGCGGCCATCGACTACTCGGGAGAGTAGAAATCCCTGTCCCCGTGCAATAACCGCTCGCCCGGCGCGGTCTTCTTCCACGTCGGGCCCAGCCCATACGGAGTGGAATCATGATGACCAGGAACAGGGTCCTCGCCGCCGCCCTCGGCAGCCTCTTTACGCTCGGTCTCGCGCCGGTGATCGCCGCGGAAGCCACATCTGAGAAGTGCTTTGGCATTGCTGCGGCCGGCAAGAACGACTGCGCCACGGCCACGCATGCGTGCGCGGGCCAGTCGACGATCGACAATGACCCGCGCGAATGGAAGAAGGTGCCACAGGGTACCTGCGAGAAGATGGGCGGACGGCTGACGCCGACGACGAAATAGCCGTGCGCTTCGCGACGCTGCAGGCGCGCCTCGCGGCCGGTCTCGATCGACTGCGATCACCGCTGCTGCTCGCCTGCCGCCTTTACGTATCCTGGCAGTTCCTGAAATCCGGTTGGCTCAAACTCAAGGACTGGGACACGACGCTGTTTCTCTTCCGCGAGGAGTACCACGTGCCGCTGCTGCCACCCGACTGGGCGGCCGTGGCGGGCGCCGCGGGTGAGACGATGCTTCCGCTCCTGCTGATCGGCGGCTTCGCCAGCCGTCCCGCGGCGCTCGGACTGTTTGCCGTCAATGCGCTCGCGGTTTATTCGTACCGCCACGTCCTGCTCGCCACGGGATACGAGGCGGCGCTCGCCCAGCACGTGCTGTGGGGCTTCATGTTGCTCGTGCTGATCGTGTTCGGTGCGGGTCGGATCGCGATCGATCAGGCTGCCATCGGCAGCGGCGCAGGACGCGCGATCGCGTAGCCCTGGATGTAATCGACGCCCATGCTGCGCGCGGCTTCGAGCGCGGCCTCGTCCTCGACGGCTTCAGCGATGACGCGAAAATCGAGGGTGCGTGCGAGCTTGACCATCGCATCGACCATCGCGCGGTTCACGCTGTCGGTGCCGAGGTTTTTCATGAACGAGCCGTCGATTTTCACGAAATCGACGGGCAGCGTCTTCAGGTTCAGGAACGAGCCCGCGCCGGCGCCGAAGTCGTCGAGTGCGAACTGGCAACCCGTGCCGTGCAGCACCTGGATGAAGCGGCGCGCCTGTTCCAGGTTCGCCGCCACTGCCGCCTCGCTCAACTCGAAACAGACCCGTGACGGCGCAACGCCGGTGCGATCGAAGCAATCGACCACGAACTCGAGGAACTGCGCGTCGGAGAGCGTCTGGCCGGAGATGTTGATGGCGACCGTGCGGCCAGGAGGTGTCTGGATTGCCCCGCGCCCAAGCGCGGCGAGCGTCGTTTGCACGACCCAGCGATCGATGGAAGTGGTGAGGCGGTAGCGCTCGGCGGCATGCATGAAGGCGGCAGGCGCCAGGTCACCACCGCTCGTGTCGCGCAGGCGCACGAGCACCTCGAGCGCAGGGCCCGTGCCGTTCGTGCCGAACGCGGGCACGATCGGCTGGTGGTAGAGCTGGAAGCGGTTTTCCCTGATCGCGAGCTGCAGCCGGTGCAGCCCCTGCAGCTCGCCGGAATGGCGTGCCGCCGCCTCGTCCCGTGCCGAATAGACCGCCACGCGCCCCGTGCCCTGCCGCTTCGCCACATAGCAGGCGGAATCAGCCGCGGCGAGCAGCTCGTCGAGCGTGCCGGATTCGCGTGCCAGCTCAACGATGCCGATCGAGATGCCGATGCTGAACACCCGATCGCGCCACACGAAGCGATGATCGGCGACGGCGCGGCATACGTCGTCGGCGATCTGGCGTGCTTTCTCGAGCGGGCAGCCGAGCAGCAGCATGCCGAACTCGTCGCCGCCGATGCGCGCGACGGTATCCGAGTCGCGCACCGCATCGCGCAGTATCTTCGCCACCTCGCGCAGCAGGCTGTCGCCTGCGACGTGGCCACTGGTATCGTTGACGAGCTTGAAGCGGTCGAGGTCGAGATAGCAGAGGATGTGCGTGCCATCGCCGCGGCGCGCCGCCTCCGCAGCCTCCTCGAGCCGCCTCTCGAATTCCCGCCGGTTGACGAGCCCCGTCAGCGCGTCGTGCGTCGCCTGGTACGACATCTGCCGCGTCACGCCGCGCAGCTCGGTCACGTCGTGCAGCAGCACCACAGCGCCCGTCACGGCACCGCCCGCATCGCGCAGCGGCGATGCAAGCGGCTCGATCGCATGTTCCTCGCCGCTGTCCCGGCTGACGAGCAGCGCGCGTCGCGGCACATGCACTGCAGTGCCGCTCTCGATGGCGTGACGCACGGGATCGGCAATCGCGCGCCGCTCGGTTTCATCGACGAGGCTCACGATGTCCTCGAACCGCCGGCCCTGCGCCTCGATGCGCGAAACGCCGGCGAGCGATTCCGCCGCTGCGTTCATGTACCCGATGTGACCCTGCGTGTCGGTCACGACGATTCCCTCGGCGAGCGACTCGAGCGCATCCTCGCGCGTGGTGCGTGGCGCCTCATCCACAGAGATCAGGTCACTCTCGCCCTGCGGCAGGCGCAACGCGGGCACCGTCTGCGTCGGCACCACTTCGACGCCCGTCACGAGCACGGCGGGCCCGCCCTCGTAGTCGATTACGGTGGTTGCAATCTCGAGGCGGCTCGCGGTGCCCTGCAAGCCGATGATGTCGATCTCGTAGCGATCGGCGGTCGATTCGCCAGCGAGCTTGCGACGCAGATTCTCCTCGACGAGTTCGGCGCTGTCGGCCGCGACGATGTCGGCGAGACGACGGCCGGGGAGCACCGCGCGCTCGACCCCGACGAGGTTGGCGAACTGGCGGTTCGCATAGAGGATCACGTCGCGGTGCACGATCACCACTTCGTGGATGCGATCGCCGAGATCGGCGAACAGCACCGGGCTCAGCCGTTCCCGTTCGCCCTGCACGCCGATACGGGCGAGCAGATGGTTGACCGCGGTGGCAAGCGCCGCCAATTCAGGCTGGTCGGTCTGCAGATCGACACGACCGGAGAGACGCCCGCCGATCGCGATACGTTGCACTTCCCGCGACAGGGCCGCCACGGTGCGCAGTTCGCGGCGCTGGAACAGGTACAGCACCAGCAGCAGCACCGCCACCAGCGCGAGAAGGACACTCACTAGCCCGACGATTGACATCGGTATCCGGCTATCCCCTGAGTCATTGTTATGCGCACAGGACGCGCTTCCGTAACCGATGCCAGCATATAGGACGACATTCGCGGCGCGGCGCTGATTTCACGATAAGCGGGCACTGCAACTTGGCAGCGGCGCGGAAAACCCTTAACTTGGCGCGCCGTTTCGCACGGCAGAATAAGTCCAATCCGGAGTGTTTGCGCCCATGACGACAGTGGCCCTCGAACAGATGGTGATGCAGCAGGTGCGTGCATGGGACGTGCTCGAAGAGCGCGTGCTCGACACGTTGCGCAGGGTGCCGCGCGAGCGCTTCGTGCCAACCGCGTTCCGCGCGGTCGCGTATGCAGACGCCGCGATTCCCTTGCCGCATGGCCAGCACATGCTGACTCCGCAGTTCATCGGTCGCATTCTGAAGGCGATCTGGGCCGCGCCAACCGAGACCGTGCTGGAAATCGGCACCGGGTCCGGCTACCTCACAGCTTGCCTCGCAAGCAGCTCCCGGCACGTCCATTCGATAGAGATCCACGAAGATCTCGCTGCAAGCGCCCGCGCCCGCTTCGCGGCGGAGGCCATCGCCAATGCCGAGGTACGGACAGCCGACGTCTTCGAGCTCTCCTTCGAGTCGCACTACGACATCATTGTCTTGACGGGCTCCCTTCCGCGATACGACGAGCGCTTCCAGCGCGCGCTGGCGGTCGGCGGGCGCCTTTTCGCGGTCGTCGGCGAGGGACCCGCGATGTCGGCCCGGCTGGTGCGCCGCACGTCCCCGACGACCTGGATGAGCCAGGACCTGTTTGAAACCTGGATCGAGCCGCTGCTGCACGCTACGCGTTCGCCCCGTTTCGTGTTCTGACGGGTGACGCTTCGGAACGCTTGTGATATGGTGATATACAACACTATATATGAGGTTTTTTATGCTGCGTCTTGGGGTACTGGGATCGATCACGCTGCTGCTGTTTGCGCAGGCTGCCGCCGCGGAAGACCTGCTGGCCGTTTACCAGCGCGCGCTCACCGCGGACCCACAGATCCGCGAAGCCGACGCCACGCGGCTCGCGGCACGCGAAGCCAAGCCGCAGGCGATCGCGACGCTCCTGCCGCAGCTGAACGGCACGGCCGGGTACGACAGGAACAAGTTCGAGGGCACGAGCGACCAGGCGCAGATCGTCACTGACGGGCCGAACGCCGGTCAGATCACGATTTTCGGCACCTCGGGCACGCGCGAGCCGAAAACGAAGTCCTGGTCGCTCAACCTGACCCAAAGCGTCTTTCGCTGGGAAAACTGGGTGGCACTGCGGCGGGCCGACAAGCAGGTTGCGCAGGCCGAGGCAGATTACGCTGCAGCGGAGCAGGACCTCATCCTGCGAGTCTCGACCACCTACTTCGGCGTGCTGGCCGCGCGCGACACGCTCGAAGCGCAGCAGGCGAACCTGCAAGCCGTTTCGCGGCAACTCGACCAGGCAGAGAAGCGCTTCGAGGTGGGCCTCATCGCGATCACCGACGTACAGGAGTCGCGCGCAGCCCGCGACACCGCCGCTGCGGCCGTGATCGACGCCAAGCGACAGCTTGCGAGCGCAGAGGAAGGCCTGCGCGAGGTGACGGGCAACAAATATTCGACACTCGACAAACCGGGCGACGACCTGCCGCTCAAGAACCCGGAACCCGCAAACGAGGACGACTGGGTCAGGGTCGCGATGGACCAGAACCTCGCACTCGTCTCAAGCCGCCTCGCGGCAGACATCGCGCGCGATGACGTGCGTTCGGCCTTCGGCGGGCACCTGCCCTCGATCGACCTCACCGCCAGCTACGGCAACCAGAAGACGACCACCGACCAGACGTTTCCACCCTTCCCGCCCAACTTCCCTGCGGAGCGAGCCATCGCGCTCGACAACGACAGCGACGCGACGCTGGTTGGACTGCAGCTGACTCTGCCGCTCTTCAGCGGCGGTGGCACACGCTCGCGCGTGCGTCAGCAGGAGTACCAGTGGCAGGCGGCGCGCCAGCGGCTCGAGCGCACTTCCCGGCAGACGGAACGCCAGGCCCGCGACGCCTTTCTCGGCGTGACCAGCGAGATCTCGCGCGTCAACGCACTCAAACAGGCACTCGAGTCGAGCCGTACCGCCCTGCAGGCGACCGAGGCCGGCTACGAGGTCGGCACCCGCACTACGGTCGATGTGCTCGAAGCGCGCCGCAACCTCGTGCAGGCACTCACGAACCTCTCACGCAGCAAATACGACTACCTGCTGAACGTGATCCAGCTGCGTCAGGCCGCCGGCACACTCGACAAGAGCGCACTCGGGGAGATCAACGGCTGGCTCGACCTGACGGTGACGACTGTGCCGGCACCTCCGCAGGCCGAACCTGCTCCGACGGCGCCGCCGTCGTCGCCGTAGCAGCGATCACGGGCGCGAGCAGCGCGAGCAGGCGCGACAGCGCGCCGCGATTGGCCTCGACGACCGCTTTGCCGAGCGTGCCAATGCGCGCCCGTTCGGGGGCGTCGTCGAAGAGCGCCGCCACGCGGGCGCTCAGGGCCTCGGCTGTGCTCACGACCTCCGCGGCGCCCTCCGCAATCAGGAGTTTCGCGATGTCCTCGGCGTTGAACGTGAAGGGGCC